>OJOF01002726.1_pt1 | contig 10719 bp, 7 predicted proteins | sample 1598181 | NCBI WGS metagenome assembly OJOF01 (sample SAMN01915226, study PRJEB22387) | human gut metagenome | isolation source: stool | host: Homo sapiens | place: USA
GCGGCCCCAACAGCTCCTCCCTGTTTCCGCCGCTGGCGGCGGTCGTCGCCGTTGCTCCCAGAGGGAGAGGCTTTCAAGCGGCGCTGACCCTATAAAATGCATAACCCTCCTTCCCGTCGGGCATACTGCCCAAAGGAAGGAGGGTCTTTTTGTGCAGACCTTTTATAAAATCTGTCTCATCCTCATGATCGTCGGCGGCATCAACTGGGGTCTTGTGGGCCTGTTCCAGTTCGACTTCGTCGGCTGGCTGCTGGGCGGCAGCGCGTCCATCTGGTCACGCATCGTGTTCACGCTGGTGGGCGTGGCCGCTATCTGCGGTATCCCGGGCCTGTTTACAGACGAGACCGGGGAGTAGAGACAAAAGAAAAAGGCTCTCATGCCGGCAGGAAATACGGCACGAGAGCCTTTTTGATACCTATAAAGAATCCCGCCCGGACGTCTGCGGCAATCAAACCTACCCTTGCGGACAGGTGGGTGCTCTGTCTCCGGTTTCGCGCTTCCTCATCGAGCCTTCATGGTCGACCCATGACGGGGAGGTCTGCAATCCACCGACGAACTCCAAGCTCCCGTTGAATGATTAGTAGGATCATATAAACCGCAACAAATCGTGCCGGGCAGGAAGTCTTTGCTGAAAAATCACTCGATCTCGAACTGGTCGCTCAGACGCTTCTCGAACAGCTTGCTGACTTCCAGCAGGGTCTCATCGTCCTCGACCACATCGAGATACTCGCCCTCGTCGTCCTCGCCGACGCTCAGGATGACCAGCTGGGCGTCCTCGTCCAGGTCTTCCTCATTCTCGGCGTATTCGACAACGGCCAGGTAATGCACGCCCTTATGGTCCAGAGCGTCGATCACTTCAAACGTGACCTCATTGCCGTCCTCGTCCTCGAGGGTCATCAGGTCAGGCTGATATTCCTCTTCGGTCTCAGCGGCGGACTTGTTCATATCTTCTGCCATAAGTCACGTTCTCCTGTCAAATATCTAAAAAATGGAATAACTGTCATACCCTGCCCACTCTGCTCCCTCTGAGCTGTGGGTTCCGGGTACGCCTATAGTGTAGCGTTTTTTTGCCCGCTCGTCAAGATGTTTTTCGCATAGAAATCCAATAACAAATTTTCACGCTTTTCCCTCTCGCTTCCCGGGCCGGAATGTGATATACTATAGCGATAGCTTTTGAAAAGCCATCTTTGCTATAATATATGGACAGGGAGGCCCGATCATGAGAGCCTTGAAAAAAATAATGGCGGCACTGGCCCTGACGGCAGTTCTGGCCGGGTGCAGTGCGGACAATATCCTCTCCAGCATCCAGGGCGGGAAGGCCGGCACGGTGCAGACGGTCAGCCGCCCGGCTGTGGAGTCGGCAGAGCTGCAGTTCACCCACCCGGCGGCGGGGGACACCATCGCGGTGTTCGATACCTCAGCGGGCGTGTTCAAAGCAGTGCTCTTTTCCACCGAGGCTCCGCAGGCTGTGCAGAACTTCACGACTTTGGCTCAGCAGGGCTTTTACAACGGCCTGACCGTCACCCGGGCGGAGAAGGACTTCGTGGTGGAGGCCGGGCAGGGCGCGGACGGCAAAGGCACCACCATCTGGAACGGGAACCGTTTCTCCGCCGAGACCACCGATAAGCTCCACCACTATTCCGGCGCACTCTGTGCGGCAGCGGACGCCTCCGGCGACTGCGCCAGCGTCTTCTATGTCATGGAGACTCTGCCGGGCAGCAGCTCGGTGACGCAGGAGCTCATCGACCAGATGAACGCCGCCGGCTGGCGGGCCGACGTGGTGAGCGCCTACCAGACGGCGGGCGGCGCACCCTACCTCGACTACACCGACACTGTTTTCGGGCAGGTGTACGAAGGGATGGAAGTGGTGGACACCATCGCCCAGACCGGCGTGGACGAAAATCAGCGCCCGACGGAGGCTGTCACCATCAACAGCGTGAGCATCACGAAATTTGAATAAGAAGCTGTTTTTCCGCCCTCCGGGCGGTGGACGGCTGCAAAAAAATCACCCGCCAACTGGCGGGTGATCTGCGTTTATGGGGAAATCAGACGAGATGCGGGGAAAATCGGGAAGAGATCAGAGATTCCTGCCCACCCGCAGGGAGATGGCAACATAAGTCTGGCCGCGAATGGTCCGGGCCACTACGCCTGCCTTGGTATATTTGCCGTTCAGGGCAAAATCCAAGGCTTCGTTTTGATCGTTGCCTTTGATTTGATCGATGATCTTCTGCAGCGTGGTATCGTTGTAGTCATATTTGGCGACCAGAGTGAGGGTGGCGTTCTGGTTGTCAGCATCCCACTTGGCATCCACCTTGTTGAACACTGTGTACCCAAAGGCATTGAACTTCAACTTGGCATCTAGGTCATCCAGACGGGCGTTTGCAACAGTACGCATCCCCTCGTCATTGGCCAGAGCCGTGGCGCGGCCAGAATTGATGGCCCGCATCACCTCGGCTTCGGCTTGGGCCTCCGGGCCGGAAGAGCCGCCGCCACCGCTGCAGGCGGTCAGGAGCAGAAGGGTCAGTGCACCGGCCAGAAGCAGGGCAGTCAGCTTTCTCAGTTTTGTCATGTGGGTCGCCTCCAATCGTTTTTGTTTTGGTGAGTCCAGTTGTTTTTTCTCATGAAGAAGCGTCCTCTCCGGCCATCTGGTCAGGGGGTTCTTCTGCCCTCATTTTATCGGAGAAGAGCTGGTGCTGTCAAGCCGGAAAACTATACAAATTCGGCTCAGGAAAATTGTGAAAACAAACCAGAAAACGACGATTTTCTGTGGACTTTGCAACAAACTGTCCGGACTTCGCAAAGAAACTTTGCCACAGGGGCGGCGGGGGCGTTCAGACCTCCCCCGGGTGCTCTTTCCGCCATGCGAGGTAGTCGTCCAGAATGACCGTCGCGCTCACCGAGTCGAGGATGCTTTTCCGCTTTGCGCCGAAGGTGCCGCTCTCGTCGAGGAGGTCAGCAGCGGCGCAGGTGGTCTGGCGCTCGTCCCACATCCGGACGGGCAGGCCGCTCCAGATCTCAACGGTTTTGGCCAGCTTGCGGCTCTTGCGGGCGCGCTCGCCCTCGGTGCCGTCCATGTTCAGCGGCAGGCCGATGACGATGAGCTCGGCTTCGATCTCCTTTGCCACCTCACAGACCCTGGCGGCAACTTTGTCCCGGGCCTTGACGGTGATCTGAGGCGTGATGGGGGAAGTCAGGAACTCGGTGCGGTCGCAGGTGGCGAGGCCGGTGCGGCTGTCGCCGTAATCTACTGCTAAAATTTTCATGCAGGTGTCCTCTTTCTGAGATGATTTTTTCTTCATTGTACCACAGAATAGATGTCGCTGCAATTTTGTGGTACAATGATAGAAAAATGAGGGCAAGCCGCCCACGATAGAAAACTGACCCAACGGAGAGATTCACCATGTTAAAACTACTTTTAGGCGGCTCCGGCAGCGGAAAGACCACCCTGCTGTACCAGCGCATCCGGGCGCGGGCTGAGGCGGGGGAGAAGAGCATCCTGCTGGTGCCGGAGCAGTTCACCTCGTCTACCGAGGGCCGCATCCACCGGGAGCTGGGCGACGCGCTGAGCGGACTGGTGGAGAGCTTTTCCTTCACCAGCCTCGCCGAGCATATCCTGTCGGCGGAGGGCGGCTCTGCCGTCCAGACCCTCAGCGACGCGGGCCGGGCCGTGCTGGTGCGCCGTGCCCTCGAGGAACTGCAGGACAACGTCCATTACTATTACCGCCACCGCCGCTCGGCCGCCTTCTGCCAGATGGCCGCCGAGACCATCGACGAGCTCAAGAGCGCGGGTCTCTCGGGCCAGCAGCTCTATGAGCTGGCGCAGGACTGCGGCACCGACAGCGCCAAGCTCAGCGAACTGGCCCTCATCTTTCAGGGCTACGAGACCCTGCTGGCTGGGACAGGCATGGACCCCTCCGACCGGCTGGAGCTGGCCGCATCCCGCCTCGAGGCCGCACTGGCCCGGGGCGAACTGCCGGAGTTCCTGCGGGACAGGGCCGTCTTTATCGACGAGTTCGACACCTTCAACGCCCCGAAAAAGCGGCTGATGGGTGCTCTGCTGGCCTCGCTGCCCACCGTGACGGTGGCCCTCTGCGACGACGGCACCCCTCTCGTGCCGGGGGACATGAGCCTTTTCTCCGGCGCGAAGCAGGTGGCGGCTCAGTTGCGCCAGCTGGCCCGCCGGAACGGCACTGCGGTGGCTGTGCCGGAACTGCTGCGCCGGGACGTGCGCCACGCCGACGCCCCCGGCCTCGCCGCTGCGGCCCAGCTGCTGGCCACGGGCCGGTGTGACCCGCCTCCGGCCTGTCCGGAAATAAAATTATTCGCCGCCCCCAGCCGGGAGGAAGAAGCCCGCGCCGCCGCTGCTGCCATCCGCCGCCTCATGCGGCAGGGCGTCCGCTGCGGGAAGGTGGCGGTGGTCTGCCGCGACATCTCGAAATACCGCGCCGCCGTGAAGTACGAGTTCCGGATGGCGGACATCCCCCTCTACTGCGACGAGCCAACGACTCCCGAGTTCAGCGCCCCGGCCACAGCGGTGCGGTGTCTGCTGGCCATTGCCCGGGGTGCAGAGCTGACGGAACAGCTCACCACCCTGGCCAAGACCGGCCTCTGCGCCCTCACCGAGGAAGAGGTCTGCGCCCTTGAGAACTACGCCTACACCTGGTCGCCCAACGCGGCGGCGTGGCGCGCACCCTTCGAGAAGAACCCCCGGGGCTTCGGTGATGTGGAGCCCACCGACGAGGACAGAGAAAACCTCGCCCGGGCAGAAAAAGCCCGCGCCCTTCTCATCACCGCCGCCGACGGCCTGCGCGCGAAGCTCCGCTCTGCCAACGCCGAGCAGATGAGCCGCGCCCTTTACTTCTGCCTGAAGGAGCTGGGCGCGGAGGACGCTCAGGCCGCGCAGGTGGAGGCCATCCGGGCCGAGCGGGGCATCCCCGCCGCCGAGGAAGCCGCCCGGGAGTGGAACATGGTCATGGGCCTGCTGGACGAGATGGCGAGCCTGCTGGGCGGCCAGAGCGTCACCATCCCCGAGTACGAAGAGCTGTTCGGGCTGCTGCTGCGCTCGTCCGACCTCGGCCACATCCCCCAGACGCTGGACGCCGTGGTGCTGGCCAGCGCAGGTAAGATGCGCCTTGACGCGCCGGATTATGTCTTTGTGCTGGGCCTCTCCGAGGGCGAATTCCCCGCCGCGCCCGGCGAGACGGGCCTGCTGACCCACGCCGACCGCGACGCCCTGATGGCGCAGGAGATCGAGCTTCCGGACTGCTTCGAGAACCGGGTGGTTCGCGAGCAGGTCTGCTTTTATAAGGCCCTCACCGCCCCGGCCAGAGGCCTCTGGCTCAGCTGGCCGAAGGGGCAGGGCCAGACCCTCTGCGCCGCCCTCGAGCCCATCGTGGACGTGCTGAGGCCGGGTGCGCCGGAACTCGATCTGACCGACCTTGCCGCCACTGCCGCCGACGGCCTCGACGTGCTGGGCGGCGGCTGGCCCCTGACGGAGATCGAACGCGCCAGCCTCACCGAGGCCCTTCATGCCCCCGGTGGGGCAGAACCCGAGGGCCTCGCCCTCCTGCGCCGGATGGCGGGCCGCAGCCCCCGTCAGGTCAGTGACCTCGAGGCGCTGGAAACGCTGCTGGGCCGGCGGCTCCGCATCTCGCCCAGTCAGCTCGAAAAATACTACACCTGCCGGTACGGCTATTTCCTGCAGTACGTGCTGGGTCTGCGACCCCGGAAGCGGGCCGAGCTCTCCGCCGACCAGAGCGGCACCCTCATGCACTGGGTGCTCCAGATGGCCCTCGACCCCCACCCCGGCCCTGACAACCCCTGCGCTGGCTTACAGCCCTTCCTCGACCTCGACGACGAGGCCATGGCGGCGCTGGCCGGGCTTCTCGTAGATGAGTACGCAAAGCGCTACCTCCCCGAGGACACGGCCCGCTTCGCCTATCTGCTCTCCCGCCTCAAAAAGAGCATGACGGGCCTGCTTTGCTACCTGCGGGACGAGCAGCGCCAGTCCAGCTTCAAACCGGTGGCCTGTGAGCTGAAGATCGGCCCCGGCGAGGACGCCGTGCGGGGCCAGACCTACCGCCTCTCGGATGGCCGGACGGTGCAGCTCATCGGCACCGTGGACCGCGCCGACGAGTGGATCGAGGACGACGGCACCCGCTGGGTGCGGGTGGTGGACTATAAGACCGGCACGAAAAAGCTCGACCTGCGGGAAGTCTACTGCGGCCTCGACTGTCAGATGCTGCTCTACCTGTTCAGCCTGACCCGGGACGCCGACGGACGATTCACCGGGGCAGAGCCTGCGGGTGTGCTGTACCTGCTGGCCGACCCGGCCCCCGAGACGACCACCCGGGGCAAAGCCGCCCAGAGCATGGAATATAAGCTGGACGGCCTCGTCCGGGACGAGCAGAAAGTCTTTGACGCCATGGACGCCGAGGAGACGGGGCGGTATCTGCCCTTCAGCTTCCGGGGCGGTGTACCCAGCCCCTACCAGAAAGAGAAACGTGCCGACAAGGCCAAGCTCTCCCGCATCCAGCTCCATCTGGACGACCTTGTGACCCAGATGGGCGAACAGCTCTACGGCGGCTGCATCGCCGCCGAGCCGCTGGTCACGGGCCGCAGCCCCTGCCGGTGGTGTGACTACGGTTTCATCTGCTGCCATGAGGACGGCATCGGAGAGCGGGCGCTGGACGCCCCTGCAAAGCCTTTTGAACCGGAAGAGAAAAAGGAGGAAGACCAGTGAGCGAGACAAAATGGACCCCGGCCCAGCGTGCCGCCATCGACGACCGGGGCGGTGCGCTGCTGGTGAGCGCCGCCGCCGGCAGCGGCAAGACCGCCGTGCTGACGGAGCGGGCCGTCCGGCTCATCACCGACCCGGAACATCCCGTGGACGCCGACCGGCTCCTCATCGTCACCTTCACCAACGCCGCCGCCGCAGAGCTCCGCGCCCGCATCGGGCAGGCGCTGCTCCGCCGCAGTCAGGCAGAGCCGGGCAACACGGCCCTCCGCCGCCAGCGGATGCTGCTGCAGAGAGCCCCCATCTGCACCATCGATGCCTTCTGCCTCGACCTGCTCCACAAGCACTTTCAGGCGCTGGACATCCCGCCGGACTTCACCCCTGCCGACCCCGGCAGCGTGGAGATGCTGCGGAACGCGGCCCTCTCCGAGACGCTGGAAGCGGCCTATCAGGATGCGGACTTCTGCGCCTTCGCCGACCTCTACGGCAAGGGCCGCACCGACAGGGCGGCGGGGGAGGCTGTTTTGCAGGTCTATGACTTCCTCCGCGCCCTGCCGGACTACGATAAAAAGCTGGACGAGATGCTGGCCCCGTGGCAGGACGAGAACGGCTTTGCCCGCACCTGCTGGCATGATATTCTGATGCAGGAGGCCGCCCGCTCTGCCCGGGCCGCGAAGGAGCTGCTCTGCGCCGCACGGAACGACTGCAGGGAGGACTTCGTGACTGCGCAGGCCGACGCCGAGGCCAGCAAAAAGACCCCCGCCGCCAAGGAAAAGGCCGTGGCGGCAGTGAACGAGAAGTTCGCCGAACCCCTCGAGCGGCTGGAAAACTCCGCCGCCCTGCTGGGCGAGGTGGAGCGTCTGGCCGGGGCGGGGGAATGGACGCCCCTCTACGACAGGCTGACGCCCTACGTCCTCGGCATGGAACAGGCCCCCGGCCTCAAAAATATGAAAAAGCGGCTCACCGGTGAGCACAAGGACGCCGTCAAGACCCGGGCCGACGAGGCCGCAAAGCTCTTTGAGAAAATCGAAGACCTCATCAGTTGCAGCCTCGACGAAGCCGAGCTTGACCGGAAAGCCGCCGAACCCTGCCTCCGCGCCCTCTTTGCCGCCGTGCGGGACTTTGACGCCCGCTTTGCGGCCCGGAAGCGGGAGAGGAGATTGCTGGAATTCAGCGACTTCGAGCATCTGGCCCTGCGGCTCCTGCGGGACGCCGACGGCCAGCCCACCGAGCTGTGTCAGGGCATCCGGCAGGGCTACGCCGCCGTCATGGTGGATGAGTATCAGGACACGAATGCCCTGCAGGACGCCCTTTACCGCTGTCTGGCCAGCCCGGCAGGGGATGACCTCTTCCTCGTGGGCGACTTAAAGCAGAGCATCTACCGCTTCCGTCAGGCGGACCCCAGCATCTTCCGGGAAAAGCTGGAGAGCTGGCCCCTCCTGCCCGGCGGCGAGGCCCGCCCCCGGCCCGAAGACGGCAGGCCCGGCGAGAACGCCATGCTGGCGCTGGACGCCAACTTCCGCTCTGCCCCGCAGGTGGTGGCAGGCATCAACTTTATCTTCGAACAGCTCATGACGCCTGCTCTGGGCGACACGGCCTACGGCGACGGACAGCGCCTCGTCTGCGGCGCACCCGGCGCGTACGAGGGCAGTGTGGAGACCCACTTCCTGCCCGACGATGCCGCCGAGACGGATGCACAGTATATCGCCGGCCGCATCGAGGCGATGGTGGCCTCCGGCGAGCCGGTGCGGGACGGCGGCACCACCCGCCCGGTGCAGTACGAGGACTGCTGTGTCCTGCTGGCGGCGAGAGGCGACTTCCCGGCCTACGCCGAGGCCCTGACGGCCCGGGGCATCCCGGTCTACGCCGACGCCCGGGAGAACCTGCTGGACGCGCCCCACATCCGCCCCCTCATCGCCCTGCTGCGGGTCATCGACAACCCCGCGCAGGACATCTATCTCGCTGCCGCCATGCTGGGGCCGATGTTCGGCTTTACGGACGACGACCTCGTCCGTCTCCGGGCCGGGGCGCAGACACCCGATCAGCACACCCGCATCAGCCTCTACGGCGCAGTTTTACAGGCCGTCCAGAGCGGGGCGGAGGATGATTTCACCCGCCGGGTGCAGGCGTTCTACCAGCGTCTGACGGCCCTGCGCCGGATGGCCCGGAGCGTGCCGGTGGAGGAACTGCTGGAAGAAATTTTTGTTTCCACCGGCTACCTCGCCGCCCTCGGTGCCATGGAGAACGGCCAGCGCCGCCGGGAGGACGCGCGGCGCTTTGCCTCCTTCTGCGCAGGGGCGGGCGCGGGCGGCATCTCGGCCCTCGTCCGTGCCATCGACGCGGCCACGCTGGCGGGCTCCACCGGGCAGGAGACTGCCCCCGGCGGGGCGCGGCCCGGCTGCGTCACCATCATGACCATCCACCGCTCCAAGGGCTTGCAGTTCCCGGTGGTGTTCGTGGCCGACACGGCCCGGCAGTTCAACGCCGCCGACACCCGCCAGCCCGTCCTGCTCCACCGCGTCTGCGGCGCGGGTCTCCGTCTCCGTCCCGAGGGCGGCGAGGGGGCCTATAAGACGGCGGCCTACACCGCCCTCTCCACGGTCCATGCCGCCGAGATGCGGAGCGAGCAGATGCGGCTTTTGTATGTGGCCCTCACCCGGGCGCAGGATAAGCTGATCTTGACGGTCCCGCTGGGCATCGGCCGGACGTCCAACCCCTTCGCCAAAGCCGCCGCCTTCCTCGCCGCCGGGGCGGGGGAGACCCTGAACGCTCAGGCGGGCAGCTTCGCCGACTGGCTGCGGGCGGCGCTCCTCGTCCACCCCAACGGCGGGCCTCTCCGCCGTCTGGCGGGGAACCTCGAGCTGCCCTTTGCGGACACCAGAAGCACCATCGCCCTCACAGTGCAGGCCGATGTCCTCCCGCCCGAAGAAGCCCCCGCCGAGGCGGAAGAGCCGCCCCGGCCCGAGGCCGACCCGGCCCTTGTGGAGACGCTGCGGCAGGGCTTCGGCTGGCGGTATCCGGCGGCAGCGCTGGCAGACATCCCGGCCAAGGTCAGCGTGACCAGCCTCGTCCACGCTGCTGATCAGACCACCCTTGAGCGCCCGGGCTTCCTCTCGAAGGACGGCCTCACCGCCGCCGAGATGGGTACGGCTCTCCATGCCTTCCTCGAGCACGCCGACTTCGGGGCGCTGGCCGCTGTGCGGGACGCAGAGGACGACGCCGTTCTGGATGCCGTCCGCGCCGAGCGGGAGCGTCAGGCGGCGGCGCAGCTCACGCCCCCCGCCATTGCCGGGAAGCTGGATGTCTATAAGATACTCCGCTTTGTGCGCAGCGAGGCGTTCCGCCGCATCTGCGGGGCAGAGGATGTGCTGCGGGAGCTGGCTTTTATCACGTCGCTGCCTGCCGCCGAGGTCATGGCTGCCCAGGGCCGCGCCCTGCCTGACGGCCCTGCCGCCGACGCCGGGGTGCTGGTGCAGGGCATCGCGGACATCGTCCTCATCTACCCCGACCACCTCGAGCTTCTGGACTACAAGACGGACCGCCGCAAGACTCCTGCCGACTTCGTCCGCGCCTACCGCGCTCAGCTGGAGCTCTATGCCAAGGCCATTGAGAAGCGCTTCGCCCCCCGGCGGGTGACTTATAAAGGGATATATTCGCTGGAGCTGGGGGAGCTGATTGAAGTTTAAGAATATTTTTCAAATTCCCGCATAAAAATGCTTGACAGCCTCCCCGGGGTGTGGTAAAATGCTTGAGTAAAGAAAGCAGCTACGGCCTGTGCCGCGCTCGCCTTGAGGGGTAAGGATCCCCGGGCTATACCCTGAACCGATTCGTCTTGAAGACCGAATCGCGCTTTTGAGTGAATTTTGCGCGGCTGTCCCGAAACTGGGGCGGCCGCGTTTTCTATGCCAAAAAACGCAACACTATGGACTATTGTTTGGAGGTGCATTCATTATCGCTACCGCTGGAAAGTCGAAGGAACTGGA
>OJOF01002732.1_pt1 | contig 10707 bp, 10 predicted proteins | sample 1598181 | NCBI WGS metagenome assembly OJOF01 (sample SAMN01915226, study PRJEB22387) | human gut metagenome | isolation source: stool | host: Homo sapiens | place: USA
ATAAATAGCAACGAAAGAAATTAGATTTAATGAGATTGAAATTATTTCGGGATAATCGGGAACAGTTTGGGAACAATTTGCTATCTTTGCAGTGTTCAATCCAGAAATAAAATCGAAGCCTATGAAAGTGACTGCATTCATACGGAAGACTGCCAAAAAGAACGACATAGATACGAAAGCTACCATCTATTTTCGTTTGCGTAATGGAAAGAAAGACATCAAGGCAGCAAGTGAACTTGTCATCAACCCCAACCATTGGAGTGTTGAACGACAAGGTTATAAAGACCGTGTAGCTTTGGTGTCGGAAAACGAAAAGATGGACTTGAACCATAAAGTGCAGGCATTGACCCGAATGATTGAGAAGGAATACAAGGAGGATGCCGGAAGTGAATGGCTCGGGGAAGTCATAGATAAATTTCATCATCCCGAAAAGTATAAAACAGAAGAAGAACTGGCAATAGAGAATCCGCCTACTTTTGCCGAACTTTTTGATGAGTTTTTGGAGAAGCATAGTCTTTCGGAAGTACGGAAGAAGAACTTTCGTGTAGTAAAAAGGGCACTCATGCGCTATGAATTATTTGTCAGAAAAACAAGACGTGGAATGAAGCACTTTTCCCTTGACATCCATACCATAACTAAAGAAACACTTGCCGATATGTGGGACTTTATGGAGAACGAATACGCTTATGCGGAAGAATACCCTGATATATACGAGACCATTCCCGAAAAGCGGACTCCTCAGCCGAGAGGCAAGAACACTCTTATAGATAGTTTCTCACGCATACGAACCTTTTTTATATGGTGCTATAATCAAGGAAAGACCACCAATCGTCCGTTTGACAAATTCCCCTTAGAAGAATGTCTTTATGGAACACCTATTTATATTACACTTCAAGAACGTGACAAATTGTTTGAGGCTGATTTGTCTGCTCGTCCACAACTTGCTATTCAACGAGACATCTTTGTGTTTCAGTCCGTTGTGGGTTGTCGTGTAGGCGACCTTTATAAGCTCACAAAGAAAAACATTGTGAATGGAGCATTAGAATACATACAAGAAAAGACGCGCAGTCATAATCCCAGGACAATAAGAGTGCCGCTGAATAGTGTTGCGAAAACCATACTTGAACGCTACAAAGATTATACAGGAACAACTCTCCTTCCCTTTATATCAGAGCAGAAATATAATCAAGCCATTAAAGAAGCGTTCCGGTTGGCAGGACTTGACAGGGTGGTCACAGTGCTTAACCCACTCACTCGCAATCCTGAGCAAAAGTACTTGTATGAAGTCGTAACCACGCATACTGCCCGAAAAACATTCATTGGCAATATGTATAAGAAAGTAAAAGACCCAGACCTCGTTTCTTCGGTATCGGGACACAAGGAAGGCAGCAAGGCATTCCGCCGATATAGGGAGATAGACGAGGAAATGAAACAAGAGCTTGTTCATCTGTTAGACTAATAAGGCGAAAGACTATGGCAAAGCAAGATTTCGAACAATTCAAACAGGATATTAAAGAATGGCTCAACAACCATCCGAAAGAATATGACAGATTCGTTGCCGAAGTGAACAACAAATCGGCAACAGGTTTACAAAAGATTTTCAAATTAGGATGGAAGCTCGCTCCTCAAATGATGCGTAAGTATCACGGTGAGTGTCATGGAGACCTTGCCAACGAATATCGTCTGCAAAGTTATTCGGCAGATGCCGATGCTGCAAGATTATTGGTTGAGGAGTTTCACAATCTGCAAAACGATTCAATAGTTCCTGCAATGTTGGCATGGCTTTATTACGGTAAGTGCTATGAAACTTTGGTTACCCAATTGGAAGCTGAAACACATAACCCTGCGAACAACTATTTTGAGAAGAGGATAGCCGCTTTAATGATTAAAGTAGTCATCAACAGTAGTATTCGTAATAAAATGCGGACAAGAGAAGATTGGCAGGATTTTCATCGGGAGAAACAGGCTATTGAGGATGATTGTGTGGTAGAAACAACTATTAAGGGGTTGTCCGTTAATGATAAACCAATAGAAGAAAAATCGCCAACAGGTGAGCAGGCATCACGCACATTGAAAGACTATCTTCATGGAAATCAAGAAATGATTTTGGAGAAGATAAAATTGAGAGTTTCAACGCAGCATACAGGCACTGATTTGGCACGATTATATTTTGCCCTCCAAGAGGAAGGCCTTCTGACAGGCTGTGATGTGACGACATTTCATAAACTGCTTGCCAATGAACTTCCTAATTGCGACTTGAAAACCGTGCGTAACCTTCAAATTTCTATCAAGAAGTTGAATGACAGTACGAGCAGAGGGAAAATAAAAGACAATGGTATTGAACGGTCGCTTATCAATGAGTGGAAGGCTTACCTCGCAGAAGTAAATAACTAAAAGTATGAACTCATTTAATTTAATGATATGGATAAAGATATCATCACCCAAGAAATCAATGCCGAATATCTGAAAGGCTATATATACAACATCAGAGGTGTCCGTGTAATGCTGGATATGGATTTAGCCAACATCTATGGCTATAGCACCAAAGATTTTAATCGCCAAGTGAAGAACAACATTGAAAAGTTTGAGCAAGACTTCATGTTTCAGTTGTTCGATGAAGAGTGTGAAATCTTGAGGTGCAAAAATTCCACCTCAAGTTGGGGCGGGCGTAGATACAACCCTTATGCTTTCACCGAACAAGGAATATATATGCTTATGACTGTGCTGAGAGGAGATTTAGCAACCAAACAAAGCAAAGCTTTGATTCGTATCTTCAAGCAGATGAAAGACTATATCGTAGATAATCAGCCATTATTAGGACAAAGGGAATATCTGCAATTGTCTTTGCAGACAACCCAAAACACACAAGACCTGCTTGACTTGCGTAAATCTCTATCTGCTGTTGATGACAAGGTTGCCAATATTATAGATACACTTGGTAATGTAGTGACAAAGTCGGAATTGGCAAATGTCATGCTTGATTTTGGCAATCCTTCAGTAAGGAGAGGTTGGATGATACTCAACGGTCAGCCAGTTGAATCGGATTTGGCTTACCAACATATTTATGCCACCGCCAAGAAAACGATTTTTGTGGTTGATAATTACATCGGATTGAAGACACTGGTACTTCTCAAAGATATTCCAGCTAATGTGAATGTTGTGGTATTCTCTGACAATATCGGTAATCGGTTGCACCAAACCGAGTTTAACGATTTCTGTCGGGAATATCCCAATGTCACCATTTCGTTGCAAACGTCTGGGGGTATATTCCACGACAGATATATAGTCATTGATTATCAAACTCCAGAAGAACAGATTTACCATTGCGGTGCTTCATCGAAGGATGGAGGTAATAAAGTCACGACAATCACAGCGGTTACAGATGGAGCTATTTACCATCCTGTTATAGACCAACTTATTCAAAATCCAGTGTTGACATTGAGATAAAACCATTTTCAGATGAACCCAATTGATTGCTTTACATTTCGTTTCTTTCGTTCTGTATTTCGGCGAAAATAGCGAAATGCAAATTACTAAATTATAGCGAATTACATTTATACTTTTGTGTCATCGTTCCAATGTCGGAGCGGTGGCACAATCATTTATAATGCTGCCAAAGTAATTGTGTCGGACTATGGGCAGTACATATATGCTATGACAGATTTAATGCAAATCATCTCCAACAGCACAGCTAATATCAAATTGGAGATTACGAGTGAAGACTTACGTCACTTCTCTAATGAGCTTATTAACCGTGCGGTGAATGAGGTGGCAATTGCACTCAAAGCCACCAATGAAGATAAACTACTGACACGTGAGGAAGTCAAGGAAATGTGTGGTGTATGCGACACCACCTTATGGCTTTGGAACAAGCGCAATTACCTTAAAGCAATCAAGGTAGGCAACAAAGTAAGATACCGCCTCTCAGACGTGAAGCGCATCTTGGGGGAAACTAATAGAATATCTGATTATGGAAAAGATTGACAATGAACCTGTGGCTCCTACAAATGGAGAAGTTGAGAATATCGGAGAAGAGTATGTCCGTATAGGCACGACCTTGTTTCGTATTATCAATCAGCCAATGATGAATGGTTCTTTCCGCAAAATGCGGGTTGAATGGAAAATGAGCGTATTCCGATTAGACCACGGCAAGGATGAAGCGGCACTCATTCCGAAATATGACGGATTCTGCACGATGCCCAGTCATACAGATTACCGTTTGAACGTGAATAACTTTTATAATCTCTATGAGCCAATAACCCACATTCCTAAAGAAGGTGAGTTTGGACATATACATTCATTGATTGAACACATCTTTAGTGAGCAATATGAATTGGGAATGGATTATCTTCAACTGTTGTACCTAAAACCAACACAGAAGTTACCAATACTTCTATTAGTGTCGGAAGAACGAAACACGGGTAAGAGTACATTCCTGAATTTTCTGAAAGCGTTATTTCAAGAGAATGTGACATTCAACACCAATGAGGACTTCCGTAGTCAGTTTAATGCTGACTGGGCAGGCAAACTGATGATTGTTGTGGATGAGGTGTTACTCAACCGCAGGGAAGATAGCGAGCGATTGAAGAACCTTAGTACGGCACACTCGTACAAGATGGAGGCTAAGGGGAAAGACCGTTATGAAGTACAGTTCTTCGCTAAATTCGTATTGTGTTCCAATAATGAAAATTTCCCTGTTTACATTGAGCCAGAAGAAACACGCTATTGGGTAAGAAAGATTAGTAGATTGGTAACGGACGACACCTCCTTTCTTCAAAAATTGAAAGATGAGATACCCGCATTTCTGTACTATCTACAACATCGGAATCTGACTACCAAAGAAGAAAGCCGTATGTGGTTTGCTCCGTCACTTATCCGCACGGACGCATTGGAGAAAATCATCCGTTGTAACCGTAGCCGCATTGAGCTTGATATGGCAGAACTGTTGCTTGACATCATGGACACGATGCAGGTGGATGTGGTGGATTTCTGCATTAATGACCTGTTGGCATTGTTCAACTATTCGATGATAAGAGTGGAACGCCATCAGGTGAGGAATGTCCTGCAACAATGCTGGAAGCTGGAGCCTGCTCCCAATGCGCTATCTTATTCCACTTACCAAATATCTGTGTTGCCGGGGCAGAAGTATTCTGCATCATCCAAGAAAGTGGGACGCTTTTATACCGTTACCCGTGAAAAGTTGAAAGACTACCGTTGAATCTGTTGAGTCTGATGAAACATAAGAAAGAACGTATGTATATAGCCTATATGATTCAACAATACCCTCAACAGATTTCAACGGAAAGCCTTGCCTGCCAAAAGAGAAAATCGGTTGCTGACAACTCTTCCCGATGTGAAGCGACCTCTTTTTTCTTCCCTCTTTTCGTATTCCGCTCAACGGATTCAACAAAATCAACGGTGGAATCTGTTTCAGACATCACGACCATAATACCGGATGGTGTGACAGAAGTAGCAATAATGTATGGAGGGGTGGCAAGCGGTACCAAGATACGTATCATACGCATCTGTGGTGCAAAGCCCATTGCCACCCCTCTCAAGCAAAACAGAAAAGCAGAATGATAACCAAAGTAAGATACAGCAAGAATCCGGGCAAGACCATTAACTACATTCTCAACCCCAAGAAGGGGGCGCATGTAGTCATTGCTCGTGGAGTAAGCAACCTTATCGATATGGACATACTCACCGAAGACTTCAATCGTCAATGTGCCTTGCGACCATCACTCAAAGTTAAGGCCGTACACATTCCTATATCCTTTCACATTAACGATACTGCCACGCTTGAAGCTCATGCGGAAGAAATAATCGGAGACTGGATAAAGCACATGGAGCGGCATGGCTATCGCTTCGACCAGTTCATTGTCGGTCGCCATCACGATAAGGACGACAAGAATCCGCACTTTCATTTTCTGGCCAACGTGGTGTTGGATAACGGCACACGCGCCAATCTTGCCAATATTGGAAAGGCGGCAAAAGAGGCATCCATTTCCATAACGGAGCAATGGGGATTGACACCCGCCAATCATCGGAGGAGGATACAAACGAAAGATAAACAGGACAGCAATAAGGATAAAGGTTGGACAGCAGAAATACGCAGTCACGGACAGCAGAATTTTATTGAACGGAACAATAGTGCTGTACCCAGTAGGTACACCGACTCAGACTTTACAGCAACTAATAATGGGGAAACTGCAATGACAACCATTGGTGGCAATTTGATGGAAGGAATAACCGAACTTATCATTCAACCGACAGTTGCCCGGATAGGTACGGGCAGCGGCATCAGTGACAATACGCTTAACCATGACAAGGACAAGAACAAACAACGAAAAGGAGGATGCAGAAGATGAAAACAGAAAACGATAACAAGCGCACTAAGCGCAAGGAAATACAGTTCAGTGAATCAGAATATGCTATGATTGAGAAGAAAGCCAATGCCGCACAGTTATCTATGGCGGCATTCATCCGCGAAGCCGCATTGGGTAAAGAACTGTCAGCCACACTCACCATAGAAGAAAGCGAGCGGATGAAGCGAACGGCTAACATCAGCTACAAGATGCAAGTCAATCTCAATCAGATTGCGCGGCTGGCTAACATTCACGGCTTAGCTTTTGTAATGGAAGCCATCCGGGAGTACATCAGCCGAACCAACGAATATTTCAAGACTGGCACATGGCGTGAAATGAATTTGTCTGCCTACGAATCCGAACAGAAACAGCGGGAGCAACTTACCGCAAAAGTGCGTGAACTTCAAGAGAAAAATGCGGAATTACAGAAAGCGGCGACCAACTATTACCTTTATACCGCCGAGGGTGAACGTCTTTTTTGCGAGCGGCATAACTGCCGGATTTATCCCGATAACCGAGGTGTCTACTGGCATTTCAAGGTCGCCGATTATCCGGCTTATACACTTCCGACTGAAATCAGTCGGGCATACCTTAATCATGAGATTTCGATACGGGATGTGTATGTGTATTGGCGAAAGAACGAAAGTCGTATGTAATTTTACATATGAAGGATTGCTTTTGATGCAGTAACAATAGGCGAATAATAATCCTCATCCCATTTTTTGTTTGGCGCAGAAAAATGATAGCAATCTATAAAATTATATTCTCTATAACGAGTAATCAGTTTTTGTGCGCAAACTTGACCTTTATTTCCATAGTGGGTGGGATATTTTAATTCGCCTAAAAATTTGTACCTATCCTTTTTCTCATCTTCATTTAGATTCATTCCTATTATTAAATCGGGATTTAATATCTCTATTTCTTTTGCAAAATAATTTTCTGGTAACATAGAACTTATTCTTAAAAAACTATCAATTAGTGCATCGTCTGATACCCAATTACCCGATTCATTTGAAAATTTAGATAAATTCATAAAAGCGTAACTTATTCCGTTTGGAGTTGCAAAATCCTTACTTATTTCAGTCGCATAAGGTATATTTTTGTAATCCACGTAATTATGTTGCAACCCATAAACCACATATAGCATTAGTGCATGGAATTTATGTTCATTAAGAGTTTTGTTACCAATTTTCCCCGACTTTATAGCATTAAACAACTCTTCGATGTAATCACCAGATACTTCTAAAGCTTCTTTGCCAATAAAAAGAATCTTTATTTTTTGATACGTATAGTAAGGATAAAAGCCATCGGAAACATAAAGAGATGATAAGTCAGAAGCACAGTTTTTACATACAAAATTATGCCACTCTCTATTTAATTCGTCTATTGCTTGCTTTAGAGAGAGTTCGTCATTTGGGTAATTTATTGATATTGAGCTTTTCATTTTAACATGACTTTAGTTTATATCCAAGAGAAGAGAATTTCTTCTTATAATTATACCCAATACCTTCTAATGAGTATAAGAATGGAGTAAATTCCTTTTCCATTTTATCTAAAAAGGCTTTAGGGTTGCCTTGCATTATTCTTAATTTATTCTTTAATGATTTAGCTTTTTGTTGATTTGAAATAAATTTCCCTGCCAAATTATCAATCGCATTATAAATGTCACCATAAAGACTTCTCTTATCTATGATAACGCTTGTTTCAGAAGTTTGGTGGTCACCTAATATGTGAATTGAATATAGCAAAGTTACAAATGCATTCGATTGAGCACGTTGAGATGCCATTAGGCCAACCAATCCATTATAACCTGAGATTTTTGCCCACTTGTCCATTAGCAACCTATTCCGTTTACGTATTTCTTTATTTAATACATACCAAAAATATTCTCTGTCATCCTCAGAAATTATGCCATATTTAACATTATATTCAACCATGTCAACTAATGGCTGAAATATTCTAGGATTTTTGTTAAATCCCCAATGAAACCATACTCTATGATTAGCGAACCTCATGTTCTTTAATTTGGGGTCATTCTTAATACATAAAGGCGTTCCAACTTGACCTCCTTTAGTTGATGGAAAGTTTGTATAATCTATATATGAATTAACCAGATAGTAGAATTCTTCTATTTCTTTATTTGCTTGTTCATAAGGAACGAAAGGGAATATACGCCGCATATCATTTGTGTGCTCCTCTTTTCCATGAGCAAACAGAAGAAAAGGTATTAGTAATAAAGCAAGGAATAATATGCACTTATGTACTACAAACTTCATATTTAAAAGATTAATTCCAAAGATTCGATATTGAACACCATAAACTTGCAAACCAATTTCCTATGGAAGCAAATACAGAAGAAAACCATAGAGACGTTTTTTGCCAAAAAGAAGGTTGTGAAGCCTCCAATTTTTCCTTTTCAAGCTCTTCTAATTTTGTATATATTTTGCTTGCAACTGATTTTGAATCTTGAAAGATTATTTTCCCTCCATTTTCTACCGAATACAAATAAGCTTTTGTGTTGTCTTTAGAATCTAAAGAATATGTAAGCACTGTTTTTGAAGGACCAGACAGAACTACTTTTATGTAATCCCTTAAGTCATCCGCAGACAGAACATAAGGTTGATATTCTAAGCTATCTCCTTCAAATTCACATAGTATCTTTCCATTTATATATGCATGGTTTAATACAGTATCTGTATTGTTTTCTATGGTTGGGCAAGTGAGCTGCAAAGAATCAACGAGGGTTTGGCTGTTTTCCATAGCATTGCTTCGTAATGTTATTGTATTATCATTCTCGACATATTTGTCCTTACAATATGATACTATATCTCCCAAGTCATCTTCTGTTAAAGTGTATTCAGATAATCCTCGAAATTCACCGGATTTAATCATTCCATAATCAAGGTTATCTTTTATTCTATACACTTCTCCTTCAATCAATGGAGATAAAAATAGATACATCAAATTGGGATTAGCTTTAAAGCAATCCACATCATTCATTATGTCATCAATATGCAATCCGTCCTTATAAAATTGTTGATTCTGTCTGATTACTATTTTTTCCCCATCATAATGTTCACGATATACTTTTATATCATTAATATTGAATCCATATTTATTGTCAACCTTAAAAAAGAAATCACTTTTAAGTATAGGTGCTCCCCATATCCATAGCCCATACCACGGATGACGGAAATATTCTTGTACGTATAATAAGTGAGCATAACTATTCCAGAAAGAGTTCTGATTATTGTCTCTTATTGCATATGCAATAATGCTGTTTAGACTTAATCCTCGTGTGGAATAAACTGCATCGGACAATTTCTTATAAATGGTCTGATACTGTTTTATGTCATCCAATATATTTGCAGAAAACATCACCATAGCATCCTTATTATCCATATTCGGATTATCAATGCCTAAGCGAAGCAGTTCGTATGCCTGTGGCGGATTTTTTATATCGCTCAAAGTAGTTATAACACATTGCAGCAAAGCAGCTCCATTATTTGGCAAATTTTTCAATGCCACATTTATCAATTCTTGTTTTTCCGATGGTTTTAGGCTGGTATCATATGCAAGCATTGCTAATGCTACACACCCAGATTTCTCATCATAGCGGAATATAGGAGTTCTGTTATACCTATTTATATATTCTTGTAAGTACGGTTTTGCCTTATCATAATTGTCTAAATCAACATAAGCCATACCCACATGATAATAGTAATCAGTAAGAAAGGCAAAAGTGTTCCGATTATCAAGCAATAAACGTAACCTTTTGTTGGCATCAGGTTCTTTGCAGATATCGCTAAACCAAATCGCATTTTTTTCTGTTAAGCGCACCTGCTCTTTGAGTCCATACTTATGAAATAGATTATATTCCAAATCTAATGCCTTCTTTCTTAATTGTATATAGTCATTCATGTCTTTCTTTCTCAACTCCCATAGTGATTGAAGTTCTCCTATATTCTGCTCGTTTTGAGCAGATTTATACTCAACTGAGGTGCGAGCCGCAGTCAACAGAAGCATAAAACCCATTTGGAGTTTAGAGGATTTAGAGGAGCCTGAAAAAAGCAAAAGAGTAGGATCCAAAGCATTCGACAATGATTGCCATAGCATTCCATCTTCTTTCATGTCATTGACTCGTCTGAGTATATTCCGCTCCTCTTCTGTGATTTGAAGGTTTCCTACTGTTTCAAGCAAGCTACCACGGAAATCAGCAATCTCATACAGATTGCTAACATGTTCCATTGTTAGGTTGTTTATTAGCTGGTCTGTTTCGTGATCAAGGACTATTATAGACTTATTATTTATTATATTAGTCAATGAATTTATGCAATAATTC
>OJOF01002753.1_pt1 | contig 10641 bp, 10 predicted proteins | sample 1598181 | NCBI WGS metagenome assembly OJOF01 (sample SAMN01915226, study PRJEB22387) | human gut metagenome | isolation source: stool | host: Homo sapiens | place: USA
TTGTAAATTTTCAAAACTATATATTTTTTTTACGATTTCTTTTTTTTCAAAATACTCTCTGTCAAACATTTACATACCTCAATAGTCTCATATTTTCTAACATTTCGTAAAATCAACAACAATATATTTTACTACTGGTTGATTTTATTTTTCTAACATTTTCTCCGCTGCTTTAACAACTTGTTCTACCGTCATCCTGGACATACACTGCAGATCATCGCAGCTGTGCTTCATTCCGTCCGCACATCCCTGACAAGGCGGCTGTGCCGTAACTATTACAGCATCCTTTGTATAAGGACCATAAAGCTTAGGATTCGACGGCCCGTACATAGCAACGACAGGCACCTTCTGGCTGATAGCCACATGCATAGGACCGCTGTCATTAGTAATAATCAAACAACAACGGCGCATTGCAGCGGCCAGCCCGCCAATAGCAAAATGTCCTGTAGCAATAATCGGCCGTGTTTGCATATAACCTGTTGCTTCGGCAACCATCTCTTCATCCATTGGCCCGCCAAAAAATACTGTTTTATACCCCTTGGCCGCAAAAATATCTGCAACCTCAGCAAAACGTTCCGGCGGCCAGCGTTTAGTCGGTACGGCGCTGCCAATATTAAAGCCAATCAGTTTATCCTGAGCAGTAATATTTTGTTCCTGCCAGAAAAGCTCTGCTTCTAAAAAATGTTCTTCCCCCGGGAAAATTTCCAGACCGTTATTACTCAGATCCTGCACACCTAACTGATGCAATACGTCAAGATACATATCAGCAGCATGCATAGACCTGTCCAGCGGCGTAAAAACATCCCAGAACCACCTAAATATTTTATGCGTCGCACCTGTACGCAGTTTAACACTTGTCATCGCATCAATAAAAGAACAGCGCTCATTAGGATGCAAATTAATGAGCACATCAAAATCAAGTTTGCTTAAATGCCTGGAACAGGCCCATAGGGATAAAATACTGTTGTCACGTCCTTTTTTATCTATCGTGACAACTTCATCAAGGTACGGATTAAAAAGCACCACATCTTTTAGTTTTTCATCTACCAGCATAGTAATATGCGCATCGGGTGCAGCTTTACGCAGGGCATGGATAAAAGGCGTCGTTAAAGTCAAATCACCCAAGTGCATTAAAAACGTTACCAGTATCTTCTTGCCATTGAGTTCAACCATTACAGCCTCCTGTTTTTATCGATATAAACCGCATATACCATCTCAGGTGTGATGTCATACATACAATACCAGTCGTCACATTCTTTTTTTAAACACCCGGCACATGCAGCCGTACTCAAAATAACCGTCGCGTCATCAGAGCCATACGGACCGGTCCGATCAGCTTTAGTCGGTCCATACATAGCAATCAAAGGCTTCTTCAACGCTGCTGCAAAATGCAGCGGCCCTGTATCCGCGCTGATAAAAAGCTTACAGCCTTTAATAAGTGCTGCTAATTCGCGCAGACTCGTCTGACCGATCAAATTTATAAGCTGCATAGGCTGCCCAGCCAACTCCGTAATTTTTTCTCCTTTAGCAGTATCATCAGGTCCACCTGCCAAAACAACACTGCAGCCATCAGCAATGATCATTTTGATCAAACTGGCATAATGCTCTGCCGGCCACTCTTTTGTTTTCCACCTTGCCCCAGGAACAACAACTATATATTCACCCTGCAGCTCATTTTTTTGCAATTTTTCCTGCACGGAAACAGTCTCTTTGGACAAATCAGGAAGCGGAAACATTATTTCTCTGACCTCCGCACCTAAATAGCGGGCCACGTCCAAATAACGTTCAATAACATGATCTTTACTGTGACTGCCGCATACAGCTTTACTGACAAGTCCGCTGCCCTCACGCATCTCACAATAACCTATCCGGTTGCTGCAGCCGCTGATAGCTGCAAGCACCGCACTCTTAAACAATCCCTGCATATCTATTACCAGATCAAATTTTTTAGAATGCAATAATCGGCGCATTTCCAGGAAATACGCCAATTTAGCCAGTAAATTCATTTTATTGAACTTTACCTTATCAAAATAAATTATCTCATCAATAACAGGCGGATCAGGTACAAAACCGTCAAACTGCGGATGTACCAGCCATGTTATTTTCGCTTTGGGAAAACGCTGCCGCAAAGCTGCCGCAAAAGGCAGCGTGTGCAAAATATCACCCAATGAACTCATTTTGATCAGTAAAATATTTTTATATTCCATGTATGCCTCTAATAACACTTATTTAAGGAATTATCAGCTTGATAAAGTTCAATAAATTTCCCTTTTCAAACAAATACCCTTTGATCCCGGCGGCCTCTGCCGCTTCTACATCACGTCTCTTATCACCAATCAGAAAAGATTTATCCTGATCGATATCATATTCTGCCATAGCCTGTAAAATAAGTCCCGGTTTCGGTTTGCGGCAATCGCAGTCAACAGCATACTCAGCAACGCTGCCAGATGGTAAATGTGGACAATAATAAAACTTTTCTATCTTCCCGCCACAGTTAGAAACAGTATCTGACATATACTGATGCAGGTTTTCCATCTCACCGACCGTATAATAACCTCGCGCTATCCCACTTTGATTAGTCACGACAAAAACAAGGTAACCGGATTGTGTTAAATAGGTTATTGCCTCCAGCGCGCCTTCTATCCACTCCAGTTCATCGATCTTATATAAATAAGCTTTATCGATATTCAGCACACCGTCGCGGTCAAAAAAGACTGCCTTATGCGCCATGAGTATAATAACCGCCGCTCTTGTCCAGGATAGCGCAGTATTCAGCAACAGCTTCATTCACTTCAGTAAAACCACCATCATACCCTGCCGCCAGAAGATTCGTCGCATCTGCCTGAGTATAGCTCTGATATTTACCCTTTAATACTTCTGGGAACGGCACATATTCCAATTCGCCGCTGCCAAAATGTTTCAGTACACCTTGGGCCAAAGTATTAAAAGTATGAGCATGTCCTGTTCCGCAGTTAAAGACACCGCTGATTTCAGGATGATCCCAGAAGAAGAAATTAACTTTAACAACATCTTTTACATAAATAAAATCTCTTGTCTGTTCACCGGCACCATAATCTCCGTAAGCATCAAATAATTTAACCTTTTTCTCTGACAGCCATTGATTATACATCTGGAAAACCATAGATGCCATTTTACCCTTATGATTTTCCTGCGGACCATAAACATTGAAATAGCGCAGGCCGACTAACTGACTGTTAGTCCTGCCAAAATAACGACGGGCATAATTATCAAAAAACAATTTGGAAAACGCATAAACATTTAAAGCTTCCTCACAGGCAGGCTCTTCACGAAATCCGTTTGTACCGCTGCCGTAAGTGGAAGCCGACGACGCATAAATCATCTGTATCTTACGGTCAACTGCAAAATGCATCAGATTTTTCGTATATTCAAAGTTATTCTGCATCATATATTTGCCATTATATTCCATCGTATCAGAGCAGGCGCCTTCGTGGAAAATAACATCAACCTTCTCATGAGCAAATTTACCAGCCTTTAAAGCCTCAGAAAAATCCATTTTATCCATATAATCCATGACCTTCAGTCCCTGGATGTTTTTAAATTTGACCATATTAGTCAGATTATCCACAACTAAAATATCATCGCGTCCGCGATCATTTAAGCCTTTAACGATATTACTGCCGATAAAACCTGCACCGCCAGTTACAATAATCATAGCTTGCCCTCCTTCACAAATTGAGCTATCTGCTCCACAATACCAGTCGTCGAATAGCCATCCTCAAAATCAATGATCCTTACTTCGCCTGCATATTCCCTGCCGGCAACTTCCTCAGGTTTATAATCACCGCCCTTGACTAAAATATCAGGACGTATTTTTTCAATCAATTCCGTCGGTGTGTCCTGTTCAAACAATACAACTGCGTCAACACAAGCCAGTGCCGCTAAAACGCGTGCACGGTCAAGCTCATGTACTAAAGGTCTGACATCACCTTTCAGTTTCCGTACCGAAGTATCAGAATTCAACCCAACGACTAAATGCCTGCCGAGCCTGGCCGCTTTTTCCAAATAGCTGACATGCCCTACATGCAGAATGTCAAAACACCCATTAGTAAAAACTATTTTTTCCCCGCAGGATCTCCAGGTTTTAGCCAAAGATTCTATCTCGGACCAGCTCAAAGTTCTATAACCGCGGCCCTGTTTACGCTCTTCCGTCAGCAGATCCTTTAACAGTTCCTCCCGATGCACAGGATAGGTACCAACTTTTGCTACAACTATACCTGCAGCACGATTAGCCATAAATACTGCATCCTGTAAGGCAAGCTTCCCGGCAGCACCTGCCAAAAGCGTTGCCGCTACGGTGTCACCGGCACCTGAAACATCGAATACCTCTTGTGCCGTAGCCGGGTCATTAATCACCAGTCCATCCAAACCGGCTAAAGTCATCCCCCGTTCACTGCGGGTGACCACAACATTTTTAATCGCATATTTTTCCCGGGCATTTTGGGCCAGACGCAGAACCTTTTCATCCTCATTAGGAACAAATTCGCCAGCCGCCTCGCACATCTCCTTTAAATTTGGAGTAATGAAATCACAGCCCCGATATTTATTCCAGTCAGCCCCCTTCGGGTCAATAAGCACCGGCACCTGATACTGATGCGCAGCCGCGATCACCCACTGCACAAAATTATCCGAACAAACACCTTTGGCATAATCAGAAACAATCACACCGTCTAATCCGGCTTCCAGTAAATTCTGGAGCCACAATGATAAGGCCTCTGTTTCTTCCGGGAACAAATCTCCTGTTTCTTCAAAATCCAGGCGCAGCATCTGCTGCTGCGCTCCCAAGATACGCATCTTCGTGATAGTTTCACGCTGCTGCGACTTGATCAAACCACTGTGATCGATACCTTTTTCGGCCATCATAGCTTCCAGTACTTCTCTGTTATTATCGGCCCCGGTAACCCCACCCATAAAAACCCTGCATTCTAAATGCGCCAGGTTTGCAGCTACATTTGCGGCGCCGCCCAAAACAGACTTTATACGTTTGACCTTATTAACAGGTACAGGGGCCTCCGGAGAAATACGTTTGACCTCGCCATAAAAATAACGGTCGAGCATGACGTCCCCAATCACAGCAATTTTTAAGTTTTGGATATGTTCAGCTAAAAAAGCAGTACATGACAAATTCGTCACTTTATTCACCATCCACCAATTCGCACAGAATATGGCCAATCAAAATATGTATTTCCTGCGCTCGAGCCGTAACCGGGCAGGGAACAGCCATGCAGATATCACAGACCTCTGCCATCCTACCGCCTCCCTGAGCCGTCAGCCCGATGCACTGTATTCCTTTAGTTTTGGCAACATCAATAGCTGCCAATACATTTTTACTGTTGCCCGAAGTTGATAATCCGACCAAGACATCACCGGCACTGCCTAAGGCCTGCACCTGTCTTGCAAAAACAGTATCATAGCCATAGTCGTTAGCTACCGCGGTCAAAATAGAAGTATCTACAGTCAAAGCTATAGCCGGCAGACCGTTGCGCTCCTTTTGAAAGCGTCCTACGAATTCAGCTGCTAAATGCTGACTGTCGGCGGCGCTGCCGCCGTTGCCGCAAAATAAAACCTTCTTGCCGTTTTGCAAGGCCAGTCGAATAATTTCCGCACTGGCTGCAACCTGCTCTAAAATTCTGCTTTCTGCAACCTGCTGTGCCAAAGTAATATGTTCAGCAAAACGCTGTTTAATGGTTTCCATAGTTCACCTGCTTCACCAATTAAGTAAATTATAACGTACCCTAAAGGTATTATTTTTATTAGACTCATGATTCTGCTCATATTCAAATTCAATCGCCCAGCAGCAGAACCGGTGCGTCCATCTGTAATTTGTTTCATAATTACGATGTTGTCCCAAATCATAACGATTAACAATCGTAAAGGTATTTTTATCGTCAAGTTTAAAGCTCAGCCCGTTACGCAGCTCCCTGCCCATATCAGGCTGCCCATAATCATAAAGACTACTGGTAATATCTTCACGATAATAACCGACCCAGGTATCCCATTTCGGAGCCAGCTTTTGCCCTAATGTCGCATAATACATCATCGTAGATTTTGTTTCATCTGTATAGCTTTCTGTTACCCACTTTTTACCTACAGTCAGGTCAAGAAAGGTGTTTTTACTGTTGAACAGATAAATCCGATCATGATTCAAATAAGCAGCATACTCTGTATGCCAGCTTTTGATACTGCGCTTTTCGTTGCGCCACAAACCATGCGTGATATACGCACTGTATGTCAACGGCAAATTATCGATCAAACGGTGGTTTTTATAATATAAGCCGATATCCCTTTCTTTGCGGATCCATTCATCATCTTCTTCATCCCAACCGTCCTGAAACTTTATATTAAAGTTACGTTCATCGTGATTGATGCCGTACATGGGTTTATAACCGGCCTTAGAATAGTAGGCCAGATCGGCATAAAAATCTGTTTTCGGACCTAAATTATAATCGACCTGCAGTTTAGCATACATTCCGTTATCGCTGCCGTCATACCCGATACGCGGCATGATTTTATTTTCACTCTTGCCATCTAATCTATTGACCCATAAATCACGCGAGTAGATATGCTTGCCTTTTGCATAAACCTTAACATCTCTGGCTATCATTTTTTCTTTGGGATAAATCTCAAAAGTTTTTGCCGTTATCAGCAGACAAGGATCATGCTCCACAGCCGGGCAGCGTGTTGTCTGTCCGCCCTCGTCCACAACTATTTTATCCGGGTAAATCGTTGCATGCGGTGCTTTAAAATAGTCTTTGGCACCTTTGCCGTCAATTTGTTTGATCTCACCGGTCTTAGAATTAAAATTATAATGGACCCATTCCCCATTCATGGTAGTATCAGGCTCCTGCAGTGTTCCACCCTGCTTGAGCCAGACATCCCCGGTCTTCATATTACCTTCGGCCCTGGTGGTCAAAATAGTTTCATCCCCCTGCACTATCTTGACATTACCCTCAGCAAAAAAGTCTCCGCTGCCCTGATCATATGTAGCGCTGTCACTCCATAAAGTTATCGGCATCGGCTCAGCAGACTCGGCCCGTTTCTTCTTCTCGCTCTTATCTTTAATTACACCAGCTTCCCGCTCCTGCTTCTGTTCCTGAAAATCAGGCGCAGCATAACGCGAATCACCGGTAACATAGTCGTCGGCAAAAGCTGCCTGTGATACTGCTAAACTCATTAAGCAAGCAGTCGCTAAGACTTTCTTCTTCATGCTTTCTCTCCTCAGTCAAATTTATCATTTATAAAAAAGCATACAAATATCCACTACATATTATATCACAATTTTAAACAAAAAACCCGCCACTAAGGCGGGTTTTACTGATAATTCAAATTTTATTTTCCCTGATAAACCATACCCTGGATAGTAGTATCTTCCATAGTTTGTACATAAGTAGTAGAACCAACGGGAATGACTACTGCTTTACCGGTAACAAAGGCACCGCCTAAAGCACCGATAGGCCCTAAAACGATCATACCGCCGATTGCCGCTCCTGCTGCGCCGGCTGCAGTCTTAGCCTCCTGTTTAGCCAGATCGCCGATATAGACCGGAACCTTAGTTCCGTCAAGAGCATAAACATGAGTAAAATCTAAGTCAATACGGGCATCACGGCCAAAGCTGCGCGGCTGGACAACCTTTTTGATAGTACCTTCTCCTAAAGCACCTTTAGGAAGTACCAGCACATCATTCACATAAACATTGTCAGCAATTTTAAAATGCACAGGTTCACCTGCTTTGTCTTCTCTGCTGCTCAGTTCCTCAGTAAATTCTACTTTAATCACAGAATCCTTCGGCAAAGTAACGCTTTCAACAGAAATCACACCATCGGTAAAAGCGATATTCGCCAAAGCTTCCAATCTGGAAGAAAGAGAGCCTTCATCAATTTTGCCGTTAAGCATCATTTCTACTGCCTCGATACGGGTTTTGGCAGGACCACCGGACATACTTTCATTAAACTGCCATTCAATAGCGTTGAGTTTAGTTAAAAACCCGGCTTCATTACTGGCAGGGCTGCCTTTAAGATAATCATACAGGTTATCAATACGATCTAAAATAGCGTCGCTGGTAACAGTACCATAAACATCATCTTCCAAACTATCCATACGGCCGACCAATGCGCCTGCCTGCTCAGTACCATATAACATCTTTTCCATCGCGGAAATTTTATCAGTAGCAGACATTTGTGTCACTGCTGACGCAGCCGGCACAGCACCGCCCAAATCATCAGCATTCATGGCAAAACCAGGCGCAACTGATGTTACACAGAAAACCAAAGTCAAAAGCAAAGTAAGGAGTCGTCTTTTCATTACAATACCTCCGTTATTTATTATTTTTATGAGGCTATTATACCATATAAAGTGCGTAAAAAAAATAGGCGACCACAAGATAATGTGGTCACGCCTTTATTTTTTATAATTATTTAACACTTCTGTCACAGATTCAGTTATTTCATCCATTTTCGCAAACCTTCTTCTATGCTGAGCACGCTTAGACGGCTTCAGCTCTTCCATAGACTTGCGGTATTCTTCTATCGGCATTTCAAAAAAACGCTGATCTTTACATGCCTGCCCTTCACATTCCTGCCAGAAATCATCCAGCGAGGTTTTTAATTTACGGTCAATGCGCACATGGTTCATTGCATAATATCCGGCATTAGAAACCGCATATAAATGCTTACAGCCCAATCCTGCCGCTACATTCCTGATACCATAGAAAATCAGATTTTTAGTACGGTAACCAAAAAAAGCTTTGGTCAGACCTTTTATGATCTCACTGCCGTTAGGCGTTCCCTGTAACGCGCCTATCCACAGCGACATTTCATTATCTTCCGGTGACGGAGCCAGCCAAAACATAATTTGGTACAGCTCGTCTGCACCCAACGAAAGCACCAGCGAAAGGCACCCTTCCTTACGCTGTCCTCCATGAAACCACAGCTCCATTACCAACGGCTGCTCTTCATATGTATCTTCCCACAACCTGATACGTTCGCCATTAACATATAATTTTGCTATAGCTTCATCGTTAAATATATTTTCCATATATTCAATATGATTCTTTACAATGGCAATACGCTCATCCCAGGTAGAACCCTTATAAAAAAACGCACGGGTAGTTTGTTCCACAAAGGAAGTTGTATGTTTGAGCATCTCTCTACGCAAAGGAGTCGTTTGAAAAAAATCCAATAAAGCTCCAATCTGACTTTTATGTAAACCACATCTTATTCTAAAAACAATATATCTTTTTCTTTCTTTAAGCTTTTTTACATTGTATAGATCATGCCCAATATATTTTAAAAATTTTTTATCCATTACTACCTCTCCAATTACATCGTTGAACATATTATATCACAGTTTTCAGGAAATCAGAAAAAGCATTCTGTAATATTTCTATTACAATACCATTATCAACCTGCTATTATTACGGTCAAGCATAAAAAAACGACCGCCAAAGCGGTCGTTGACATAAGCACGTCTAAAGTCTGTACCCTCATCACCCTGATCATTGCTGAAGTCCTGAATATTCCAGATCATAGCCGTGTAAGTCCGGTCATCATTGATCTGACCATTCAGCCACAAACGGCTACGCAAGTCAAAATCATAATTGCTGCCCTGATTAGCTTTTGCTTTTTGGTCAACATAGCGGGCACGAATTTCACCGGTGATTTTTACATTATCTGATTTCTTTTCAAGACCGGCAACACGTACGCCTAAAGAATCAAGCTCCTCGGCAAATTCAGCTGCCAGACGATCTGTATTAGCGCCTTTAGCCATAGCTTTGGCTACGATCTGCGCCATTTCATAACGGGTCATCAAGCGATCACCGCCGAAAGTTCCATTAGGATAACCGTCAATAATACCTTCTGCCGCTTGCTCTTGAAATCTATCAGCTATGTTTCCTATCTTAAACCCGGTCAATCCCAGATGCAAATTAGCTTAATTGCAAAAAAGTTTAACTTTAAACAAGTTAAAGGAATAATTATTAAATTATTTGACCTGATTAACTTTCTTCAAATAACTGCGCACCGTTTTAGCAAATTCTTCACTCTTCCAATCGCTGCGCACTGTCAAAGCTTCTTCAATTTCCATATCGTCAGAATACTTTTTAGCATAATACCTACCGGTAACTTTGTTTAAAAATGCAAACTCACCGCTCATATCCAGCTTCAAAGTAGGTTCGCGACGAGGGAACAAAGCTTTGTCATCCAACGTATCCAGCGACATGGCTACAACAATATCCGCACCGCTTTCACGGGCAATACGTTCCAGGTTGGCTTTACTGAAATCAACCATATCGGTAGTACCAACAGCTTTTTCTACAACATCATCCGCTACCATGTCAAATTCCGGGAATTTGAACATAGCCATAACTTCGTCCATATAAATCATGCTGGCCGTAGTATTTTCCTCTACATGATTTGTCAACGGTACGACAGCCATTTTAGCAGCTTCAGCCTTGCCTGCAACAGGTAGCGCAAAACAAACTGCCAGCACAGACAACATCATTAAATTGAGTATTTTTTTCATTATGCAACCTCCTAAAATAAAAAAGCTTTGTTATTATGATAACACATTTACAGATAAAAAAACAGTAGGGGTTACAAAATAAAT
>OJOF01002756.1_pt1 | contig 10627 bp, 6 predicted proteins | sample 1598181 | NCBI WGS metagenome assembly OJOF01 (sample SAMN01915226, study PRJEB22387) | human gut metagenome | isolation source: stool | host: Homo sapiens | place: USA
TTTCTTTTAAATATTTTATATTCCAATCATCGTTCTTCTCCACATCTTCACATCGTTTTAACTTCCACTTTAACCGATTCATATAAAGGACGAATGGATAAGATCATTGTAATCCACCAAAATTCTGCTGATTGATACCATAACGGAAACAGTGAATTAAATAAAAAACAAAATGGTTACAAGCATCCGAAATAAAGGATGAGAAAGCATCAATATCTCTATAGGATTAGGATTTGATTCGCATAGTGAAAAAAAAGTCCGAACTTTTTTAAGTTCGGACTTTTAATATAGTAAGAGGACATATAATGTTTGAAGTCCCTCCTACCTATTATCTCAATTATTATATTACTCTTGAAACACCTTTTTCAAATACTTTATATTCGTTCCATAATTCTTCTTCACGTTCCTCACATCATCCTTGTCTCGTGAGCGTTCTACAACCAGCCAGCCCCTCCAGCCCATTTTGTCAAGCGTCTTTTTTACCTTATTCATATCCAGCCGCTCATTGAAAGGAAGAGTCACTCCATCCGTATCTGTACAGTGAATCTGGCAAATTCTATTTTTTCCAAGAATCTTGAGTTCCTTACATAGATCCCTTCCATTCTCTAATGCATTCTGAAATTTAAAATAGATCTTGATACCGGGAGAATTAATCTCTTTCAATAGTTTCACTTCTTCTCTTGCATCCAATTGAGTTTCAATGCCAATTACAACTCTTTCCGAAGCAGCCATATCCCCTACTTCCTTCAGCCGTTTTATTAAAGCTGTCCGAAGTTCCGGAGTTTCCTGCCAGCCTGCTTCCACTCCACCCAAAGGGAGAAAAGCGACCTTGGCACCCATTACTTTCATTGCATCCAGACAATCCCGAACTAATTCTTTATAATTAGCACGATCTAAAAAAGATTGTCCATAAAAACCGGACATAGCAATAGAAGGAACCTCTAAATTATAGTTCTGAGCTGTTTCACGAAATAGCTGCTGGAAATGGGGCTCACGCAATTTGTTATCGAACATTTCTCTTTTACCGAGACTACCCATATCCAACTCGACTCCATCTCCTTTCAACTCATGCACCAATTGGAACGAACCAATCTTCTGACGTTTCAATATCATCCAGTCACATACGGCGATCTTGTAACGTTGTTCTTTTTGTTTCGATGCAGCAACAGCCAGCATTGGAAAACATTCTGCTACGATTAATATCCAAAGGATATGTTGAAATAATTTCTTTCTATTCATCATCTTAATTATACGCTGATCGTATAAAAGACGGATGAAAGGAAACTTTGTAATCGGCTACATTCCAAATATTTAATACTAAAACGGAAAAGGGGATATTTATAAAAATAAGATAATGACACTATCCCAGGTAAATGGTGTCACTATACCACTGATATAGTGTCATTATCGCAGACATATAGTGACACTATCTTTTTGAAAGGATTATTCAGGTAAGATGTAAAAAAATAGGCTGCCGAACCCTGAAAAGTCCGACAGCCTTGTCAACCCAAAAACGATACCTATGAAACACTGTGTGTTATTTCAAATCAAATATCAAGCGTTTACCATGAACAAGTTCATCGTGGGTAATGCGGTATTTATTGAACTTCTTACCATCCAATAACACCTTATTTATATAAAGAGTTTCCGATCCGGTACGATTACTCTCAATTACCAGCTCATTTTCCTTATACCATTTAGGATCCAAGCGGATCGTTACTTTATTAAATACCGGAGTAGTCAATGTATATTCCGGCAATCCCGGACAGTCGGGATAAAAACCTATCATATTGAAAATAGCCCATGCAGACATCGTACCTGTGTCATCATTTCCAGGGATACCGTCCGGTTTGGTCGTAAAGTACTTATCCAGCAGTCGCTGTGTCTCTTTCTGTGTACGCCATTCTTCACCTTTAAAGTAAGAGAACAGATGAGCGTAAGCAATATCCGGTTCGTTAGCCGGATCATATAGTCCTTCATCAAACACCATTTGCAGCTTATTGACAAAAGGTTTCTTTCCACCCATCAGTTTAGCCAATCCATATACATCATGTGGTACATAGAAAGTATAATTCCAAGAATTACCTTCGTGGAAACCGGGATTCGGTTCAAAGTTCTCTCCCTGCCTCGGATTGAACGGACTGTAGAAAGTTCCGTCTGGAAGAATAGGTCGGAATGTACCGAACTCCTTACTATAATAATGCTTATATCCCAAAGAGCGTTTATAGAACATTTCCGCATCTTTCTTCTTTCCTAAAGCATCCGCAAAACGGGAAAGGGCAAAGTCTGCGATATAATATTCCAGTGCATGAGATACGGAGTTATCATATTGTTCACGAAGCGGCACGTATCCTTTTGACATATAGTCATCATTGTCCGGACGCATCAGATTTTCCGCCCCGGGTAATGTAGCCGACTTGTACATAGCTTCATAAGCCAGATCTACGTCAAAGTCACGCAATCCTTTCATCCATGTATCCACAATCACTGGGATACTTGGATCACCTTCCATCGTAAGAGTCTCTCTTCCATACAATTCCCATTTAGGAAACCAACCATGTTCACGATACATATCGAGCATGGTACGTACCATTTCCATCTGACGTTCGGGATAAACCAAAGTCAAAAGCTGATGTACGTTACGATATGTATCCCACAAAGAGAATACAGTATATCGGGTACCTTTCGTTGTCAGAATCTGATCGCTCTCCATAGCCGGATATTCACCATTTACATCCTGCAGAACGTTCGGATGAATCAACAAATGATAAAGTGCCGTATAAAAAACTGTTTTCTGTGCATCCGTTCCTCCTTCTACAGTGATACGTGACAAGTCATCGTTCCACTGTGCACGGGCATCGGAAAGCACCTGTTCAAAGTTTTTTCCCGACTGTTCTTTATCCAGATTCAAACGGGCATTCTCTATGCTTACAAAGGAAACTCCCATCTGTACTTCGACCTGTTCTCCTTCCTCTGTTTCAAAAGTGAAGTAAGCGCCCACATCGTCACCTGCTATTTCTTTTCCATAGCGGGTATACAATTTATATTTGCCTTGGTCTCGATCCCATTCTGCTTCCACACCTGTCATCGGACGTTGCTTTTTCCAATATCCGGTTGTGGTGGGAACTTTGTTCACTCTCATCACAAAATAGATGGGAAATACAGCTTGGGGATTATAACAGAAAGTACCCAATAGTTTCATTCCCTCTATTTCGCTGTCACTTACACGACGAAGCATGGCTCCACTCTCATTGGTCAGGCCTTCGCCCAAATTCAGAAGTATATGACTCTTTCCTCTAGGAAAAGTGAAACGGGCAATACCTGTACGCGGAGTAGCAGAGACTTCTGTCTTTATATTATACTTCGTCAGATAATTGGAATAATAGCCGGGAGAAGCCTGTTCATCCTTATATTTGCTCCCATATTCCTTATAGTCTACATTCAGTTCTCCGGTAGTAGGCATCAGCAATAAAGAACCCAGTTCAGGACAACCGACACCACTCAGATTTACATGAGAATATCCTGTAAAGAAACAATTGGTATATTCATAAGGCGTAGACCACCAACGTGCATCTTTATCGTAAGTATTATCAGCAGAACCCATCACATTAAAAGGTACTACGGACATCATTCCATTCGGACAAACAGCTCCGGGATTAGTGGTACCGAAATTTGTCGTTCCAATAAAAGGATCTACATAGTCTATCAACAGACTCTTTTCCTTATTCATAGGGGGGGCCTTACCCTCTCCCCCAAATACGGGGAGAAGGGTGAAAGCCAGTGTGCAAGTTAATAATATACGTCTCATATCCTTCTTAAATAATGCTCGTCCGTTTTGTAAAATCAATTATTTCCTGGATATAGCCGAAAGCCATTCCTACAACAGTATCTGCAGCTCCATAATAAACAGCTACACGCTCACCATCCTGCAATGCTGCACATGGGAATACCACATTGGGCACATCACCTTGAAGTTCATAAGGTGCAGCCGGACCTATCAGATATTCACGGGTACGATAAAGTACCTTTTCGGGATGATCCTTATCGAGTATCGCCGAACCCATTGCATAACGGAAACCGTTGCAAGTAGTGATAACACCATGATAGAAAAGCAACCAGCCTTCATCAGTAAGGAAAGGTACCGAACCTGCACCAATCTTGGTACACTGCCAGGCACTTTCAGGGAAAGGAGTCACTTTCATAACACAACGATGTTCACCCCAGTATTTCATATCCGGACTGTAGCTGATATAAATATCACCGAACGGTGTATGTCCATTGTCGCTGGGGCGACTTAACATAGCATATTTGCCATCTATCTTTTGCGGGAAAAGTACTCCATTACGATTGAAAGGCAGGAAGGCATTCTCGCATTGGAAGAAATCTATAAAATCAAATGTATAGGCAATACCGATAGTAGGTCCATGATAGCCGTTACACCAAGTAATCCAATATCGGTCTTCAATCCATGTAACACGCGGGTCATATTTATATTCGGATTCGATCATTTCCGTGTTACCGGCTTTAAATTGAATCGGTTCATGACTAATATCCCAATGAATACCATCTTTACTGAACCCTGTGAAGATATTCATCTGTACAGCTTTGTTGTCACAACGGAATACGCCGGCGAACCCATCTTTGAAAGGTACGACAGCACTATTGAAAATACTATTGGATGAAGGAATATGATAGCGTCCGATGACCGGATTTTGCGAGTAACGCCACATTACATCTGTACATCCGACAGGACGTTCTTCCCAGGGAATTTGAATCTTATTCATAATAATTATTTATTTAGTAATTAGTTATCTATTATCACTCAAAAATAGCAATTTATTTTTTCTTTTTTGAATCATCATACGTAAAAGGTATAAAATAGGTCATCAAAAAAGCAGGAATTGTTGCGATCAGTACATAGATAAAGAAACTACGGTATCCCAGTAAATCACTAAAATAGCCGCTGATCATTCCCGGAAGCATAACTCCCAGATTCATGATTCCCGAAGCAAATGCATAATGTGACATCTGATGTTTGCCAGGAGCAATCTGCTGCATCATGAACAAGGTCAGTCCGACAAATCCGAAACCATAGCCGAAATACTCCATTGTGATACATGTTCCGATCAGATAAAGACTGGTCGGCTGGACTACAGCAAGGAAAGTATAAGCAAGGAAAGGAAGGTTGAACACGCAACAAAGCATGAATAAAGTTTTCTTCAATCCATATCTGGCAACAAATATTCCACCCAGCAATGAACCGATAACAAAGGCGGCAGAACCAAAGACGCCATTCAATGTTCCGATTTCTGTCAATGACAGCCCCAGACCTCCGACCTCTCTGGAGGCACGCAGAAACAAAGGAGCAACCTTCATTATAAATCCTTCCGCCAATCGGTAGAGAATAATGAAGAAGATATAATATACTATATGTTTTTTAGTAAAAAAGTTCCCAATCACATTTACCAAATCCTGCATGATTTCTGAAGTAGTTTTTTTTCCGGTAGCAGGAACTTGTGTAGAAGGCAACATCTTTATATGATAAAGACCGAGCAATACCATTACTGCAGCAATTACGGCAAAAATAATCATCCATGCAGATGAATATGCACCCTTATTGGCATCTATCGAAGCTCCTTCTATTGCCCCGAAATGTTCGGCCAGCATACCTGCCAAAGCAACTAATCCACCATTAGCAACCAATTTTGCCACATTATAGAAAGCCCCCTGCACTCCAATATATTTAGCCTGATCCTCTTTATTCAGTTCTGCCATATATACACCATCGCAAGCAATATCATGTGTGGCTCCACTGAACGCAATCACCGCCATAGTGGAAATACTGATAGCAAAGAAATAATCAAAGAATAACGAAAAAGCTACTACTCCAAACAATATACCACTCAACAGTTCGGTTACCAGTACAAAAAACTTTTTGGTCCGATACATTTCAAGAAAAGGGCTCCATAAGAATTTGAGTGTCCAGGGCATCATGATAAGAGAAGTCCAAAACGTTATCTGAGTATCAGAAATACCCAAATCCTTAAACATGAATACGGAAACCAAATTGATGGCAATAAAGGGAAGTCCCATTGCAAAATAAGCGGTAGGTACCCAATAAATCGGGTTGATAGTTTTTCCTTGAGAAGCAGTTTTATTCTGTTGCATAGTTCAATAGTATATAGATGAAAGGGTCATTTTTCTGACCCATCTATATATAATACAACTAAGAAGGGCAAACTACTAACGCTTGCCCCTACTTTTTTTTATTTTATTGTTACTTCGTCGATAAAGAACCACGAAGGATGCCCTACACCATAATGCCATTCGGGACATTCTTTCGTACCGGTGACCTCAACTTTCACATAACGGGCATGCACTGGCATTTCCGATTCAGTCTTCACTCCGCGGAACTCCACTTTCCCCGAACGGTTTTCCGGCATATCATGTGTTCCCCAATGTGCATAATTCTCTCCATCTTCAGAATAGGAATAAACCACCTTCAGAGGGAAAAGAATCCAGGCTCCGATTTGATGCAGGAAATCCGTCTCTATACTATGTATTTCTTTCTCTTTACCCAAATCTATAACAAAAGCACCGTCTGTTCCTTCCCAGCCAACCCAGCTTTCAACGAAAGTAGATCCTCCGAATAATCCATCCACTAATGCCGTTTTTCCGATCTCTGCATATTTACCGGTAGGAGGAATAAGATAAGTAACCTTTGCTCCTATCGCAACGCTTTTTTCTGCACGGGGCATATATCTCTCCCGATACAACTGGCAATATTCCACAGGAGAATTGGAACGTTCATTCAATGTCGGTACATTAAATTCTTTCACCCGTTCTTCAAAAAGTGCCAATTTCGGACTGATCTCATTCATATCTGTACCAGTCTCAGTACGGGCAATTTCCAATTCCGAATACTGAATGGGCAAGCGGGCACGCTGCACACGCTTCAGGAATTTATTATCTTCAGCCACCGCTTTCTCTGCATCATCAAACAGTTGATTATAACGTCGCATCAGTTGTGGTTTCAGCATTCCGTATTTATGGGAAACAGGAGAATCATAAATCCACAATCTTTGTCCGCTGCCTATCAACGCTCCCTCCATCACCTTGATATACTGATAAAGGTATGGCGCAGCCTCTCCATAGTATCCATGTAGGAAATGCTGCATCAAAGAATCAACATTCGCTTCGGGGTTCCACATTAACTTAGATACCAAATAGGCACGTAACTCAGCGAAGTCTCCTCCCCTGCTTCCTGCAATCTGTGAGAAATGCATAGTGGCATGATTCTTTTTGAACAGACGAATATTATCCTGCAAGATATGAAAATTAGGGAACGGAGCCAGATAATTATCAAAATTAATACCATAATCCCACACGAAAATATTATTAGTGATGGCAGACCAGCCTTCCATTGCTTTCACAAACTCTTTACCTGAGGCATTTTCCGTCAAAGTCACTTCACGGTCACAATCTATATCACAAAGCATGATATTCACATTCGGCAATGGCTTCACATGTTTCGGAGGATTCATCGTATACAGATAGGCAAGCGTGGAAAATTCCTTATCAGGAAAACGGGCAGCCAGTTTATTCAAAAAAGTAATGATACTTCCAGAAAGTGCTCCTTCATAATCATCTATTGCTTTACAGGCATCACATGTACAATTAGTGTAATTACCATCATTCTGACTCACAGACATAATATGCTTATCCGGATTTGCCTTAAAAATAGAATCAATCCGCTGAGCCACGATTTCAAAAACTTTCGGGTTACTCAGACACCATTGGCTCGCTTTCCCCGGATGGCGTTTGCCTTTAAAATAAGAATAATATTCCGGATGGTCTTTTCCATATACGGAAGCAGGAAGCAACTTATCAAAAGTATGCACCCAATAACCGGCAGCAAACACTTCATTTGGCTCTTCCAGCCTGTTCCACCATTTATATATGGAGTCTGTACGAATAGCATAACATTGTGTCTGGCGGTAACGAAAAGCCGGATTATCTATTTTATCGATAAGCGGCAGTTCGATTGTCTTCGCAGGGTTAAAAGAGTATTCGTTTTCTCCCCAATAATCCACTCCAAGATATTGTTCAAGTAAAGTTACAACTCCGTAGACTGCCCCATTCCCACTGCCTGAAATACGTAAGATTCCATCTTTCGTAGATAGGCTGAAACCGTCTTCTGTCACTCCAGCTGGGGTTTTGCTACTGATTATAATATCTCCTTTTTTTGCATTCTGTCCTTTTACAATGGGAAATGTACAACCTGAAATTCTCTGAAGGAACAATTGAAATAAATTTGCTGATATTTGATTAATCTGGTCATTTTCTGATAGAATAATCCTGGATTTAGTTTTTCCATTATCAACTAAAACGACTTGTGCTGTTGCAGGAATATAACAACATGCTCCCAACAAACAAAGCAGCTGAAAAATAATACGGCGAATGATTCTCATAGCATTTCCTTTAATTAGTTTTTAGATAATACAATCCAAAAATATAAGATACTCAAGAAAAAAATCAGTTCTAAGTTTTATTAACAAAGAAAACTTAGAACTGATCACAACATGATATAAACAGCAAATAGCCCAAGCTCATTCAGTAATAAACTTGGGCCATTTTTTATTCAGTTTCAGTATAAATACCTACAGTATTAATATAAGGAGAATAATAAAGAGCTCCATGAAAAGTTACTCTTATATATTGCGCTTGTTTAGCCACAAGAAGAAGAATGTAACTTGTCTTATTTGCAAATCCTGAAGCTACACCAAGATCCTCATATTTCTCTCCATCATTACTTATCGCTATACTTGCACTTTCCGAAGAATAAAACCATTCATAGAAATGTAAAGCAATAGTTTTTATATTCTCTTGTTTTCCCAAATCGATATCAAGTATGCTGCCATCCGGAACATAATCATACAAGTCGCTAGATTGTCCATTCAAAGTAAAACTCCAACCCGAACCGTCAAGCTTCCATTCACTGCTTAAATTTGTAAATCCTTGACTATACTGATACTCTAACAGATATTCTTTACTTGAAGTCAGTGTGACATGATTTGGTTTGTAAGTCGATTCAAATGTCAAGAATATCTTACTATTACTTTCACTCGCTGATACTCCTGTTCCATTAATAGAAGTTATAGCAATCGGGAGAATATAATTTTCCGATCCGTTCTTAAATTCTTCCATATTAGTATAATGCACTTTTAAAGTATCTGCAGAGATATATTCCCCTTGTTTTATATACAAAGTTGCATTTTCCAGTTCTGCATTTTGTAAAGCTACATAGCTCGTTCCATATTCACTGTTGTATGCATCTACCAATGACCTGTCAATAGCTAATTGGATGGTCAAATCTTGTGGTGCAGGTTTAGTACACCTGACAGGAGACAAAATATGTTCGGTGGCGATTTCTTTCAAAAAAGTTCCGTCTCCTTTATACTCTAAAGTAGCATTTGTTTCACTTGGTTTATAAATATAGACATAATTGATATCATACGGATCTGTTGCTTCGTCATCGTCACATGCTGTGACTAATGGCAATGACATAGCAAAAAATGTACTATATAATATATATTTAAATAATGCTTTCATATCATACTGTTTTAAATTATTGAGCAAATGAATATGTTTCCCATGTCACCTTTTGACGGTTTTCGTTACCTAGGTTAGAATTGCCAATTTCCACATCATGACCATTACCGGTTACATCGTGTAGTATTGTAGCTCCTTCACCTTCATTCATTGGCAGATACAACAACAAATTCTTGTCTGTATAGTCAACTTCGGTATACATAGATTTCTTTATCTGATTAACTGTGCGTGTAACTTTCCAAAAACGAACCTGACACATTTCACAGAAATCCGGAAAATATTCTTCTCCTGAAGAAATCATCTGAAATTGATCAATATTCATCGGTTGTCCTATTGAAGAAGATAATGAGGCAACTACAGTACCATTTTGGTACAATAAAGTAGTACCGGATGCTGCATCATAACTCACTGCAAAATGATACCATTTTTGTGCTTCTAAACCTTTTCCCTTAGTTGGATCACCTGTATCAAATTGAGACCCCATCGTTTTTACTTGTAGGAAATTATTTTTATAGCTACCATTCTCGGAATAGATTAAGTCACCAAACCGTATATATAGTTCTGTCCCTGAACCTCCTGAGTTTATTATAGCCTGATTATTCTTAGTATATCCACCGTTCCCTGATTTAGAGGTGACTTTACTCCACCATTCCAATGTATAATTTGGCAAAGCTAACCCCCAAGCTCCTTCCGGGGCTGCATGCATACCATTATACCATGTTAATTTAGGAACAGCTTGTTTCAAAGGCTTCACAAGAACCAATAAAAAACTGGAAGAGGATTCCGACTTCTCAATACTTCCTTCCACATTCTTAATACTGATGGGAATTGCATATTGAGCACCGCCTTCAGCTTCAAAACTTTTAATATCAACATTCACAGGATCTGCACTTACAGAACCTGCTTCAATTGTCACTGATTCAGGAAATGATATATATTCTTTAGGAGGCATTTTATAATTAGTTTCATTCTTCTTATTATAAGCATCTAATACAGATTCGTCAATAAATAAATT
>OJOF01002764.1_pt1 | contig 10597 bp, 6 predicted proteins | sample 1598181 | NCBI WGS metagenome assembly OJOF01 (sample SAMN01915226, study PRJEB22387) | human gut metagenome | isolation source: stool | host: Homo sapiens | place: USA
GTCGATGTACGCCGACTTCATCTGCTCTTCGATATTGATAGGAATGATACGTCCTACCAAACCGGCATTCTTTTCTTCTTCAGTTAGCATCTTGTCTCTTGAAATTACGGTCTTTTAACGAACAAAAATACGATTTATTTCCGATCTGAGCAACTTTAGGGCGATAAATCTGACGCCGGCGCACAAGATTTCCGGACCGACACCCCGTTTTTGCCCCTTTTCCGCCGATCTGACGGCCTGAAAAAAATCTCCCGACGAGGTGTCGGGAGAAAACGAGCCTGTTTGCAGCCGGGCGAGAGCCGGCGGCCGCGGCCGGGTGGGGGCAGATGCGTTTTCAGACGCAGGGGAAAAGTCGGGAAAAACGATTTCCGGGAAGCACGCCCCGCTTTTTTGCCGTTTCGGGAGGATTTTTTACCTTTGCGGCTTCGACCCGAATTTTATGACCCGAATCAATACCCCCAAAGAGGTCCTCGCGCTGGCCGGAAGCTCCGCGGCGGACAAACTGCAAAATACGGCCGGCAAGACCCTCATACTCGCATTTCTGGCCGGCGCATACATCGCCATAGGCGGCCTGTTCTCGCTGATGGCGGGATTCGGATTTCCCGGAGCGGCCGAAGCGCCCGGATTCCAGCGTCTGCTGTCGGGCGCGGTATTCCCGCTGGGGCTTATACTGGTGGTATTCACCGGAGCCGAGCTGTTCACGGGCAACAACGCCGTGCTGATGCCGGGGGCGCTCGGCCGCCGGTACGGCTGGGGCAAAGTAGCGCGCAACTGGACGCTCGTGTGGCTGGGAAATTTCGCAGGGGCGCTCTTCTTCACCTATTTTCTGGTGGTTCTGCCCGGCGTGCTGTCGTCGGAAATGTGGCGGGAAGCGGCCTGCAATATTGCGCAAGCGAAGGTATCGCTGCCGTGGGGCACGGTTTTCCTGCGCGGCGTGGGCGCCAACTGGCTGGTATGTCTGGCCGTATGGCTCGGAATGAGCGCCAACGACGTGCCGGGACGTATGATAGGGCTGTTTTTTCCGATCATGTGCTTCGTGGTGATCGGCTACGAACACTGCATCGCCAATATGTTCTTCATCCCGCTGGGCATGCTGCTCGGCGCACCGGTATCGGCGGCGGAGCTGTTCGCCGGCAATCTGGTTCCGGCCACGCTCGGCAACATCGTGGGCGGCGGTCTCTTCGTGGGCGGGCTGTACTGGTACCTCAACCGGAAATAAGCGGCAGGAAATTCCCGCGGCAGCAGGGACGCGGCAGCCCGGCGCGCAATCCGGGGCATGAGCCGTCACATACGCACGCCGTTCGTATCCACGAAGTGTATCCGCCGGAGTATATCCGTGCAGGCGTATCAGCGCAAGCGTATCAGCGGAAGTCGATAAATTCGTAACCTTTGTAGTCCCCTTTGGAGAAGGCTTTGAGCGGTGTGTCGAGCGGCGCGACGCCGAGAACGGCAATGCCGACCTGCTCGCCGTCGTAATCGTAGCGGAGCGATTCGGGGCGCATCGCGGCGGTATCGACCGTAACGAGAATCTCCCCGGCGGGCGAGGCGTCCGCCGAAGTCGGGGTCAGCCGCACGACGGCCCGGCCGCCCGCGTCGCTCACCAGCGAGGGGGCATACTGGGTGCCGATGAAGTCGAAGGCATGGGCGGGGTTGCTGAGCAGATTACGGCTTGAAGTATCCACGTCGTCGATGGTCACTTCGCGGCGGCGGTTGTCGATCTCGTAGCGGATTTTGCCGTCGCAGTAGACCTCCGCCTCCCCCACCGCGATATAGTAGTTTTCACCCTCGACGGCATAACGGCCGCGGGTGGTGTATTCGTCCGAGCTGACCTCGAACGTCACTCCGTAAGCGCCCAGCGCACGGAATCCCGCAGCCAGTTTTTCGAGAATCTCAGCGGCCCGTCCGTCGGCAGAAGGCGCAAGGGCGGCAACCGCCGCGGAGGATGCGGGAGACGCAGCAGCAGCCGGAACGCCGGACCGGAAGAAATCACCTGCGGCCGCAGGAACTGCAGATACGGTGGTTTCCGGGAAAACCGCACGAAGACCCGACACGGCAGTTTCGGCAGACACCGAGGAAACAGCGGATGCGGCGGTTTCGGCTGACGCTGTGGAAACAGCAGACATGAAGGCTTCGGCAGAAAGCATGGAAACAGCCGACTCGGCAGTTTCGGCAGACGACGAGACAACAACAGATGCAGTGGTTTCGGCTGACGCTGAAGAAACAGCCGACACGGCGGCGGCTTCGGTTACGGCGTAGGTTTCGGAAAACATCCCGCGGGCGGCGGCCGTCCGGGCCGCAGACAGCAGCACTATTGCGAACAAAAGTCGTTTCATGGGCGTAAGCATCAGAATAAACCGAGGTCCTGCAGTTTGGCTTCGAGCGACGGCAGGTCGTGGAACAGAATGTCGCGCGGCTTGGCCCCCTGCTGGCGGCCGACGATACCGGCGCGTTCGAGCTGCGTCATGATGCGACCGGCGCGGTTGAAGCCGACTTCGTAGTTGCGCTGGATCATCGAGGTCGAAATATTGCCGCCCGAAACTGCGTCGCGGGCGATCTCGGCGAAGAGCGAGTCGTATTTCACCGGAGCGGACTCCTCGCTGCCCTGACTGCTGCCGCCGCCGTCCGCATCGGGCGTATAGTCGGGCAGCGGGTAGGCTTCGGTATAGCCCTGCTGGCGGGAGATGTAATCGACGACGCGCTCCACCTCCTTGGTCTCGACCAGCGCACACTGGATACGGGTCAGCTCGCCGTCCTTCGAGAAGAGCATGTCACCGCGTCCGATCAGCTGGTTGGCGCCCGGCTGGTCGATGATCGTGCGCGAGTCGATCATCTGCATCACGCGGAAGGCGATACGGGCCGGGAAGTTGGCCTTGATACCGCCCGTAATGACCTTCACGTCGGGACGCTGCGTGGCGATGATCAGGTGGATGCCGATGGCGCGGGCTTTCTGCGCCAGACGCATCACGGGTCCCTCGACCTCGCGGGCGGTCATGATCAGGTCGGCGAACTCATCGACGACGACGACAATATAAGGCAGGTAACGGTGGCCGTTATGCGGATTGAGCCGCCGGGAAGTGAATTTCTCGTTGTATTCGGCAATATTGCGCGCCCCGGCCTTCTTACAGAGTTCCAGACGGTTGTCCATCTCCGTACAGAGCGAGTTGAGCGCATAGACCGCCTTGCGGGGATCGGTGATGATCGCATCGTCCTCCGATTCCATCTTGGCGAGGAAATGCCGTTCGATCTTGGCGTAGAGCGAGAATTCGACCATCTTGGGGTCGATCATCACGAACTTCAGCTGCGCGGGGTGTTTGCGGTAGAGCAGCGAGGTGATGATCGCATTGAGTCCCACCGACTTACCCTGACCCGTGGCACCCGCGACCAGCAGGTGCGGCATCTTGGCCAGATCGAAGACGTAGTTTTCGTTCTGGATCGTGCGGCCGATCACCACCGGAAGCTCGGCCTTCGACTCCTGAAAACGCAGCGAACGCACGGCGGAGTACATCGACACCACCTGCTTGTCGCGGTTGGGGACCTCGATGCCGATGGTTCCCTTGCCGGGAATGGGCGCGATAATGCGGATACCCAGCGCCTTAAGGCTCTGGGCTATGTCGTTTTCGAGACTCTGGATCTTCGAAATCTTGACGCCCTGCGCCTGCACGATCTCATAGAGCGTGACCGTGGGACCGACGGTGGCCTTGATACGCTGGATCGGAATGCCGAAATTCTTGAGCGTCTCCTCGATGCGGGTCTTGTTGTCGAAAATCTCCTCGTCGCTAACCTCCGAATCGGACTGGTAGTCCTCCAGAAGCGTCACGGGCGGCTTGCTGTAGTTCACGAGGTCCTTCAGCGGATCGTAGCTCTCGGTCGTGATCGCCCGTTCGTCGACCATGCGGGCCTCGTTGGCTTCGACTGTAACGACGACGCCTTCGGCACCGGCCGAACCCGCGGAAACAGATGCGTCGGCGGGTGCGGATTCATATTCGGGCGCGGAGACAGCTCCATGCACAGGCGCATCTCCGGATGCGGAAGCAGCCGCGGCGAGAGATGCGGGGCCGGAAAGGGATTCGGAACCGGAAAGGGATTCGGGAGCGGCTCCGGCGAGGGTAGCCGGAGAAGATGCGCCGGCATCTCCGCCTACGGTAAGTTCGGTGAACGGGCCGTCGGAAACGGGCATATTGCGGACCGGAGTTCCGGCGGAGGGTGCGGCCGAGGGTGTCGAGGGACGCTCCAGCTCGACGAGTCCGCCGGGGCCGAGCACCAGCCGCCCTTCGGGACGCGAGAGGTCCACTTCGATAAATTCGCCGTCCTCGTCGGTCCTTACCGCGGATTCCGCTTCGCGGGCGGGTTCCGAGCCGACGGGAGTGCCGTCGGACGAGATTTCGACGAAGGGATCGTCCTCTTCGCCGCGGACGATCTGCGTCGCGGCTGCTTCCGGCTCACGGGCGGGACGTACGATTTCGGGGTCCGGCGTACGTGCGGCGCGCGGCGTTTCAGGCTCCGGCACGCGCACGGCGCGCGGCATTTCGGGTTCGGCGGCACGCTCCGTCCCGGCTGCCCCGGCGGCATCCGGCGCGGCCGGCGTCGCGGCAGCAGAAACGGCCCCGTCGGCCTCCTCGGCGTGGAGGTGTCCCGGAACGACCTTATGCTTGACGATCTCGACGATCCGGCCGCTCTTGTCCACCATGACGTTGCCCGCACGATTGACCTTGTTGATGAAATTGCGGTTGATGAAGACGCCCGTCAGTATCCAGCAGCCCACGAGCAGGATAAGCGTGCCGAAGACGCCGATATGCGTGTGCAGCAGGGCGCCGGTCTCGATGCCGAAAGCGCCGCCCCACCCCGTCGAGCTGCAAAGGCTCCACTTGTCGCCGAAGGCGAAGCCCAGCGTCAGCGAGCCGAGGATCATGATCAGGAAGAGCGAGAGAATCGAATGGTTGAACAGCAGCGGACGCTGGCGGATGATCCGCACGCCGACGAGAATGATCATCGTCGGAATCAGGATGCCGAAGACGCCGAACGAATTATCGACCAGCAGGCGTCCCAGCTTCGCGCCCGCCCAGCCGCAGAGGTTCTCCGGCTCGACGCCCAGCGTCAGCCGCTCCTCAGGCGAGAGTTGCAGGCCGCTCTGGTCGGCGGCCCAGCTGAAGAACGAAAACAGCACGGACGACGCGGCGAACACGCCGACGAACAGCAGCAAAAGGCCCGCGATCCAGCGGGCGCTGTCGCTGTTGGAGCGTTCGATGCGCTGACGTCCGTTTTTAGAAGCAGTTGTATTTGTCGTATTTTTAGATGCCATCTCGTGTTGCGCTTGATTTTATCAAGCGAAGTTACGCATTTTTTTCGACATTCGGGGTATCAGGGGGAACTTTATTGAATCCCGCGCCCGCTCAGAGCGACTCCGCGGCCTTATGTTCCAGACGCAGGCGGTAGCTTTCGCCGGCGAAGGTGCGGAACGTATAGGAGGGAACGTGGTCCGGGGCGGCGTGCAGGCCGTACTGGTCGAGCAGCTGGACGACGCGGCGGGCGACGGCGGGCGACGGATCGACGATTTCGACGCCGCGACCCGCGACGACGCGTTCCAGCACGGGAAGCAGGAAGGGATAGTGCGTGCATCCCAGCACGATCTGGTCGGCGCCGTGTTCCAGCATCACCGCGACGGCGTCGCGGACGGCCTGCTCGGCTTCGGGCGTCGATTCGCGGTCGCTCTCGACCAGTTCGACGAAACCGCGGCCGGGGGCGGTGATGAGTTCGACGCCGCTGCCGTATTTGGCCGCCGTGCGGCGGAAAAGTTCGCCGTCGAGACTCCGCTCGGTGGCCAGCACCCCGACCACCCCGCTGCGGGTATTCAGGCAGGCGGGTTTCACGGCCGGCTCCATGCCCACGATCGGCATCGGGGCGTATTTCTCCCGCAGGAAGTCGATTGCGGCGGCCGTGGCGGTATTGCAGGCCACGACGACCATCTTGCACCCCTGCGCGACGAGGCTGGCGACGGCCTCGTCGGCGAGCCGCCGCACCTCCTCGCGGGGGCGCGATCCGTAGGGGCAGTTTTTGCCGTCGCCCAGATAGACGAGCGATTCGGAGGGCAGCATGCGCCGCACCTCGCGCCAGACGGTCAGTCCGCCCAGCCCCGAATCGTAAACACCTATGGGAGCATCGTTCATTCGCTTCTGTGTATTTGTCACTCCGTCCGCTTTGGGGGAAAGCAACCGCCGCGGAGGGAGGTTATTCGTTCTGCATCGTGTGTCGAAGGATCATTTCGACCACCTCGTCGTCGGACAGCTCGCCGCAATCGACGATCAGCTGCGCCTGCGCGTAAAACGGTTCGCGCGCAGCCATGTCGCGGCTCATGAATTCGACCAGTTCGGCGTCGCCCAGCCCCCGCAGGCGGGGGCGCTTCTGCCGTCCGTAAGGGCTTAGCCGCCGGGCGATCTGCTCCGCCTCGCGGCGCAGGTAGACCGTAAATCCCGCGGCGTTCATGCGGGCCATGTTGTCGCGCCAGACGGGAAGACCTCCGCCCGTGGAGACCACGGCGGCGGTTCCGGCGAGCGTCTGTTCCAGCACTTCGCGCTCCACCTCGCGGAAACGCTCCTCCCCTTCGTAACGGAAAACATCGGCCACGGAAGCCCCCTCGCGGCGTTCGATCAGCGCGTCGGTGTCGGCGAACTCCCCACCCAGACGGCGTGCGAGCCTGCGTCCGAGAGTGCTCTTGCCGCACCCCATGTAACCGATCAGAAAAAGAGGTTTCATCGTCGGAGGTTAAAACAGATTCAGCTGTTCGGGGTCGATCACCTCGTCGGCATCGCCTTTGGCGCGTTCGATTTCGAACTCCACGCCGCCCAAAGTCGTGCCCGTACGGGGCAGGCCGGCGGGCGACGCGGGCGTTTTCTTCGGAGCGGAAGCCTTCGCGGCGGGGTTGTCTTTCACGGCCGAGTCGTCTTTCGCGGCAGGATTATCCTTTGCGGCAGGAACGCCGTCCGCCGCAGGCTTGTTCCGAGCAGGGGCGGATCCGGCCGGGACGCCCGGCGCGGAAGGAGTTTCCGCAGCGGAAGAGGCCGGCGCAAAGGCCGGGCCGGCCGTGGCGGAATTCGCACCGGAAGAGACGGCAGAACCAACTCCACCGGAAAGGGCTGCGGCGTCGATCGCGCCGCGATCAGCCGCATCACCGTTCGAACCGCCCACCGCACGGTTGTCCGCACCGTCGGCCGCACCGTTGCCGGAACCGCCTTGCGCTCCGCCGGAAGCACCGCCGCCGGAGGGCGTATCGTCGGGAGCGTCGTCGCCGTCGTCGTCCGAAGGTTCGGGTTCGGGCGGCAGTTCGGGTTCGATGAAGCGCAGCGCGGCGACGTCGTAGGTCGTCAGGCGCTTGCCCTTGGCGCGGTGGCTCTTGACGCCCACGAATTCGTCCACGTCGATCTCGTCCGCAGGGCGCGACGCATGCGCGCCCTTGTAGGTGATTTCGAGCTTGGCGCCCGTGCGTTCCGTCACGGCGACCAGATCGGCCTGTCCCTCCTCGTCGAGGAAGAACTGCATCTTGTCGCTCATCTCGGCCGTGAAACGCTTCATATAGTAGTACTGCTGCGAGCGGTCGTAATAGCAGACGCTGTAGATGCGGTCGGCTTCGTAACGGCTCACGCGCACGGTTTCGTCGGGAAAGTGCTGGCCGAGATCGTAACCCGTGATGTAGTACTGGTTCTTGGAGGTCCAGACGATGATCTTGTCGTCGCCCTTGAACTCGCCCAGCAGCGTGCCGCGGCCGTCGGCATTCAGGCGGCGGACATCCTCGTCGAACCAGACGTTCTGGCCGCCGAGCGTCGAAGTGCCGCGCTCCTTGAGGACGATCTTGTGGATGCCGTAGCGCGAGAAGAGATTGCCCTGACTCTGGCGGCCCTTGATGGCGAGGATCGAGAAGTCGAGGTCCACGATCACCTTCTTGAGACGCGGACGGGGCTTGAAGTAAATCTTGAGCACCTCGGCCTCACCGTTCGGATTGACAGACATATAGAGTATCTCGCTCTTGGGCGTGCCCTTGGTGATGTCGTACTCCTTGTCGCGCGTGATGGCCTTGATGGCGCAGCGCTTCATCATGATCGGGCCGTTCTTGCCGTCGCGGTACAGCACGTTGTAGATCGTGCGCTCGTCGTTGCGCTTGAAGACCCCGATGTAGTAGATGCCCTTCTCGAAGAAGGCCTTGTCGCTCACCTTGGTGATGACGTAGCGGCCGTCCTTCGTGAAGACGATCACGTCGTCGATGTCCGAGCAGTCGCATACGAATTCGGCGTCCTTCATCGACTTACCGATGCCGAAGAAGCCCTCGGCGCGGTCGACGTAGAGCTTGGCATTGGTCACGGCGACCTTCGTGGCCTCGATGTTGTCGAACTCACGCAGCTCGGTGCGGCGCTCCTTGCCCTTGCCGTACTTGTCGCGGATACGCTCGTAGTAGGCCACGGCGTACTCGGTGAGATGGTCAAGGTCGTACTGCGTGGCCTTGATGTCCTCTTCGATCTGACGGATCTCGTTGTCGGCCTTGTCGCTGTCGTAACGCGAGATGCGGATGAACTTCAGTTCCGTCAGGCGCTGCACGTCGGAGAGCGTGACCTCGCGGCGCAGCCGTTTCTTGAACGGTTCGAGCCCCTTGTCCACGGCGGCGTAGGCCTCTTCGCGGCTCTTGCAGCCCTCGATGAGCTGGTAGAGCTTGTTCTCGATGAAAATGCGTTCGAGCGACGCGGCATGCCAGGCTTCGTTCAGTTCGCCGAGCCGGATCTCCAGCTCGCGTCCCAGCAGCCACTTGGTATGCTCGGCCGAGCGGCGCAGGATTTCGCTCACGCCCAGGAAATGGGGTTTCTCCTCCCAGATGACGCAGGCGTTGGGAGAGATCGAAACCTCGCAGTCGGTGAAGGCGTAGAGGGCGTCGATGGTTTTGTCGCTCGACTCGTCGGGCGAAACCTGGATGATGATTTCGACCTTGTCGGCCGTATTGTCGTCGACCTTCCTGATTTTGATCTTGCCCTTGTCGTTGGCCTTGATGATCGAATCCTTGATCGACTCGGTGGTCGTGGTATAGGGTATTTCGGTGATGGCGAGCGTGCGTTTGTCGATCTTCGAAATCTTGGCGCGCACCTTCACCGCCCCGCCCCGCAGGCCGTCGTTATAGCGGCTCACATCGGCCATGCCGCCCGTCGGGAAGTCGGGATAAAGCTGGAATTCGCGCCCCTCGAGGTGTGCGATGCAGGCGTTGATAAGCTCCACGAAGTTGTGGGGCAGGATCTTCGACGCCAGACCCACGGCGATGCCGTCGGAGCCCTGCGCCAGCAGCAGCGGGAACTTGATCGGCAGCGTGACGGGCTCCTCCTTGCGACCGTCGTACGACAGCATCCACTCGGTGGTTTTCTTGTTGAAGACCACTTCGGAGGCGAACTTCGACAGGCGCGCCTCGATGTAACGCCCCGCGGCGGCCTCGTCGCCCGTGAGGATATTGCCCCAGTTACCCTGGCAGTCGATCAGCAGGTCTTTCTGCCCCAGCTGCACCAGTGCGTCCTTGATCGACGCATCGCCGTGCGGGTGGTACTGCATGGTCTGTCCCACGATGTTGGCCACCTTGTTGTAGCGTCCGTCGTCGACGACCTTCATGGCGTGCAGGATACGCCGTTGCACGGGTTTGAGGCCGTCCTCGACATGGGGTACGGCGCGTTCGAGGATCACGTACGAAGCGTAGTCCAGGAACCAGTTCTTATACATGCCCGTCAGTTTGCGCACGCCCCCTTCGTCCTGCGTCAGGCGGTCGAACTTGCCCGCCCTGGCCGGGGCGTCGGCGGCAGGGGCCGCGTCGGCCGCATCGCCGGCGGTCTGAGGGGTCGGGGCCTCTTCGTTGAGCGGCTCGTCCCGCCCGATGGTATCTTTTTCTTCTGCCATATTGCTTAGTTGATTGCGAGATCCTGCTCGACGATGTCCTCCTCGATGCGCAGGTTGTCGATGATGAAGCCCTGCCGTTCGTAGGTGTTCTTGCCCATGTAGAACTCCAGCAGGTCGTGGATCGGGTCGTCCTTGGTGATGCGAACCTTGTCCAGGCGGATATTCTCGCCGATGAATTCGCGGAACTCGTCGGGCGAAATCTCGCCGAGGCCCTTGAAGCGCGTGATCTCGGCATTGGCGCCGCAGCGTCCGACGGCTTTTTGCCGCTCCTCCTCGGAGTAGCAGTAAAACGTCTCCTTCTTGTTACGCACGCGGAACAGGGGGGTTTGCAGCACGAACAGGTGCCCCTGGCGGATCACGTCGGGGAAGAACTGCAGGAAGAAGGTCATCATCAAAAGGCGGATGTGCATGCCGTCGACATCGGCATCGGTGGCGATAATCACCTTGTTGTAGCGCAGGTTGTCCATATCCTCCTCGATATTGAGCGCAGCCTGAAGCAGGTTGAACTCCTCGTTCTCGTAGACCACCTTTTTGGTCAGCCCGTAGCAGTTGAGCGGCTTGCCGCGCAGCGAAAAGACGGCCTGCGTGCGCACGTCGCGGCTCTTGGTGATCGAACCCGAGGCCGAGTTGCCCTCGGTGATGAAGATCATCGACTGTTCGGCCAGCTCGTGCTTGTCGGTGCGGT
>OJOF01002765.1_pt1 | contig 10597 bp, 7 predicted proteins | sample 1598181 | NCBI WGS metagenome assembly OJOF01 (sample SAMN01915226, study PRJEB22387) | human gut metagenome | isolation source: stool | host: Homo sapiens | place: USA
AATTATTTTGTAATACAGATGTCAGTAACAAGCCGGTAATACGTGAAGATGGTTCGGTCGATTATTATAATCTGAGACTTTATGAACTTGTGAGCGAAGGAGACAAGCTTGCAGAATATATACCTCCTACAAAAGGTGTGTTTGGATATGACGTAAGGGGTAAGCTTCTTGTGCCAAAACCGGGCAAACCTAAGACAAAGTTAAGAGGAAAAGGATTTACCGTATCGGAGGATGGCAATACATATTATTCAGCTATTGACGGAAAAGTTGAATACAGGAATACAGACCTTAATGTTATTGGGGTTTTGCAGATAGAAGGTGATGTTGATCTTAATATAGGTAATGTTGATTTTAACGGTGATGTTGAAATAAGCGGCAATGTTATAAGTGGGGTTTCTGTTACTGCAAAAGGAAATGTTACGGTTGGCGGCTTTGTTGAAGGTGCTGTCATAAAAGCGGATAAAGATATTATTTTAAAGAAAGGCTCTAACGGAAAAGGCGTTGCCAAGATAGAGGCAAAAGGCAATGTCACAGCGAGCTTTCTTGAAAATCTGCGTGTTTACTGTGATGGCAATGTATATTCTAATTCGATTCTTAACTGTGAAATATCAGCAAAAGGAAAGGTTATTGTTTCGGGGAGCAAAGGCGTCATATATGGTGGTGATGTAACAGGAATGCTTGGTGTTGAGTCAGCATCAATCGGTAACTCGTCAAATGTTTCTACGATTGTAAGAATAGGTGCTGCAAAGCAGGTACATAAAGATTATCAGGATACGCTTGTGAAGTTAAAAGAAATTACAGCTGAGATAGATACGCTTGAGATTGTTACACATAAGTATGAAAGGCTGCGTGAGGCCGCACCGGAAAGATTTGACAGGGAAAATTATAATAAAATTATACAGTCAAAGATAATAAAAAATTCGCAGAAAGCCAAACTTCAGGAAGAAAATAAGCAGCTTTTTGATCTAATAAAAGAAGCGACAATTTCGGGAGTAACAGTTTATAAGACATTATATCCTGGTGTGAGGATTTATGCGGAAAATGTTATATATGATGCCCAGACGGAAAGAAACCATATCCGTCTAAGAAGAGGCGGGGATGCAATGAGAATTATTGAACTGGGCGATGATGAGTAAAGATTAACTGCCGCTTTACGGCAGCAGAATTGGAGTTTATATGATACAGGAAGTGGTTTCAGTAGATTTGCCGGTACATGAAAGGCTTGTTATAAAAAAGAACCGTCTTGAGCCTGAAAATATGACAGGAAAAGAAAAGAGGATTTCTATAGTTACAGGCACTCATGGTGATGAACTTGACGGGCAGTATATCTGCTATGAAATAATAAAAAAGATACAGATGTATCCTGAAAAACTAAAAGGAATAGTTGATATATATCCGGATGTTAATCCGTTGGGAATTGATATGGGTTCAAGAGGAATTCCGATGTTTGACCTTGATATGAATAGAGTCTTTCCGGGAGATAATAATGGTGCAGTAGCTGAATATACTGCTGCCGGTCTGATTGATGATATTATAGGCAGTGATTTCTGCCTTGATATTCATTCAAGCAATATATTCTTAAAAGAAATGCCACAGCTTAGAATGACAGAGGAAAATAAAGATAAGCTTCTGCCATATGCAAAAAAGCTGAATGCTGATTTTATATGGATATATTCTTCTAAGACAGTTCTTGATGCAACACTTGCATACAGCCTTAATAATATGGGAGTTCCGACACTTGTTGCTGAGATGGGAGTTGGACACAGAATTAATAATGAATACTGTCAGCAGCTTATTGAAGGTATATTTAATCTGATGACAGAGCTTGAAGTATGGGATGATGCACCTGTAAATGTCAGGAATTCTATAGTTTCAACGGAAGGACAGGTGAGTTTCATATCTGCTGCGGGAAGCGGAATATTTGTTTCATCCATTAATTCTATGGGAACGATAGGAATGGGAACACATATAGGAGATATTATAGAACCTATAACTGGAAAAGTAATCCAGCGAATAGAGTCGCCTACTGATGGCATAATATTTTCGTTAAGGGAACATCCGGTTGTTTACAAGGGAGCATTAATTGCCCGTGTATATGGTGGAAGAAAGCAGGAGTAAGATTTGAGAAAAGAAGTTTTATATACATTAAAAGGATTATACAGGGAAGATTTTGAGATAGAAGGATACAGATTCGGAGGCGGAGAGAAATCAGCATGTATAGTGGGTGCAATGCGTGGCAATGAGATGCAGCAGCTCTATATCTGTTCTCTTCTTATTAATGCATTAAAAGAACTTGAGGCACATGGTTCGATTACACATAATCATGAGATTCTTGTGATTCCGTCGGTAAATAAATATTCGATGAATGTAGGAAAAAGATTCTGGGCTATTGACAATATTGATATTAACAGAACATTTCCGGGAGATGCACAGGGCGATACGACAAAACAGATTGCTGCAGCATTGTTTGAGAATGTTAAAGGATACAATTACGGTATTCAGTTTGCAAGTTTTTATATGCCGGGTGATTTTATTCCGCATGTAAGGATGATGGAGACGGGGTATCAGAGTGCAAGTCTTGCAAATCTTTTCGGCTTGCAATATGTTGTTATCAGAAAGCCTAAGCCAATGGATACGGCTACACTTAATTACAGCTGGCAGATGAACGGAACTAATGCCTTTTCGATATATACCAATGCGACGGACACAATTGATGATAAATCGGCAAGACAGGCAGTATCGTCTGTTCTTAGATTCCTTACAAGAATGGGAATTTTAAAATATAATAATCACAGCGGCTATATAGCAAGCGTGATTAACGAGCATGAGCTTCTTGCTGTAAAGACTTATGACGGTGGTTTTTACAGGAGACTGAAATCACCGGGGGATCCGGTATTCCACGGAGATATAATAGGTGAAGTAATAGATCCGTTTGAGGGTTTTGTGAAGTCGCAGATTGTATCACAGACAGACGGAATTGTATTTTTTGCACATACAGCACCTACAGTTATGGGAAATCAGGTAGTATACAAAATTATACGAAGAATGCATGAATAAAATCTGATATTTCTAACTAATGGTGGGATTGTTAAATACAAATAAATGTGTTAATATAAATTTTATTATTGTATCGGTTATCCGGCAATAAATATTCTAATCATACAAAGGTTAGCAGGAGGATTATGATGAGCGGCGTTAAGAGAGTTTTTGTTGAAAAGAAGAAACCGTATGCTGTTAAAGCAAAGGAACTTTATGATGAGATAACAGATTATCTCGGTATTAAGACTGTTACCGGTGTAAGAGTTCTTATAAGATATGACATTGAAAATCTGTCAGATGACACTTATAAGAAAGCACTTACAACTGTATTTTCAGAACCACCGGTAGATGATGTGTATGAGATGCAGTTTGAATCAGGCAGTGATGATTATGTATTCTCGGTTGAGTACCTTCCTGGACAGTTTGACCAGAGAGCGGATTCAGCAGAACAGTGTGTAAAGTTTTTTAATGAAAATGAAATACCGGTCATTAAGACAGCTACAACTTATGTAATCAGTGGAACATTGACAGATGAGCAGAAAGAAAAGATTAAAGAACTCTGCATTAACCCTGTTGATTCAAGAGAAGCTGACAGCAAGATACCTGATACACTCGTTACAGAATTCAAGGTTCCTGCTGATGTAATTATTTTTGACGGATTTAAAGATATGGCAGAGGCAGATTTGAAGGAGTTATATGATTCACTTGGCCTTGCCATGACATTTAAAGATTTCATCTTTATACAGGAATATTTTAAGAACGAAGAAAAAAGAGACCCTTCTATGACGGAGATAAGAGTGCTTGATACATATTGGTCAGACCACTGCCGTCATACAACATTTGCGACAGAACTTAAAGATGTTAAGTTCAAAGATGGTTTTTACAGAAAGCCTATGGAAGATACATATAAGAAGTATCTTTCTGACAGAGCAGAGATTTATAAGGGAAGAAAAGATAAATTTGTATGCCTTATGGATCTTGCCCTTATGGCAATGAAGAAGTTAAAGGCAGAAGGCAAGCTTAACGACCAGGAAGAATCAGATGAAATTAATGCATGCAGTATAGTAGTTCCTGTAACTATAGATGGCAAGGAAGAAGAGTGGCTTGTTAATTTCAAGAATGAAACACATAATCATCCTACAGAAATTGAACCATTTGGTGGTGCTGCAACATGTCTTGGCGGTGCTATAAGAGATCCATTGTCAGGACGTACATATGTATATCAGGCAATGCGTGTAACAGGTGCAGCAGATCCCACAAAGCCTATGTCAGAGACACTTCACGGCAAGCTTCCTCAGAAAAAGCTTGTAACAGGTGCAGCACATGGTTACAGTTCATATGGTAACCAGATTGGTCTTGCAACAGGTTATGTAAAAGAGATTTATCATCCTGACTATGTAGCTAAGAGAATGGAAATCGGTGCAGTTATTGCGGCAGCTCCAAGAAGTGCCGTAAAGAGAGAAAATTCAGATCCGGGTGATATTATAATTCTTCTCGGTGGACGTACAGGACGTGACGGCTGTGGCGGTGCTACAGGTTCATCTAAAGTTCATACAGAAAAGTCTATTGAAACATGTGGAGCAGAGGTACAGAAAGGTAATGCACCTACAGAGCGTAAGATGCAGAGACTTTTCAGAAGACCTGAAGTTACAAAGCTTATTAAGAAATGTAACGATTTTGGTGCAGGCGGCGTTTCGGTTGCAATCGGAGAGCTTGCTGCCGGACTCAGAGTTTCACTTGATAAGGTTCCTAAAAAGTATGAAGGTCTTGATGGAACAGAGCTTGCCATTTCTGAATCACAGGAAAGAATGGCTGTTGTAATTGACCCTAAGGATGTTAGAGCATTTCTTAATTATGCGGCAGAAGAAAACCTTGAGGCAGTTGAAGTTGCAACTGTAACAGAAGAGCCAAGACTTGTACTTGAGTGGAGAGGCAAAGAGATAGTTAATATTTCAAGAGCTTTCCTTGATACAAACGGTGCTCATCAGGAGACATCTGTTCTTGTTGATATTCCTTCAAAAGAAGATTCATATCTTAAGTCTTCAAAGATAGAAGATGTAAGAGGAAAGTGGTTAAAAGTTCTTTCTGACCTTAACGAGTGTTCACAGAAAGGTCTTGTTGAAAGATTTGATGGTTCAATCGGAGCCGGTTCTGTATACATGCCATTTGGCGGCAAGTATCAGCTTACTGAGACACAGGCAATGGTAGCAAAGCTTCCTGTACTTAAAGGAAAGTGCGATACAGTTACAATGATGTCTTATGGATTTGACCCTTATCTTTCTAAGTGGAGTCCATATCACGGTGCTATATATGCAGTTACAGATTCAGTAGCAAAGATTGTTGCGGCAGGCGGTGATTTTAACAAGATAAGATTTACTTTCCAGGAATATTTCAGAAGAATGACAGAAGACCCATCACGTTGGAGCCAGCCATTTGCAGCACTTCTCGGTGCTTATGAGGCACAGCTTGGATTTGGACTTCCATCAATCGGCGGTAAAGATAGTATGTCAGGTACATTTGAAGAGATAGATGTTCCGCCAACACTTTGTTCATTTGCTATAGATGTGGCAAAAGAAGGCGACATTATCACACCTGAATTAAAGACTCCGGGAAATGTTCTTGTTAAGTTTGATATAGAACATGATGAATATGATATTCCTGTATTTGAACAGGTTAAGGCACTCTACAACAGTATCCATGAACTTACTGAAAATGGTACAATCGTATCTGCTTATGTATGTGATGCAAATGGTTTTGTTCCTGCACTCTGCAAGATGGCATTCGGTAACAAGCTTGGATTTGCATTAAACAGTGATTTGAAAGAAGAATCATTATTTGCACCTGCATATGGATGTATAGTTGCCGAGGTTGCAAAGGATAAGCTTGATAATATAAAGACAGCATATACAAAGCTTGGTGAAGTAAAAGAAAAAGCTGCATTTACATATAAAGAAGTTTCAATCAATGTAGAAGAGGCATTAAGTGTATGGGAAGATAAGCTTGAAAAGGTATTCCCTACAAAGGCTTCAAAGGAGACAACTTCTATTGAGACAAAGCTTTTTAATGCTGAAAATGTTCATGTATGCAAGAATAAGGTTGCAAAGCCTACAGTATTTATTCCGGTATTCCCGGGAACAAACTGTGAGTATGACAGCACAAAGGCATTTGAAAGAGCTGGAGCAGATGTTATTGTAAAGGTATTTAAAAACCTTGATGCGGCAGGTATCAGAGAGTCTGTTGATGAGTTTGAGAAAGCAATCGCACAGTCACAGATTATTATGTTCCCTGGTGGATTCTCAGCAGGTGATGAGCCTGATGGTTCAGCTAAGTTCTTTGCCACTGCATTCAGAAATGCAAAGATGAAAGAAGCAGTTGAGAAACTTCTCAATGAGCGTGACGGTCTTGCACTTGGTATCTGTAACGGTTTCCAGGCACTTATCAAGCTTGGACTTGTTCCAAACGGAGCAATTACAGGTCAGAATGAGCAGTCACCTACACTTACATTTAATACAATCAACCGTCATATATCTAAGATGGTATATACAAAGGTTGTAAGTAATTTAAGCCCTTGGCTTGCAGGTGCTGAGCTTGGCGGTGTTTATTGCAATCCTGCTTCACACGGTGAAGGAAGATTTGTTGCACCTAAGGAATGGCTTGACAAATTATTTGCAAACGGACAGGTTGCAACACAGTATTGTGACATCAACGGCAATATTTCAATGGATGAGGAGTGGAATGTCAATGGTTCATATATGGCTATTGAAGGTATTACAAGTCCAGATGGAAGATGCCTGGGTAAGATGGCACATTCTGAAAGACGTGGCGATGGCGTAGCAATTAATATTTATGGTGAGCAGGATTTGAGAATATTTGAATCAGGCGTAGCATATTTTAAGTAAGATTATTATCCCTGAAAATCTGGTATAATATGCCTGGTTTTCAGGGATTTTGCTTCGCAAAACAAGGATATAGTGCATCAAAGATGCATATTGGGATTTTGCTTCGCAAAGGAAGGAAGATTTATGAAGGTTTTAAGAGGATTTGTTCTGTGCTTATATTGTCTGATGCTTGCAATTACAGGTGTGTCGTTTCTTATGGGGAGTACATGTAAGGCAGCAATATCGGATATAGTTGTATACAAAAGTGAGGATAAGATAACAGATGCGATTGCGTCAGTAGATCCTAATCTCAAAGGCGATGAGCTTGATAAAGTGTTTGATTATCTTGAAAATGACAAAGATTTAAGAAAAATAGCTGATATGTATGTTGATGCTGCAATAAAGGTTGCATCATCCAATAAAAATAAGGATAAGACTCTTGAGGAAATGCTTAGTGAAACGCAGACATCAGAGATGAATAATGCAGTCTCTTCATTTACGGATAGTCTTGTAAGTAAGGTTTTTGGAGATGAAGCAAATAATATAAGCGGCATTGCAGCCACATTATATAACGCCGTAAAACAGTCTGTTTCATTGAAAGTTACAGAAGCAGTGTCGTATTATACGGCTGGAGTTGTGGATGGAATGAGCACAAAGCAGCGTATGATTATTAAAATATATGCAATGTTTACATCTGTTGCAGCTCATGTGATATGTATAATCCTTACAGTTATTAACGCACTTTTGATATTTGCGGCATACAAAGAAAAAGCAGGAGTTATAAGAGGTCTGGGACTTGGAACGACAGCAGGAGGCCTTGTATTATTTATTCTGTCTAAAATGTTTGTAAATGTCGGAATGAGGCTCAGTAACAGGATGGTGGGAAGAACAGTTGGTTTTTCAATGAATGGCTGGTATCTGTTCAGTGGCATCTGTGTGGCAGCCGGTGTGGTTATGATTGTTGTGGCACAGGTTATAAAGAAAAATAATAATTAAAAAATTACAGGCAGGAGGAAATTAATATGACAGAAGTTGTATTGGGAAGCACAGAAATTAAGGTTAATAAAAACGGTTTCGGGGCATTGCCGATTCAGAGAATAAGCCATGAAGATGCCGGAGAACTTCTTAAAATGGCATATAATGCGGGAATTAATTTTTTTGATACGGCAAGATTCTATACTGACAGTGAAACCAAAATCGGAGAAGCACTTGGAGATGTGCGTGAAAATATTTATATTGCAACAAAGACAGCAGCACAGAATTCTGATGATTTCTGGAAAGATTTAAATACAAGTCTTAATAATTTAAAAACGGATTATATTGATTTTTATCAGTTCCACAATCCGTCATTTTGTCCTAAGCCGGGAGACGGAACAGGACTTTATGAGGCTATGCTTGAAGCAAAGGCACAGGGGAAAATCCGACATATAGGAATTACAAACCACAGGCTTAATGTTGCAAATGAAGCTATAGAATCAGGCTTATATGAGACATTGCAATTTCCGTTTAATTATCTTGCAACAGAAAAAGAACATGAGCTGGTAGAAGTCTGTCGCAGTAAAAATATGGGATTTATTGCTATGAAAGCACTTTCGGGAGGGCTTATAACCAATTCAAAAGCGGCATACGCATATCAGGCAGAATATGATAATGTTCTTCCTATATGGGGTGTACAGAGAAAGTCAGAACTTGAGGAATTTATAAGTTATATAGATAATCCGCCTGTTATGGACGATGAGATTCGTGCGGTTATAGAAAAAGATAAGAAAGAGCTTGCCGGTAATTTCTGCCGGGGCTGCGGATACTGTGTTCCGACATGTCCGGCTCACATTGAAATTAACAACTGTGCAAGAATGTCACTTCTTCTTCGACGTTCACCATCAGAGCTTCAGCTTACAGAAGCGGTTCAGGCAAAGATGAAAAAAATAGAAGACTGTATACATTGTGGACAATGTTCGGCACACTGTCCTTACGGTCTTGATACACCAACACTTCTTGAAGAAAATTACAAGGATTATAAAGAGGTTCTTGCCGGAAAGAAGATTTGAATGTAGCATAAATATAGAAAATATGAGTATTCATGACGCGGAAATTTCCGCGTCTTTTTTTGTATTGCAGTGATGAGAAAAAGCAGAAACATTATGATGCTGTTATATGATTCAAAATATCCATAATATATAATAAATATCTCAAGAAGTTTATAAATGTAAAATTTCATACCTTTCGTTGCAAATCAGATACCGTTCGTTACAAGCCTATTGAAATGTTTTTTTTAATGAGTTAAAATTCTTATATGGTGCAGAAATACAGAAAGGAGGACAATGCGATGACAGGAAAAAACAGCAGCAGAAAAAGTGTTAAAGTTGTTAAAACTGTTTTAGAGGCAGTTTTAAAAATTGATGCCAACACAGCATCAAGCTGGATAGCATATCAGCCAGAGATGCCATCTGAAATCAAAAAATTTAAGAAGGTAAGATAATTATGCAAAAAATATTGGGAAAAATATCACAGTGGCTTGCGGATGAAAATGTCATAGAACAAAAAGATAAGGGATTGTACGAGTATGCATTGAAATCTGTATTAATAACTATTTGTCCTTTTATAGCAGCTTTGGTAATAGGCAGTCTTATGGGCATGATAAAAGAAGCGGTACTTCTTATTATACCATTTATGATAATCCGCAGATTCAGCGGAGGTTATCACACAAAGAATATATGGACATGCCTGATTCTATCATGCGGACTTATAGCAGGATTTACATATTTGTCCCAATATATAGATAATAAGTGGATTATTTCATTTATCACAGCAGCAGCTTCAATTGAACTGATGGTTCTAGGTCCGGTTGATTCTGTAAATTACAGATTGACATATGATGAAAAACAGTATTTTAAGAAAATATTAATTGTGTTGATTTTCTTAGCTGACGTTGCCGCATTGGCAGTGTTTTCATCTGGTTTTTTCAGATATTCAGTCTGTGTTATGCTGGGAATAATTCTCACATCTGCACTTCATCTGCTTCGTGTGTTGCAGCATTTTTTTGCAAAAACGGAATTTATGAACGGAGAGTCCAGATAAATATTATAGTCCACAATTATCTTGAAACGTTTTTATGAGGTTGATATATCAGGAGGGGATGAGAGGATTATAATTATAGAGCGGGTACAAATATATACATGTAAAATGCATTCTTTCATAGAAATTATGATTGAATGCATTTTTTTATAAAACACTTTTATTTTTATTAAATAAATGGTAATATATAATAAGTTAAATTTAGTGAAATAGAATAATGGCTGGTGGTGCATATGAAAATAGTTGAGATACAGGCTGGAGTGGCTATAGTTATGCAGATTAGCATGAATGGACAGACGATAGAACTTCCTACTGTAAGCGTCACAGTGCAGGATGGTGCTCTTGTGACAGAGGCGATAAGAGTTAATGGCAAACTTCTGGGACTGGATAATAGTGCAATTCATGTTAATCTGATGTGTATTAGAGAAAATAAAGCTCCTATTATATTCAAAAATGTGAAATGTACAATGATTACATATAATCAAAAATTGCATTATAAAGTTACAGCTTTTGCCGAGGGGTTTGAAAATAACAGAAGAGAAGCTTTCAGGCTGTATGTTGGCTGTGGTGGTATTGCACAGCTTGGTCTCAATAAGAGTGCTGCC
>OJOF01002775.1_pt1 | contig 10548 bp, 5 predicted proteins | sample 1598181 | NCBI WGS metagenome assembly OJOF01 (sample SAMN01915226, study PRJEB22387) | human gut metagenome | isolation source: stool | host: Homo sapiens | place: USA
TTTATGATTGGCAATTATTCCAGCAGATATATTACGGGGCAGAAGAATCTTCTGCTTTGGGAAAATGGAAGATTGCAGACGAAAGGAGAACATAGAAATTCATGAGTGTAAAAGACTTAAGTGCTTACGAATTAGTAAAGGAAGAAGATTTAAAAGGGATCAAATCCCACGGAATGCTGTTAAAGCATAAGAAGAGCGGGGCAAGGATCTTACTGATAGAAAATGATGATGACAACAAGGTATTCAATATCGGATTCCGTACACCGCCGTCAGACAGTACCGGAGTACCACATATCATGGAACATTCCGTACTGTGTGGATCTAAGAATTTCCCGGCGAAGGATCCGTTCGTAGAACTGGTAAAGGGTTCACTGAATACATTTTTAAATGCAATGACTTATCCGGATAAGACGGTTTACCCGGTAGCAAGCTGTAATGATAAGGATTTCCAGAATCTGATGCATGTATATATGGATGCGGTATTCTATCCTGCAATGTATGAGCATGAGGAGATATTCAAGCAGGAAGGCTGGCATTATGAGCTTGAAGATGTAGATGGAGAGCTTGCTTATAACGGAGTTGTATTTAATGAGATGAAGGGTGTGTATTCTTCAGCAGATGATGTGCTTTCAAGATATACATTTGTATCACTCTTCCCTGATTCTGAATACAAGAATGAATCCGGTGGTGACCCTGAGGCTATACCACAGCTTAAGTATGAAGATTTTATTAAGTATCACAAGGAATATTATCATCCTGTGAACAGTTATATCTATCTGTACGGAGATATTGATGTTGATGAGAGGCTTGAATATCTTAATAACGAATACCTCTCAGCTTTTGATAAGAATGATGTCAATATAGATGCCGAGGTAACTTTCCAGAAAGCATTTGACGCACCTAAGTATGAGACAAGAGAGTATGCAATTACTGATGATGAGCCAGAGGAGGATAACACTTATCTTTCTTACAATGTTGTTATCGGAACATCAACAGACCCAGTAAGCTATCTTGCATTACAGATTCTTGATTATGCACTTATCATGGCACCGGGTGCTCCGCTTAAGCAGGCACTTATTGACGCCGGAATTGGAACAGATGTGTACAGTGTGTTAGAGACTTCTGTGTATCAGCCGGTGTATTCAATTATTACTAAGAATGCGAATGAAAGTGACAGAGACAGATTTGTGAGTGTTGTTGAAGACACGCTTTCTGATATTGTTAAGAACGGTCTTAGCAAGAGAATGGTTAAGGCAGGAATCAACTATTACGAATTCAAATACAGAGAAGCTGATTTTGGACCATATCCGAAGGGACTTATGTATTATCTCACAATGATGGACAGCTGGCTTTATGATGAGAACAAGCCATTTGTTCATGTTGAGGCAGGAGAGACATTTGAAATAATCAAGAAGAATTCAGAGAACGGCTTCTTTGAGAAATTCATTGAAGACAATATTATTAATAATAATCATGAGGTAGTGTTAAGTCTTGTTCCAAAGCATGGACTTGCAGAGGAGAAGGAAGCAAAGGAAGCAGAGCAGCTTGCAAAGTATAAGGCAACACTTTCCAAGGAAGAACTGGAAGAGCTTGTTAAGCAGACAAAGGCATTAAAGGAATATCAGGATACACCTTCAAGCCAGAAGGATCTTGAGAAGATTCCACAGCTTGAGTTAAAGGATATCACAAGAGAGCCGGCTAAGTTATATATTGACCCTAAGAAGATTGGTGGTGTTGATGTAATCCACCACAATATGTTCACTAATGGAATTGCATATATAATGATGTGCTACGACTGTAAGAATGTGCCTGATGAACTGCTTCCATATATCGGACTTTTAAGCTCGGTTCTTGGACTTATGGATACTGAAAAGTACACATATACAGAGCTGACTAATGAAATCAATATTAACTGTGGTGGAATCTCAACTGATGCTGCCATATACACAGATAATAAGGATTTTGACAAATGTACTATTATGTATGAGGTTAAGGGTAAGGTTCTCTATGACAATATCCAGTTCGTCCTTGATATGATGAATGAAATTATATATAAGACAAAGTTCTCAGATTATAAGAGACTTAAAGAGATAATTGCGAAGCTTAAGTCAAGAATGGAAAGCACAATGACAAGTGCAGGACATTCAACAGCAATGCTTGCAGGTATGGCACAGTTCTCAAGAAATGCATATTATTCTAACGAGATGAGAGGATATGGGTTCTATGAGCTTATACAGAAGCTTGACTCACAGTTTGATGAGCTTAAGGAAGATATCGCAGATAAGTTAAGCAAACTTGTCGATTATATATTCCACAAAGAGAATATTATTGTCAGCTTTACTGCTGATGATAAGGGATATGATGCATTTGCACCTGCTTTCGGAAAGTATGCGGAAGAATTGAAAAAATCGGACATGCCAGCATGCGAAAGAAAGTACACACCTGCAAATGTCAAGACAGGATATACTTCAGCTTCACAGGTCCAGTATGTTGCAAGATGTGGTAACTTCAGAGATGGAGGATATGAATACACAGGAGCATTAAGAGTGCTTAAGGTTATATTCTCGTATGATTATCTCTGGATTAATGTTAGAGTAAAAGGCGGCGCATACGGCTGCATGAGCGGTTCTTACAGAAACGGTGACATGTATATGGTTTCTTACAGAGACCCTAACTTAAGAAAGACTAACGATATATATGAAAATGCAGCAGACTATCTTGAACATTTTGATGTAAGCGACAGGGACATGGTCAAGTTCATAATCGGAACAATAGGTGATATGGATACACCTATGAATCCGGCAGCAAAGGGAACAAGATCATTTGGTGCATACATCTGTAACACAGATTATGAATCACTCAAGAAAGAAAGAGGTCAGGTTCTTGACTGTAATGTAGAAAGAATAAGAGAGCTTGCTCCACTTGTAAGATGTGCAATGGATGAGAATTATTTCTGCGTTGTGGGAAGCAGCAAGGAAATCAATAAAGAGAGTGAGCTTTTTGATAAGATACAGCCACTTATCAAGGTACAGGGATAACAGAAAGGAAGAATGTATGAATTTAGATGAGATGCTTGCAGCCAGCGGAATTACCGGGGGCGCTAAGGCAGAGAACACAAGAACTAAGACAGGCTTTGTAACATTTATAGGAAGACCTAATGTTGGTAAGTCAACACTTATGAATCAGATAATCGGACAGAAGATTGCGATTACTTCTAACAAGCCTCAGACTACAAGAAACAGAATACAGACTGTATACACTGATGAGCGTGGACAGATTGTTTTCGTTGATACTCCGGGTATCCACAAGGCTAAGAACAAGCTTGGTGAATACATGGTTGGTGCGGCAGAGAAGACAATCAGTGAGGTTGACCTTATATGCTGGCTTGTTGAGCCTACAACACATCTTGGAGCTGCCGAGGAGCATATCGTTGAGAAGCTTAAAGAATGTAAAACTCCTATAGTTCTTGTTATCAATAAGACTGACACAATCAAGAAAGAGGAGATTCTTCCGGTTATTGACTGCTACAGAAAGGAACTTGATTTTGTTGATATTGTTCCTGTGTGCGCAAGAAACGGCAATAATGTTGACGACCTTCTTGATGTTATATTCTCACATCTTGATTATGGTCCGATGTACTATGATGAAGATACAGTAACAGACCAGCCAATGAAGCAGATTGTTGCAGAGCTTATAAGAGAGAAGGCACTTCATGCATTAAATGATGAGATTCCACATGGAATTGCGGTTGTTATTGACAGCTTTAAGGAAAGAAGAAATGCAAGAGGTCCTATTACAGATATCGACGCTACTATCATATGCGAAAGAGATTCCCATAAAGGAATTATTATCGGCAAGGGTGGTGAAATGCTTAAGAAAATCGGAACTAATGCAAGATACGAGATTGAGAAGCAGCTTGACATGAAGGTTAATCTTAAGCTCTGGGTAAAAGTTAAGAAGGAATGGCGCGACAGTGATATTCTTCTTAAGAACTTCGGATATGACAAGAAGAAGGACAAATAATATACATGACAGGAGGGTGCGATGGCGGAGGTTACTACTGTTACAGGCATGATACTTTCCGCCATGCCTGTCGGGGAATATGACAGAAGACTGGTTATACTGACTAAGGAGTATGGCAAGATAACGGTATTTGCGAAAGGTGCGAGAAAGCCTAACAGCGCATTGATTGGTGTTACGAGAAGCTTTATATTCGGAACATTTGAGGTGTACCGTGGACGCGATTCATATACGATGTATAAGGCATCAGCTAAGGAGTACTTTGAAAATGTGGTAAATGACCTTAATGCCGTGTGCTACGCCTGCTATTTTGCTGAGATTGCAGATTATTATGGCAGGGAGAATCTTGATGCATCAGAAATGATTAATCTGCTTTATATCACTCTAAAGGCATTGGGCAGAGGTGCTGTAAGCCATGAACTTATAAGATTCATATACGAGATAAGAATGATTGCAGTTAACGGTGAGTGTCCGGATTTCTTCACATGTCACGAATGCGGAAGAGAAGATAATCTGTATGTATATTCATATTCAAGAAACGGACTATGCTGTAAGAATTGTGCCACAAATGTATATGATGGAATTACACTTTCGGGCTCAACGGTATATACACTCCAGTATATTGTCACAGCACAGCTTAACAGGCTGTATTCATTCACCGTTACCAAAGAAGTCCAGGAAGAATTAAGGCTTGTGGTAAACAGGCTGGAAAGCATTGTATTCGATAAAGAATTTAAGTCGAAGGAAATGCTTAATCTGACCATATAAATATTACATAAACTGGCTATGTTATCATATGCCAGTTTTTTGTATATTAAGGGGTAAAGATTTTATGTAACATTCAGACGAAAGGAGAGACAATATGCCGGATAAAAATGTGTCTCATAATAACCAGAAGAAAATAGCAGCAATTAATGATTATTCTGGTTTTGGAAGATGTTCTATTGCAGTTGAGCTACCTGTTATATCAGCAATGAAGATTCAGTGCTGTCCAATGCCTACATCGATATTTTCTAATCATACAGGTTTTGACAGCTTTTATTTTAAAGATTTCACAGAGAATATGCCGCCTTATATGGCAGAGTGGAAGAAGTTAAACCTTAAATTCGATGGAATTGTAACAGGGTTCTTAGGTTCACATAATCAGATTGCAATTGTTGAAGAATTTTTCAAGAATTTCAAGACCGAAGATAATATTGTTGTTATCGACCCGGTTATGGGTGATTACGGAAATCTGTATCCGACATATACTGATGAGACATGCCAGGAGATGAAGAAGCTTGTAAAATATGCAGATATTCTTACTCCAAACCTCACAGAAGCATGTATTATAACTGACGAGCCATACAGACCGGATTATTCCAATGATGAGCTTAAAAAAATTGCGATGAAGCTTGTTGCAATGGGACCATCTAAGATTGTTATTACAGGAATCCAGCGGGGCCATTATATTGGTAATTACTGTTACGAAAAGAACAGGGAAGACTATCTTATTAAGACTATGAAGGTTGGAACACAGCGTTCCGGAACAGGAGATATATTCGCATCAATAATAGCGGCAGACGCTGTCAATGGTGTGAATTTCCACGAGTCAGTAAGAAAGGCATCTACATTCATAAAGAAATGCATACTCAAGGCTATAGAGATGGATATTCCTCTGACAGACGGTGTGCCGTTTGAGGAACTGCTGACTACGTTGAAGTAAAAAGGAGAAGAATTACAATGGAGATATTATATAAGGTTCATAATAATTTATATGTTAATTTAACTAACAAATGTCCATATTCATGTACTTTCTGTTTAAGACAGACAATGGACAGAATCGGAGAGTCAGGCAGACTCTGGCTTGAGAGAGAACCATCATATGATGAGGTTATTGCTGAATTTGAAAAGTTCAATATGGATGAGTATGAAGAAGTCGTATTCTGCGGATTCGGAGAACCGACAGAAAGATTCGATGTTCTTATCAAGGTTGCTGAGTATGTCAAGAAAACATATGGCAAAAAGACAAGAATCAATACTAACGGAGTTGGAAATCTTGTTAATGGCAGAGACATTGTGCCAGAGATGGAAGGCTTGATTGACACAATATCAATCAGTCTTAACAATCCACACAAAGATGAATACAATGCACTTGTAAGAAGTAAGTTCGGCGAAAAATCATTTGATGAAATGATAAGCTTCGCAAAGGAATGTACCAGGTATATCCCTAATGTTGTTCTTACAACAGTTGACACAACCATATCTCACGAGGAAGAGGCAGAGTGTCAGAAGCTATGTGATGAGATAGGGGCTGCTTACAGGATTCGTCCCTGGGAGGATTAATGGCAGCAGTTTTATAATGTGACGTGTACGTATATAAAAACAATTCTTTGTTAAATACATTAAAAATATTGACCTTGACATTGGTTCATACTATACAATTGCATTATGAATATTAAATAGTTTTTGAAACAAAAATTATTGATATTCATGCAAATATATAATATAGTGATGCCTTTTAATGGCAGAAAGGGAGGTCAATATGCGCAGAATAACTAAAAGACGTCTTAGCAGTCTTTTATGTGCAGTTCTTATGCTTATTACAAGCATAGATGTGGCTGCATTTGCAGCAGGATCAGATGCGTCAAAAAGAAAGATTGACGTATGGGATATGGGTGCAGTACAGGAAGCAGATACTAGTAAATATAATAATAATATCACTGCTTCTGACTGGGATAGTTGTGCCAATGTATCCCAGGCTGGAAAATTTGTTGCTGGAGAGACAACATTTGGTGATCTTACTATCAATCATATAGCTAATGACAGATTGTTCTCAACATCAAGCAAAAACTATGGAACCAATGCTTTAGCAACAACAGCATATGATGATGGATATACAGCGGGTGGTATGTATTACTGTAATGGTACAGGAGGAGAGACAAGAAGAAATGTTACCATTAACAATGTAATAGCAGGAGATAAGATAGTTGTATACATGGCATCAAGCAATGCTGCTACAGGAACACTTGTTTTTAAATATCTTGGTGAAGATAATGAACAGGTAGAAAAAGCCAGCTTTACTAACAAGGGTACTAAATATGAATTTGTGGCTAAGTATAGTGGATCATATAAGGTATATACAGATGCAGCAGCAGGAAAACCTATATATAACAGAATTGTCAGGATACCTGGAGTTGCAGTAAGTGGAACAATAGATGGCGCACAGCTAAGCGGCTATAAGGTTATGTTTAAGGATGAGGCTAATGGTATTACATATGATGCAGATATAAAGGGGAATACATTTACAGCTACACTTGCAGCAGGCTGTAATTATACTGCAGTATTGTCAGGAGTAGCAGGATATGGATTTTCGAATGCTACAAAGAATATTTCGACAACAGTAGATGAAGCTCTTACAGGAAAGTCTGGAGTTACATTAAGCATAGAAGAGAAGAAAGTGTATACATACACAGGAAAGGTTACAGGCTTTGCTGCTGACTATGATACATCTAATTTATCAGTCAAACTTGTGGCTGATTCATCTTCATTAGCAGATGATGTGATTCTTAAGCTTGATTCTGAAAAGGCATTTACAGCTACACTTGAACCTGATGTCAAGTATACAGTTGAACTTATCGGAGTTAATGATTATGAAGTTTTAAGCGGAGGCGAGATAATAAGTCAGGTAAGCTATTCCAGAGATATTGAAGTTTCTGCCAGAAGGTTATATAAGGCAGCAGGAAAGTTTGCAGGACTTGATGGTAATACAGCTGTTACAGATGTTAAGTTTACGAATGTAGATGATAAGTATATATATACAGGAAAAGTAACGACAGATGGATATGAAGTTATGTTAAGAAATGGTTCATATTCAATCGAAGCTGTTGCTGATGGATATAGAACAACAACACATATAGTAGTAAGCGATGCTGATGTGACTAAAGATATTTTAATGGTATCTACCAAGGATAAAGAGCAGGTTGAAAGAGTATCTGATATATATGTTGGATATGAAGAAAAAGGAAATATTAATTTTAATACAGTAAAAGAGGCGATATCAGCAATATCGGCAATGACACCAGCTCCGGATGAAAAGAACGGAGTTACTGTACATATTGCTCCTGGTACATACAGAGAACAGGTTGTTATATCAACTCCTTATGTAAGACTTGTTAATGATGAAAAGTCATCAGGTAAAGAGGTACTTCTTACATGGTATTATGGAATTGGATATGAGTATTACAGCATAGATTCAACCGGTTATTATAATGCTGAAAATGCATATGATAAGTATGATAAAGCTGCTGCTTCAAAGTGGGGTTGTTCAGTATTGCTTAAAAATACAGCAACTGGTTTTAGTGCTGATGGAATTACATTTGAAGCTTCTTTTAACCGATATATAACAGATGAAGAAATAGAAGATGGCGTAAGTCCAACTGATACGAAGCTTCCAGAAAGAAATTACTCAACAGATGTTACATCAAAAGCAGCAACTGAAAGAGCAACAGCCATGGCTATAGAAGCTGATAAGGTAGAATTTACAGATTGTGCATTCCTTGGAAGCCAGGATACATTATATACAGGTAATTCTGCAACTAATATGTATTTTAAGAACTGTCGCATAGAAGGTAATACAGATTACATATTTGGTGATGGCAATGCAGTATTTGACGGATGTGAGCTTAGATTCTTTGGTTATAGTACAGGCTCTGTTGGCGGTTATATTACAGCACACAAGCCAACAGCAGCAACTAAGGCAGGGTATGTGTTTAGAAACTGTACAATAACAGGAAACGATGAACTTGAGGTAAATGCGGGATATCTTGGAAGACCTTGGGGACAGGATGCGAGAGTAACATTCCTTAATACTAAGATAAATGGCAGTTACATAAAAGATGAAGGATGGTTTGATATGTCTGGTAACAAACCAGAAAAAGCAAACTATAAAGAATATAATTCTGTTTACACAGATGGAACAGCAGTTGATATGTCTAAGAGAGTTACAGGAGTTGTGACAGATGACAGCGTTGCAAAGAAAGATGTTGTGAATGATTATCTTTCTGGCTGGACACCTTCGGATTATGTTGCTGATGAGAGTACAGTGATATTTGAAAAAACACCATATCTTGTTGATAATGGAGATATCAATGCACCATATCCAGGACATACTCTTACTGTAGTATACTCACTTGGCAATGCAAATGATGCATCTGATGCATCAGTAATCCGTTGGTATATTGTTGATAATGATGGAAACAGGACTCTTGTAAAAGCAACAAGCGCCAATGTAGACAATACATATAAAATCACAAAAGATGCAATTGGAAAGTATATTGAAGTTGAAGTTGTACCTGAAAACATAAGCGGAATAAAGTCTGAAGCGGTAAGTTATAAGGCAGATGCATATGTAAGGGAAGGATATGAAGATCCAACGGGTTCAACAGATATAGAACTTGGAGATGGAGTAAATGTATTTTTAGCAGGTGATTCAACAGTTAAGGATTATTCAGCATCAGGTATGTATATGAGTGGCAAGGCTCAGGCAGAAGGTTCATGGGGTGAATATTTACAGACATTCTTTGACTCTTCAAAGGTTAAGGTACAGAACTATGCTAATGGAGGAAGAAGCAGCCGTAACTTTATTAATGAAGGATCATTAGATAAGATAAAAGCCAATATTAAAGAAGGCGATTATCTGTTTATACAGTTTGGTCACAATGATTGCGCTAATGGAAAAGGATATCTTGAAGATAGATATGTACCACTTGGAGAACCAGATGCTAACGGAATATATCCGGTAACAGCAGGAACTAAAGTGGCAACACCATCATCGCTTGCTTCAAAGTATGGTGACAGCTTTTATTCGTATGATTGTGGTGGTACTTATAAGTGGTATCTTACACAGTATATCGAGACAGCGAGAGAAGTAGGAGCTATACCGGTTCTTGTAACACCAGTATCAAGACTTTATTATACAAATGATGGAACTATCAAACCACATCATGATTCAACAGATACAACAACAGGAACACTGGTAACAGAAAATAACGCCTATGTTGAGGCAGTTAAACAGCTTGCAAAGGAACAGAATGTGTTGCTTATTGATGGATTTGAGATAACAAAAAATATGTATGAGGAAGCATACAAAGCAGATGAAAAGGCAGCTAATGGCAAATCTGTTAATGGTATGCAGGTTATGTCAGCAGGAGATAGCACACATAGCAATAAGCTTGGCGGTTTTATAACAGCAGAACTTTTTGCACAACAGATTCAGAATATGAATATATCACTCTCAAAGGCTGTCAAAGCACCATCAAGGGTAGCGGGCGTTAATCCAGATGGACAGCAGGTATTTGTTGTTGATAAAAATGGAACACTTACAGCAAAAGCAGCAGATTCAGATGGCAGTTTTACAGTTGATGCAGTTTACTGGACAACAAAAGGTCAGAGTCTTTTAAGTGCTATTAGTGCAAAAAATGAAGAGCTTAATAAGAGTGATAATCCGGCGCCAGGACCAACACCAACGCCAGGACCAACACCAACGCC
>OJOF01002798.1_pt1 | contig 10460 bp, 7 predicted proteins | sample 1598181 | NCBI WGS metagenome assembly OJOF01 (sample SAMN01915226, study PRJEB22387) | human gut metagenome | isolation source: stool | host: Homo sapiens | place: USA
CAAGCGGTTAAGACGCCGCCCTCTCACGGCGGAAACACGGGTTCGATTCCCGTACTGGCTATCAACTAAAAGCAGTTAGGATTTTTATTCTGACTGCTTTTTTTGTGATTGTTATACTTCACTTTTTCCTGTTATCGCTATCAAACGTTGCTCTGAACATTGCATATAAAAATTTCGTTCTTCCTGTTTATCTGTTTTCTGTATTTTCACATATATTATTTTGCATTTCTTTCTCTTCTGTTTTATAATTTCCCCTGAAAATACTTAAGATAAGGGGTGACTTCTCATGCATCACAAACATTCTTTTCGCAGAAAGCTGCAGACATTTTTTCTTTCTCTGCTGCTTGTTCTGCTAACAGTCGCAGGAGTTCCCTCTGCTGCTTACACAGCCGAGGCTGCTTCTGCTGACACAACAATGGCTGTACACTTTCTGGATGTAGGGCAGGGGCTTTCGATCCTGGTCCAGTCACAGGGGCAGAATCTCCTGTATGACGGCGGTGACCGAGGACATTCCAGTTTCGTGGTTTCCTATCTGCAGAAACAGAATATTTCCATCATTGACTATATGATCTCCTCCCATTATGACGAGGACCATGTGGCTGGTCTTGTAGGATGCTTGGACAGCTTTTCCGTAAAAAATGTGATCGGTGCAGATTATGTACAGGATACAAAGATCTATCAATCTTTTGAAAACAGTGTTGCCGCTCAGGGATTAACTGTGCAGCATCCGGAGCCCGGAACGGATTTTGCTTTCGGAGGCGGGAAATTTACGGTGCTTTCTCCTCAATCGATCAGCAGCAACGATAACGACAATTCTGTTGCGATCCGGCTGGAAAACGGAAATAACCATTTTCTTTTTACTGGGGATGCAGAATCTGCCGGGGAGGAAGCGATCTGTGATCTGGGACTTGATCTTTCCTGCGATGTGATCGTTCCGGGACATCACGGTTCTGCCACTGCCACCACCTGGGATCTGCTTCAGAAGACTGTTCCGGAATATGCAGTGATCAGCTGCGGCGCCGGCAATTCCTACGGACATCCTCATAAGGATACCATGGATAAGCTTGCGGATATGGGAATACAGGTATTTCGTACTGATGAGCAGGGTACGGTGATCGCAGTCAGCGACGGAAGCAATATCCAGTGGAACCAGAGTCCCTGTAATGATTATTCTGCTGGAGATGAATCGGATACCGGCACACAGCCTTCCTCCGCTTATAAGGATTCCGGTGCGTCCGGCTATGGATCTTCTGATTCGGCTGCTGCAGATCCTCAGACCGGAGTGCAGGCCGATCCGGAGCCAGTGGGTGATATGGTCTGGATCTCCGCTACCGGAAGCAAGTACCACCGGATCCCTAACTGTGGAAATATGAATCCGGATAATGCCACAGAAATGACACGCTCCCAGGCTGAAGCTGCAGGGTATAAAGCCTGCAAGAAGTGTTATTAGAAACGCCCGCATGCTGTCAGGTTTTCTGAATATCATGCAGTATTGACATAATATGGATAATCTTTGAGAACATTATTTAAGGACAGCTGTATCATAAATTGATATGACAGGCTGTCCTTTTCTTTTACTATTTTATAATATCCTCCGCCGGTTCAGCCGGTACGAAAACTCTCTTCTTTTCTTTTTTCTCCTTTTTTGCTGCCTTTGCCCGCTCGGTAGCCTCCCTGCAGAATTCCATCTGGGAATTTATCAGCGTTTTGCCACGTTTGTCCTGCTTCTCATACAAACCGGAGGGCTGCAGGATATGTGCTTTTACATTGTCACGGAATTCCAGATCCAGCACATGCATGATCTCTTCCTTGATCCGCTCATCTTCCACAGGAAAAACAATCTCCACACGACGGTCAAGGTTACGTGGCATCCAGTCCGCACTTCCCATATAGATTTCATCGGAACCGCCATTGCGGAAATAGAAAATACGGCTGTGCTCCAGGAAATTACCAACGATCGAACGCACGTGGATATTTTCGCTGATACCTGGAATGCCCACCTTCAGGCAACAGATGCCGCGGATCAGAAGATCGATCCTGACACCACAGGAAGAAGCATAATACAGCGCTGCAATGATCTCAGGGTCACACAGAGAATTCATCTTTGCCGCAATGTGAGCCTCTTCTCCCTTTTTCGCATGCTCCGCTTCTCTTTCGATCATTTTTACAAAACGGTCCTTCATCCAGATCGGTGCAACGATCAGGCGATTCCAGCGCTTCGGCTCGGAATATCCGGAAAGCATGTTGAACACAGCAGTTGCATCCTCTCCAAACCGTTCGTCACAGGTAAATATACCACAGTCTGTATAAAGCTTGGCTGTGGAATCGTTATAGTTTCCGGTTGCCAGATGCACATATCTGCGGATCCCGTTTTCTTCTCTTCTCACAACAAGAGTGATCTTACTGTGTGTTTTCAGGCCCACCAGACCATAGATCACATGACAGCCTGCCTTTTCCAGCATTTTTGCCCAGACGATATTATTTTCCTCATCAAAACGCGCTTTCAGCTCTACAAGAACAGAAACCTGCTTGCCGTTTTCTGCGGCTTGAGCAAGTGCCGCAATGATGGGTGAATTGCCGCTGACGCGATACAGGGTCTGCTTGATTGCCAGTACATCCGGGTCCTTTGCCGCCTGACGCACAAAATTTACCACCGGATCAAAGCTCATATACGGATGATGCAGGAACACATCACCCTCCCTGATCACCTGGAAAATATCTTTATCATTCTGAAATGCAGGCACTGCTGCCGGTTTGTATTTCGGTTCCTTGAACTGATCGTATCCGTCAATACCATAAACCTTCATCAGCATGGTCAGATCCAGCGGTCCGTTGATAAAAAAGATATCATCTCCATGAACCTGAAACTCCATTTTCAGAATATCCAGAAGCCGCGGATCCATCTTATCTTCCACTTCCAGGCGGATCACCTCTCCCCACTGGCGCTTTTTCAGCTGTTTCTGGATCTCAACCAGAAGATCCTCTGCCTCATCCTCGTCAATAGGAAGATCCGCATTACGCATGATCCTGTACGGATGGGCACAGATCACATCATAGCTTAAAAACAGCTTGTCGATGTTGCGCTCAATGATCTGTTCCAGAAGTGTTACGGTTGTATGGCCTTTTTTCTCAGATGGAATGATCACTACTCTCGGAAGTACAGAAGGCACCTGTACAGTGGCAAAATCAATCTCTTCTTTTCCTTTTTTGGTATCTTTTTTGGAAAGAAGTGCTCCAATATTTAACGTTTTATTACGGATCAGAGGAAACGGTCTGGAAGAATCCATTGCCATTGGTGTCAGGACCGGATATACATTATCTTCAAAATACTGATCCACAAATTCTTTCTGCTTCTCGGAAAATGCCTCGTGCTCAAAGATCACATGAAGTCCTGCTTTTTCAAGTGCAGGGACCAGAGACCGGTTTAATGTACTGTACTGTACGTGAACAAGATCATGTGTCTGCCGGCTGATGGCTTTCAGCTGTTCCTTGGCTGTCATTCCTGCAATATCTGTTTTTTTGTACCCTGCATGAACCTGATCCTTCAGGGATGCAACACGGACCATATAAAATTCATCCAGATTGGATGAGGTGATACTCAAAAATTTCAGTCTCTCAAACAGAGGTAGATTTTTGTCTCTGGCTTCACTGAGCACACGATCATCAAATTTGATCCAGCTCAGCTCTCTGTTTACAAAATATTCCGGTTTGTCAAATTCCTTAAATTTCATACAAAAACCTCCTCCGTTATCTTCTTCCCTTCCGTCTCATTACAAGCCGGATTCCAAACACCTCTTCAAAAAATTCCTTTTTATCTTTCAGAAGCCCCAGCTCCAGAGAAACATCCCTTGCGGAATCCACCACCAGGTAAAGAATCCTGTCTTTTAAGGTTACATTAAGCGCTTTTACCTTCTGGTAATGGCTTCTGTCCATAGCATTGGCCAGGCGGAGAATCGCGGTCAGCTTCGCAGTTAGGAGATAATTTTCCCTGCTCATGGATGTTTCACGGTTGATCTCTTTGTAGCAGCCGAATTCTCTGGTATTGTACCTCACCGCACTAGCGATCACCTGCCGCTCCTCTGTGGAAAGACCTATGATCTCCGTAGCCATGATGATCCGGTAAGAGCATTCTGCCACCTCACTCATACTGATATATTTTCCGCAGTCATGAAGAAGAACTGCGATCTGCAGAAGAAGCCGTTCACGTTTTCCCATGCCGTGGATCTTCCTTGTGCTGTCAAAAATATCCAGTACCACATCGGTAGTTCCTGCAATGTGGTTCTTTCCACTGGAATACCTTTTGGCAATGTTCCTGGATGCCACCAGGATATCATTTTCAAAATTGTGTACACTTTTCAGATATTTGTTTTTTTCCGCATAGTCATAGGCAATCCCGTCCAGAAGAGAAACACCCGGGATCCAGAGTGCTTCTGCCTGAAAGATTTCTATAAAATTTCGGATGATAACCATGTTCGGCACGATCAGAGACGCATATTCCGGTTCCAACTCCATGGATTCGGCAAGGTCATGATCGGACATGTTTACAATGGTCTCGTATTTCTTCAGGAATTCCTCCTTTGTGATGATATTCTCTCCGGATCTGTCCTGAAAGATCGTATCTGTGAGAAAATCTCCCATCAGGATCAGATTGGAGATTTCCTTGTCCTTAAGATAAAGACGTTGAAAGCTTATCAGATCATTTCGGATAAATTCCTCTATCAGCCGGTCATAATGTGGAGTTGTTTTCTCCAGTTCTTTCAGACGTTCGCGGATACGAAGACTTCCCATACGGATACTCTGGGTCAGCACCAGAGCATCTTTATCAAAGAGAGAGATCTGCAGATTTCCTCCTCCGATATCCAGGATCGCCGTCCCCTTCTGAATAGCCTTTTTGAAGCCGGATTCAATGGCAGCAATGGATTTATATCCCAGAAAATGCTGTTCCGCATTACTCAGGATCTCTACCCGGATACCAGTTCTCTGATAGATCTGCTCCAGGATGATCACCGGATTTTCCAGCTCACGGAGAGAGCTTGTTGCACACGCACGCCAGCTTTCTACCCCAAATTCAGCCATCATGCGTTTAAAATCATTAAGGATCTCGCAGAGCTCATCTACAGTCTCCATCTCTAGCCGTCCTGCAGCATAAGTTCCACGACCCAGCTCCAGCTGGTAACGGACATCATTGATCTCCCGGAAGCCGATCCGCTTTGACATTTCAAAGATCTTCATACTGACTTCATAGGAGCCTATATCAATTGCTGCAAAGGTTGTCACCGCCATAGTTTTTCATCCTTTCCCCCAATACACAGGTAAACTATTTCTTTTTTTCTTCCTCTGTTCCCACAATGTAATCAATAAACTGCTGCGCTGCACGTCCGGTCAGTCCGCCGTGAGAGATCTCCCACTGGTTGGCTTTCAGAAGCAGTTCCTCCTCCGGCATGGTAACTCCATAACGGGCTGCCAGTGTACGGACGATCTCCTGGAACTGTTTTTTGTCCGGTTTGCCAAAGTAGATACGGACACCAAAGCGATATACCAGGGAAAGCTTCTCCTGCACGGTGTCGGAGGAATGCAGATCATTGTCATCTGCGATCTCCAGCTTGTCTGTGGCACGCTCACGGACAAGATTACGCCGGTTACTTGTGGCATAGATCAGGACATTGTCCGGTTTTTTCTCAAGACCGCCCTCGATCACTGCTTTCAGGTATTTATATTCAATCTCAAATTCCTCAAAGGAAAGATCATCCATATAAATGATAAAACGATAGTTACGGTTTTTGATCTGGGCGATGACTTCATTAAGATCCTGGAACTGATGCTTATAGGCCTCAATGATACGAAGTCCCTGATCATAATACTGGTTCAGGATTCCCTTGATACTGGAAGATTTACCGGTTCCCGCATCACCAAAGAGCAGACAGTTGTTCGCCTTTCTCCCCTGTACAAATGCCTCTGTATTATCAATGAGCTTTTTCTTGGCGATCTCATATCCTACCAGATCATCGATCTTCACATGTGCGATCCTTGTGATAGGCTGGATCTCCACCTTTCCCTCCTCATCGTGGCCGATACGGAATGCCTTATGGAGACCAAGCTTGCCAACACCGAAATCTTTATAGAAGGATACCATATCATCCATAAATTCTTCGGTTGTGGTGGCTGCTGCCAGGGTTTTGCTCATCTGACAGATACGGTCACGGATCCTGGTATTAAAGAGCTTGCTGTTCTCATCCGGTGTCTGGTAATCACAGATCACCCTGCAGCATACAGCTCCGAACACTTTATCAAAGACCGTGATGTCAAAATCATACAATTCCTTGAAAATCTGGAAATCATTTTTTGCTAGGTCGTTAATGCTGCCCTTGATCGCTCCTCGTATCTCGCTTGCCATACTGAAAGCGTTCTCATGATTTACCAGAAGGAAGGTAAGATATGTATGCCAGATATTTCCGGAAAAACCGTACATTCCTGCCAGCTCCACCAGCCCGTTGACACTTTTGAAAAACTGGTCTTCTCTTGCCTTGAGTGCTTCTTCATCTGCTTCATAAAGATTAATAAGTTCTGTCATATCGTCCAGTATCTCACCGTTTGAAAATCCACGGTAAAGGATACATTCCTGAATTCTTGCCAACATAATAATTTAACTCCTCTGTATCTTAATAATTTCCAAGAACACGGAGAACATTCGCCTCTGCCTCGATTCCTCTTAACGCATTCTCCACAGCGCTTTCGCCAAGTTTCCCTGTGAAATCCACGAAAAAACGGTATTCCCAGGATTTTCCCGGAATCGGACGGGATTCAATTTTGGTCATGTTCAGTCCGTTGTAGATAATATGGGAAAGCATGTTGTAAAGAGTTCCGCTTTCATGAGGCAGCTCAAAACAGATGCTGATCTTCCCGGCCTTTTCCTCGTATTCCGGTTTCCTGCTTACAATAATAAAACGTGTAGAGTTTGCTTTTTCTCTGCAGATATTTTCTGCAAGGACCTTCAGACCGAATACCTCACCAGCCTCACGGCTTGCGATAGCTGCCACGCCTTTGTCCCCCACCTCACTGACCTTTTTGGCCGCGCCTGCGGTGTTTTCCACTTCCTTCTTTTTCCAGGAAGGGTTTTCCTCCAGAAATGCCTTGCACTGGGCAAGCCCCTGAGGATGAGAGCAGACTTCCCTGATATCCCCTATCTGTGCATCCGGCATGCCCAGAAGCACATGATCCACACGGATGATCTGCTCGCCTACGATATACAGCTTGTACTCCATAAGAAGGGCATAGATATCAGCCACGATACCTGCAGTAGAATTCTCAATAGGAAGTACCGCATAATCGGCCTTGCCATGGGTTACATCCTCCATAGCTGTCCTCCATGTTTTTACATGGTAGCTTTCGATATTTTTCCCAAAGTACTGCCGCATAGCCGCATAGCTGTAGGCTCCCTCTACACCCTGGAACACAACCGTTGCGTTTTCAAGGGGAACATGCTTCACAGTTGTGAAATTGCGCTCTCCGTAAATCCCATGCTCTGTCAACAGCTGGTACTGTCTCTTACGGCTGATGGCCATGATCTGACGAAAAAGCTCCTGCACGCCGAGGCTGTTAAAGTCCCCGTGGGCCTTGTTTTTCAGCGTATGGATCTTCTGGCTCTCACGTGCCGGATCCAGTACCTGCTTACCGGTTTTTATTTTATATTCAGCGACTTCCTCACTCACCTTCATTCGTTTTTCAAAGAGACGTACGATCTCACTGTCGATCTCATCGATCTCGTCTCTGTATCTTTCCAAATCCGTCATTGGTTTCCTCCGTTATGTCTCCTGATAATTTCTGTAAGATCCCCCAGGAACGCCAGGGAACCAAAAGCAATGATCACATCCTCTTTTCCTGCCAGCTGATAGGCCTCTGCCACTGCGGCTTCGATGTTGTCAAAGGGCCTTACATCAGAATGAAATTCCCGCACCGCATCTGCCAGCTCCTGCGGGGTCAGAGCCCTGGGGTTATCCGGTGCCGCAATCGTCAGGATGGTATCTGCGTATTTTTCTGTTTTCTGGATGACCTTGCGGTAATCCTTGTCACGGAACATTCCCATGATGTAGATGATCCTTTTTCCCTTAAAATACCGTTCAATGGATGCAGCCAGCATGTCTGCCGCTGCAGGGTTATGAGCTCCATCAACCACAAAATCCGGTTCTGTCCCGAGAAGTGCAAATCTTCCCGGCCAGGTGGTACGTTTCAATCCATCCTGTCTCTGGACCAATGTTGTGGGATATCCCTGTTCATTCAGGATTTCCAGTGCTCGGAGCGCTGCCACCGCATTTTCCTTCTGATAGGCACCTGCCAGGGATATTGTATATTTTTCTCCTTTATAAAGAAAGGTCTGGCCGGTTATGGATGCTTCCAGTACCTCTGCGCTGTCCTGGTCTGCTGCCTCGTATGGCACATTCTGTTCTGCGCATATTCTTCGTATGACCGCCTCTGCCTCCGGCTGCTGCTTTACAGTTACCATATGACTGTTCGGTTTAATGATGCCGGCCTTTTTTTCTGCTATCTCGCCCAGGGTATTTCCAAGAAATGCCGTATGATCCATACTGATGGATACCAGAATGGAAAGAACTGTAGTACTTATAATGTTGGTGGCATCCAGATCACCGCCCATACCAACTTCCATTAATACCAGATCGCATTTCTCATCCCGAAAATAAAGAAATGCGGCTGCAGTTTCAATTTCAAATACTGACGGATGCGGTTTTCCCTCTTTTACGATCTCATCGATCACCTCCGCGATCCTTGTCACATATGCTGCAAATTTCTCTCTGCTGACAGGTTCTCCGTTAACCTCCATCCTCTCTCTGTAGGAATAGACCGCCGGGGAAATATATCTTCCGACCCGGTAACCTGCACCTGATAAAGCGGAATACAGATATGCGATCACAGAACCCTTTCCGTTAGTTCCCGCTACATGAACATACTTCAGTTCATCCTGGGGATCTCCAAGCCGCCTCATCAGTTCTCTCATATTTTCCAGTCCCAGAACAATTCCCTTTTTCAATTCCGCAGCTCTGATGTAGGCACGACTTTCTTCATAATTCATCGTCTGTTTTCTCCTTCCGCATGTGTTGATGATCCATTACTGCTTTTTCACTTTGCAGTAATAATTTTGTTCATTATAACCCACGTGTATATTTTTTTCAAGGCAGGGAAGGCTATTAAAGACGCTTTTCCACGTTAAATATATTTAAAGTCCAGGCGGATATTCGCAGCCCCGCAGGGGACTTTCTTAATTCAGTTAAACTGACATTTTTCCGGAAAGCGCAGGATTTCTGCTGATGAAAAGGAGCTTTAAAATGCAAAAGAAGGATTTTTTTCTATGCGGTTTTACAGGCTGGTGTCTGGAGATCTTATGGACAGGACTGCACTCTCTTGTCACCGGACATTTTACTATGATGGGCAAAACCTCTCTTCTGATGTTCCCTATTTACGGACTTGCAGCACTGATCCGTCCGGCTTACTACAAGCTTGCCCGCTTTCCGGTTATGGTACGGGGGATCATTTACAGCTGCGGGATTTTTTTCGTGGAATTTTTAAGCGGATCTTTTTTTCAGAAGCTTCACATCTGTCCCTGGGATTATTCTCATGTTCCGCTTCAGTATAAAGGAGTGATCCGGCTGGACTATGCTCCTCTGTGGTTTTTTACCGGTCTCTTTTTCGAATGGCTTCTTCGACAAAATCCTCGGAAAGTCTCTTGAAAATCTCACAGTTATATTATATGATAACTGGAAGGAATCTTATTTCCAGTAAATAATTGGAGGTACAACATGAGACATTTAATGAGTCCATTGGATTTCTCGGTTGAAGAGCTTGATAAGCTTCTGAATCTCGCCGACGACATCGGGAAAAATCCAAAAAAGTATGCGCATACCTGTGATGATAAAAGGCTTGCGACATTGTTTTACGAACCAAGTACACGTACACGTTTAAGTTTCGAAGCAGCCATGATGAATCTTGGAGGAAAGGTTCTCGGTTTTTCTTCTGCTGATTCTAGCTCCGCATCCAAAGGCGAAAGCGTTGCCGATACTATTCGCGTTGTTTCCTGTTATGCAGATATCTGTGCTATGCGTCATCCGAAAGAGGGTGCTCCGCTTGTAGCTTCTATGTCATCCAATATTCCGGTGATCAATGCCGGTGATGGCGGCCACCAGCATCCTACCCAGACATTAACCGATCTTTTAACTATCCGTTCCCTGAAGGGCAGACTTGACAATATTACCATCGGCCTCTGCGGTGACCTGAAATTCGGCCGTACCGTTCACTCTCTGATCGAGGCTCTGGTCCGTTATGAAAATGTGAAATTTGTTCTGATCTCTCCGGAGGAGCTTCGTATTCCAAGCTATATCCGTGAGGATGTTCTGAAACGCAACAATGTCGAGTTTGTCGAGGAGGAACGTCTGGAGATCGGAAGAGCACAC
>OJOF01002810.1_pt1 | contig 10411 bp, 9 predicted proteins | sample 1598181 | NCBI WGS metagenome assembly OJOF01 (sample SAMN01915226, study PRJEB22387) | human gut metagenome | isolation source: stool | host: Homo sapiens | place: USA
TAGCGTCAACAATAAAAATTACGACTTTGAATCACCATACTTTAAAAAAGTAAACAGCAGATTGGCTGGATAGATTTTGAGTTGCCTCAGGAAGGATGCCCCCTGAGAATGAAATAATCCTTATTTGTGGCCTCAGAGCAAGTATTGGATACAAGCGAGCAGAGCAAGTATTCAACACGCCGCGACTAAAGTCACAAATATAGTGTATTTTATTTCCTGAGGGCGTCTCTTCTGCTTGAGGCAGCCAGAATCTAATCCTCCTCCTGATATGCTTTATTCACCTTATTATAAGAGATAAAATAAGGAGCAAAATTCTTCTCTTCTGCTTCCGCTTTCACCGGTGCACATTCCCGAATAAAATTTGTCCGAGTCTTCGGTTCCGCCGCCGGAGTCAAAATTCCATGCGCCTTTCCTGCATCAATAGATTTAAGCATCCACGCCATATTTCGTCCCAGAGTACGCATGACCATAAGCCCTTCTAAATCCTGCTCCACCTCTTCAGGAGTATTGCCATGAACCATATTCCAATAAGCAGAAGGAACAAGTGGCATATTGTTCATCATAAAATATTTATTCAGCTGTTCAAAGGCTGCCGTCGTTCCCGCACGGCGGGCAGATACCACCGCGGCCGCCGGCTTCAGATAAAAAGTTTTCTGACCTGAACAAACGGCAGTATAAAAAACTCTGTCCATAAAAGAAGTTATCGCTCCTCCGGCTGCAGCCCAATGCACAGGCGAACCAAAAATATAGCCGTCATAAACAGGTGCCAGCTCCAAAAATTCATTGACCTTGTCATGAAAAACGCAGCGGCCAGTTTTGGCACAGCCGTGACAGGCAATACAGCCCGCAATAGCTTTCGTACCGATCCAGAAAATATCTGTTTCGATGCCCTCCTGTTCCAATGCAGACGCAACTTCTTTCAGCGCCGTATATGTGCAGCCTTTTTCATGGGGGCTGCCGTTAACCAATATTACTTTCATCTTTACTCCGCTCCTTTACTTTGTTGTCTTTCCAATGCTCCTGACATAACTATACAACCTTGAGCGCACTCCAGGTCAAGTGAATTATTTTCAAATTTTACTGCTTTTCTGTCTGTACATAAAAAAACAACAGGCGGCAAACCTTTACCACCTGCTGTTTTTGACTTTCTCTATTTTATTAGTGATGCCACAATAAATGCTGGCTTACCGCCAGTTCCAGCCTGACTACTACAAGGAGGCAAATAATAACCGCAGCAGCAACCATGCCGATAACACCGCTCCAGCCATAGCTTTCCAAAAATACGCCGCCTAAAGTCCCCAGTGAGCTTGCACCGGCATAATAGAAAAACATATACATCGACGATGACTGCGCTTTATCGCCATGATTAAGTTTTCCTACCCAGCCGCAGGCTACGGAATGTGAACCCAGCATCCCAAAAGTAAATATAGCCAGGCCTATAAATTTAAATACAAGCGGCTGCAGTAAAGTCAGCAGCCCGCCGGTCAGCATTATCAAAAGGCCCAGAATAAGTACGCGCCCGTTACCATGCTGATCTGATAATCTGCCCATATAGGTAGAGCTGAAGGTTCCAAACAAATAGACTACAAACAGCAGCCCTACTACAGTCTGGCTTAATGAATAAGGCGGTGCCAGTAAGACATAGGAAATAAAGTTAAAAACAGCAACAAAAGAACCCATAATCAAAAATGCAACCAGGTAAATCCATAATAATTTCTTATTTGCCAGAGCGGTATGAAAGGTTTTTATCAGCTGCAGTCCGCATGACTGGCGCTGCCGCTGATATTTCGGTTTAGGCAGCAGCATAAAAAAAGCAATACCGACAGCAAGATATAAAATGCCGATCACAATCAGCCCCATGCGCCAGGAAACAAAATCAGTAATCGCGCTGACCACAAGCCGTCCAAACAGGCCTCCCACTGTTGTTCCGCTGATATAGATCCCAATTACAGTACCGACGTTAAACGGCTCAAATTCCTCATTGATGTAAGCAATTATCAACGAAGGAAATGCAGCTAAAAGCAATCCCTGTATCAGACGCATCCCCAGAATAGCTTCAAAACTGCCGCTGAAGCCTATCATAATAGTCAGTATTGCAGCTCCTATCAAGCCGACAGCAGTTGCCAGTTTACGGTCAAAACGCGGTGCCAAACCGGCAATCAGCAGCATTGCTGCTGACATCCCCACCAATCCTAAAGATACTGCCAGACTCCCCTGTACTGCATTGAGCCCAAAGCTGGAAGCAATAACCGGTATAATCGGCTGCACACAGTACTCGGCACCAAAAGCCGCCATACTTCCTAAAAAAATAATAAACAGCGTTCGCCAGTAAACCTGCGAACCTGTTTTTATATACTCGCGATTTTCCACTTAAAAGCCCCTTTTCTCTATAACCTGCTTTTAATTGTATACCTTCTGCCGTATTAGTCAATTCCTAAAATAAATAAAAGCACCGATGGCGGCCGGTGCTTTTATTTATTTTTTCATCTCATTCACCTTTACTGCCGTTATTCACGCAGCTCGGCCAGCGAAGGCAATGCAGCACGTACAGGCTTCCACAGCATGATCGAAACAGTATAATCGATCAGCGAATGTAAAAATGTACCAACCCCTACCAGAACAAGTACGCTCATAACATAACCGTCGGCAAGCTGTTCCGGTTTGAAAATGCTGCCGGCCAGAAAGAAAGGTGAAACGACGGCAACCTCGGCCAGAGCATGTACAAAGGCCAGCCCACCATTAAACACAGTGCTTGGCAATGGCTTTTCAATGATTTCCGGTATTTTTCTGATCAGCACAGCCCCAAGCAGGGCAAAACAGATATGGCTGGCAGCCCTCAGAGCAATAATTACAGGCGTCGTCATAAAAAAGCCCAGCGTCGTTCCCAAGCAAACTACTGCGGCCAGCTTCGGCGATATGAACATCGCAATAAAAATAGCCACATGGCTGGCCAGCGTAAACGACATCGGCCCGATCACTATTTTAGGCATCAGCATCGGCACAACGATACCGATACCACACAGTACCCCGGCCAATACAAGCTGATTGATATTCTTGCTTTTCATTTCGCAGCTCTCCCCTCATCATTCATCCTTCTGCCTCATTGATAACGAAAACAGCGCCTCAGGGCGCTGTTTTTATTTTAACACAGTTTGCAAAAAAGCCTGCAGACGTTCATTTTTCGGATTAGTAAAAATATCCTCAGGCCTGCCCTGTTCCTGTACTCTGCCATCAGCCATAAAAATAACTTTGGTCGCTACTTCGCGGGCAAAACCCATTTCATGAGTCACTACCACCATCGTCATTTTTTCTTCAGCCAGTTCACGCATGGTACGCAGAACCTCCCCTGTCAATTCAGGATCCAGCGAAGATGTCGGCTCATCGAAAAGCATGATCGACGGCTTCATCGCTAAAGCGCGGGCGATAGCTACACGCTGCTGCTGACCGCCGGAGAGCTTCCGCGGATAAACATCCGCTTTTTCGGACAAGCCAACCTTGCCTAAAAGTATTTTTGCTTCTTCGATTACTTGGGCACGGTCGCGCTTCTGCACCTGCACCGGTGCTTCAATCAAATTCTGCAGCACTGTCATATGCGGAAACAAGTTAAACTGCTGAAACACCATTCCCATTTTACAGGCAATTCGGCGGCTTTCGTCACCGGGTGCATATACCACCTCACCTGTGCTGCTGGTATCAGCAAGCAGCTCACCGTCAATAATGATCGTGCCCCTGTTGATAGTTTCCAGCTTGTTCAAACAGCGCAGCAAAGTACTTTTACCGCTGCCGCTGGGACCGATGACGGCAATGACTTCGCCTTCTTCGACATCAAGATCTATACCCTGCAAAACGTTCAGTTCCTGAAAACTTTTATGAATATTACGTGCTTCGATTTTTTTCATGGCTTACTCCCATCAATCGTACTTCGAAAATCTTTTTTCCAGTTTGTCAAATCCGTAGGTCAAAACCAGCGTCATCAGCAGATAAAAAACACCGGCTACAAGAAACGGCGTAATACTGAAATCACGCTGCACCAGATTACGTGTCGCCCGCAGCAGATCATTCATTGCCAAAACATAAATCAAAGAAGTATCTTTAACCAGAGTTATCGTCTCATTGCTAACAGGCGGCAGGATAATGCGAAAAACCTGCGGCAGAATAATACGGCGCATGGTCTGTACATAATTCATACCCAAAGTACGGGCCGCTTCATACTGGCCTTTAGGAATAGCCTGGATACCGGCGCGGAAAATTTCGCAGAAATAAGCGGCATAATTAAGTACAAACGCAAAAATAGCCGCCTGAAAATCATCCATCCTGATCCCAATACCGGGAATAAATGGAAGTCCGTAATAAACGAATAAAAGCTGCAGCATCAGCGGCGTACCGCGCAGCAGCCAGACATAGACACCAACGGCACTGCGCAGACTGCCAAGTGACGAAACCCTCGCCAGAGCCAGCAGTATACCTAAAGGTATTGACAAAACAATAGTAATAAAAAACAATTTTAAAGTTTCGATCGTTCCCAGCCACATCTGAGGCAGGATGGAAATAATATAATCCATTATGAGTCTCCGTATCTGCATTAAAAATAAGTAGAGTAAAAGGGCCGACAGCTCATGCCATCGGCCCGGAGCTTATTAATATTTAGTGATGTCAACACCCATCCATTGTTCAGAAATCTTTTTCATGGTGCCGTCTTTTTTCATTTCATCCAGTGCCTTGTTGATTTTCTCACTGTATTCTTTATCATCCTTACGGAAGGCAACCGCTACGACTTCGTCGCCCAGATTTTCTTCCAAAGCTACATATTTATCAGGATGTTTGACCATATAATAACGAGCCAAAACAGCGTCAACTACCATGGCATCGATACGGCCGGCGTCCATATCCATATAAACAGCAGCAAAGTCAGGATATTTTCTGTAATCTTTCAGGGAAGTCCTCAGTTCATTATTTCTGTCAAGAATATAAGAACCGGTACTGTCATCCTGTACTGCCAGAACTTTACCCTTCAAATCAGCAATTTTAGTAATCTCAGACCCTTTAGGAACAACTACCAGCTGAGCATTTACCATATAGGGCTTGGAGAGCGTATAAGCTTCCTGACGCTCCGGGTTGACTGTAAAGCAGTTCCAGATCGCATCGATACGCTTACCCTTGATCTCTGCTTCCTTGGAAGCCCAGTCGATCGGTTTAAATTCTACTTCCATACCAGCACGCTTGCAGGCTTCTTTAGCGAGGTCGATATCATAACCGACGATCTCGTTCTTTTCATTACGGAAGCCCATCGGCGCAAAATTGTCATCAAGACCTATCACCATTTTTTTAGGACTGTCACTGCCGCAGCCTGCAACCAAAGACAAAGCCATCAGCAGCGTCATAGCCAAAAGTAAAAATTTCTTCATCATCCATCCCCCTCTAAGGTGTTGTTTTCTTACTACGCTTTTGATTATACTTTAGTATGCTAAATTTGTAAAGAGGTAAATTGATTTTTTTTGAAATTTTTTGCAGGAATTTTCCTTACAGCTGCGAATCTTATTTCAACAGCAGTATTTTATAACGAAAGAGGGGCTTGTGATGATCGTCACTGAAAGAAAAACCGATATTTTTGAACGCCGGGCCGGCGGTAAAGGCAATACTATTATGGAGCACATCGTCGATGAAAAGGTTTACGGCGGTAAAATAGCCGCTTATGCGCGCGTAATTCTTAAACCCGGCTGTTCACTCGGTTACCACAAACATGAAGGCACCAGCGAAACTATTTATATCCTGCAGGGTACGGCCTTATATAATGACAACGGCACTGAAAACACGCTGACTGCAGGCGCAGTTGTTTTCTGCCCCGAAGGCGAAAGCCACAGCATCGAAAATATTGGTCAGGATGACCTGCTGGCTATGGCGCTGATCGTCAACGAAAAATAAATTACAAACAATTACAAAACATATTAAAACACTGCTGTGAACTTTGGTTCACAGCAGTGTTTTAATATTTATTCGGATTTATTTTACTGCTCGCAGCAAAGCGACGCTCACTTAGAACGTGAACCTTAGCCCGGCGTTGACGCTCCACTTTTTGTTGATGTCGCCGCCGAAGCCGCGCGTCACTTCGCCATAGAAGTTGCCCGTCCTGCTGATCCTGACGTTGCCGCCCAGCCCCAGCTCGAACCAGGTATCGCCGTAGTCGTTGTGCTTGGTCAATATATCATTGGTTCCGCCTGCATCCGAGGTCAGCTGCAGGTCGCGCTCACCGGCAAATTCGTGCAGCAGGTCGGCTTTCAGGTAGATATCGCTGCCATTTTCTATCTTCTGTCCCATGACGAAGCCGATACGGCCGATGGCGCTGTTCATGCCATCGATACGGCCATTGACGCTTCTGTCGGTGGTGTAGTCGATACCGGCCAGCCTGCCAAGGGTAAATTGTGCCTGTGGCTCAACAAAGAAACCTGCTTCAAAATCAAAGCGTTTGCCGTATTCCACACTAAGACTGTAGGCGTGCTGCTTGTAGCTGGCTTTATCCGGGTAGTCGCCGTAGGATTCCAAATCGGTCGAGAAGTTGCCTACACGGGCCGTAACATTGGTATATGCGCCGCTGCCTGCTGTCCAGATGCCATAAAGGCTAAAGGATCTCAGATTATCTTTGCTGCTGCCGGGGGCGTAGCTGCCGCTGCCATCGCCGTAGTCGATAGCGCCGCCATAGATACTTCCGCCCTTGAACTGCTTCTCAAATCCCAACTGATAAAGGTTGTAGCGTCCTTCGTAGCCTGAGCCGCTGAAGCGCCCTGCCTGCGTCCTCGCCCAAACGCCGTCTGCCTGCTCTCTGCCGCTTGCCAGTGCTCCCAAACGACTGCGCAGACTGTCGTTGGTATTGCGCCACATAGCATAGCTGTTATCGGCAGCATCCAAAAGCACGCTCGTATCATTATTGACTGTTTTGACCATATTTGTCAAATACCAGTCGTTGGCCGAAAGCCCCAGAGCATCACCTTTAGACAGTGTGGGCTCAACGTCCCACAGTCCTCCGGCATTGAATTCTTTACCCACAAAGGTCAGTTTGCCGCTGGCATCGGTTATCAAAAGCTGCTTATGTTCCCCTGTTACTTCAATATTGTTTAACTTGCTCAAGTCTTTGATCTGTACATAGTGAGTACCGACATCAGCATGGGTAATGGTAACTTTATCGCTGTTGGCTTCACCTGCCAGATCGGTATCCAGGATAAAGGTGGTGCCGCTGCCGCTAAGCGTATCTATGGTCAGGCTTTCATAGGCCGGTGTTCCCGCGCGTGTCACACTGCTGTCATTCATGTCGATAACTGCATTATTTGCCGTCAGCGTGCCATTGATATTGAAACTGCCGCCATCAATGTTTTCTAAAACCATACTACCACCTGTCATGGTCATCCCACTGACTATACCGCCGCTGCTCATCTGCATAATACCGCCGTTAAGCTCTGTATCAAGGGCTGTACCACCATTAAGAATAAGCTGCTCGCCGCCGCTGTTAATGATCGTCCCTCTCATCTGTGCTCCGCTTATAATGCCCATGGTCACGTTGGTGCCGCCGCTGCCAAGCGTCATATTATCATAACCGGAAGTGATATCGTCGATGATCTGCATACCGCCGTTATAGGTAATATTAGATATATTGCCGCCGCTGCCCAGATAGACAGTTCCGCCGCTGTTCAAAACAGTATCCAGTGACGTGCCGCCGACTGAAACGATTTGCGTACCGCCGTTCAAGGCGTTTACCGTACCCTTACCACTGCTGGAAACAACCTGCGTACCACCGAGCATAGTACTCACTGTGCCGTTGCCACCGCCGGCAACAGTTTGCGTGCCGCCGTTCAGAGTATCGACTGTACCAGTACCGCTACTACTTATAACCTGACTGCCACTGTTCATTGTACTGACCAGACCTGTGCCTCCCCCCATGATATTCTGCTCACCACCGTTTAAAGTCTCTATCATGCCATTACCACTAACTCTAACGATCTGTGTTCCGCCGCTCATATCGACTACCGTGGCGCTGCCGCCCTTGAATACATACTGCTCGCCGTCCAGCATAGTAACGATCGTACCGATGGCATTGGAGTAAACGATCTGCCCGCCGGCGCCATCATGGTTGTCAAGAGTAATGATCGTACCGGTGCCGCCATCATCAACCAACTGCGTCCCCGATTTCAATGTGACCACCGTACCGACAGCATTGGCCGAGATCCACTGTGTACCGGTAGTGTTCATGATGTTGATTATACCGGTACAGCCTTCGTTCACATATTGCTGGTAGCTGTTAAGCTCGTTTATCATACCTGTGCCGCCAGAGTAGATAAACTGCCCAGCGGGACCATTCATAGTTCCTACTGAGCCAACACCGCCGGAGATGTACTGAAGACCGTCCATAGTCTCCACCTTACCTGTGCCACCTTCGTAGACAGTTTGATAGCCACCGTTCATATCAATTACCGTGCCAATGCCGCCGCTAGATACAAACTGCGTGCCGCCTCCATCCATTTTACTGACTGTGCCGGTCCCGCCGCTTGATATCGTCTGCAGACCAGCGCCGTTTACGTCACCACTCATAACACTTACAATACCGTTTTGTCCAGAGGTTATAGTCTGCGTATCGCCCTTCACCATAGTGGCTACGCTGGCATTGCCGCTATAATCAGTGGCTTCGGCGCGGGCAAATATGGCCCTGTCCACTACGTCTGCCAGCTGGGGCAGCACGGCGTAATCCAAAGGCGCAGCATCGCTACGCAGGGGCTGGACTGGGGCAGGCACCGTTTTCCCAGCCGCGGCCAGTGCTGCCACCGGAGCTGTGACATTGACAAGGTTCATGCCCATAACTACTGTCGCCAGAACTTTTTCTGCCCGTTTTTTGCGTTTTTCCCCCAGCAGTGATTTTACCCTAGATTTCAAAGGCACAAACTTCCCCCCCAGATGTACACACGGAATGTCCTGCCTGATCATTAACTCCTGTTTATTTAAATTTTTATGTTTTCTCATCTTCTTTCCTTCTCTCTTAACTTTATTTTGGAGTAAAACTCTTACTGTACTTTTTCAAAGCCTTCCATAGCTATGCCAGCTTCTATGGGCAGGCACAGCATATTTAGCGAGATATAATTGCTTTCGATCCAGCCTTTTTCTGTCTGCTGCTTTATCGTAAAAATATTTTCCTTCACGCCTTCATAATTATTGGGGTTATACATGGTCGGTTTGTGCCAGTACAAGTCGTAGCCCTGCTGTTTTATCCATTCCACCAATTCCTGCGACTTTTCTGCACGGTCGTTTTCTACATACAGGATCGGCCGATATTTACGAAGGTTTTCTGCCGCGCCCTGTAGTACGGGCAGTTCCATGCCTTCTACGTCTACTTTGATAAAGTCGCAGGCCGACAGCTTAAGACTATCGATGGTGATAACCTCTACTTCTTCACCTTCGCTGCAGCTGCCCAAGGCCAGACCGCCCCAGTTCACTTCTTTTTCGCAGTCCTGCAGTGGTACCAGCAGCTTACCCGGTGCGTTGCTAAGGGCTTTTTGGAAGCCGTAGATATTGGTCAGGCTGTTGAGCGCCGCATTGCCCAGCAGTGTCTGGAACATCAGCCGCTGGGGCTCAAAGGCATAGACCCTGCCATTCGGCCCTGCCAGCTGCGCCAGTCCCAGTGTATGCGCGCCCAGATTGGCCCCGGCTTCGATAACTGTGTCGCCGGGTTTTACTACCTGGCTAAAAACGTCGTATTCACCTTCTGAATATTCGCCGTAGACCTTCAGCGCTTTGCCGATAAACTGGTCGTGCCTGTTAAAGACCATCAGCCCATGCCGGCATTGACGTACTATGTTAAATTTTTCTGGCATTTTTACTTCTCCTTATGTTTTTTACTGCAAGAGGCAAGGTTCATTTTCTTATCCTCGCTTTTTTTGCTTTGCCTGTTGTTTTAGCGGCAGTGGTTTTATTTATTGCTGCACTTGCTATGGACTCAGCTTCTGCTGACGCTGCTTTATCTGGAGCCGGCTGTTTTGGTGCCAGCGGATCCAGCTGGTAGTCTGCCATCAGTTTGTCTATAACTTTGTTTACCGCTTCGGGGTTTATGTAGCGGCTGCATTCAAACTGGCGGTCGGTGCCTTTAAGGCGTGGGCACCATTCAAAGTCTTTGTGGTCGAATACTACCTGGGTATCGTTCCAGCAACCGTTGCAGACGTGGTAGTTTATGACCCGGTAGGGTGTGGCAAATTCGTTAAACGGCAGGGTAAAGCCGCTGATGAGTACGACAGGTATGCCTACGCCGTTGGCTACCCAACTAAGACCGCTGGACAGTCCGACGAAGAAGTCGGCATGGTATAAAAGGTCGATGCGTTCTGACAGGGGCAGCTTGCCGGTAAAGTCTTCCGCCCCGTAGGGGATGATGTTGAAGCGG
>OJOF01002816.1_pt1 | contig 10382 bp, 9 predicted proteins | sample 1598181 | NCBI WGS metagenome assembly OJOF01 (sample SAMN01915226, study PRJEB22387) | human gut metagenome | isolation source: stool | host: Homo sapiens | place: USA
CTTGATATGAGTTATGATTTGACGGATGGGCGAATCGAGGAAAGTATTGAATGGTATTTAAAAACGATAAAATCCTCTTGTGAAGAAAGTTGCATAAAAGCTAAGTATGTTTTCAATAAAGTTGTGGAATTTGTTTCTCATGGAAGTTCATCTCCTTTCTGTTTACGATGTCATTATAAAACACAAAGAGGGATATTACTTGCCAAAATAAAAAAATAAATAGACAAAAATTGCAATGGGCAGAGAGTATGTAAATATTCTCTGTCCGTTGCAGTTTATTATATATTTTTGCGGTATTCTGAGGGAGATATGCCTTTTATCTTTTTGAACATGCGGCTGAAATATAAAGAATTATCATAGCCAACAATTTGTGCAATTTCGTTTATGTTATATTCCGTATTCAAGAGCAGGGCTTCTGCATTGCAAATGCGTTTTTGTAAAATGAATTGCATTGGTGTAGAACCAACATAAAGTTTGAAATTGCGTATAAACCAGCTTGTACTTACATGTGTTTTTTTAGCGTATTCTTCAATGCTGATTGATTCATTGTAATGTTCATTGAAATAGGCAATAGCCATGTCAATAGCTTCTGTAGCACGGGAATTATCTATCCTTATGCTGTTATTAAAGTATCGCTGCAGTTTTATAAAAATTTGTCTTAAATACATTTCAAGCATTTCCTGATAACTATCATTACACATCTGTAATTCATTTATCATTGCACGAAAAAGATTCTGATAGGAGGGACCAGAACCACAGTAAAATACCTTTTTGCTATCGGTCAATCCATAAGAGCGTAATATATTTGTTACATCGCTACCTGTAAAATGAACCCAGTAGACTTCTGTCTGATCTTCGGCATAATATTCATATTTTTGAGCCTCCTTTGGACGATATAAAACCATATGTCCGGCATGAACAATAGTTTCTTCTTCACTATTAGGACCAAAATGAAAATGGGCTTTTCCGGCAGCAATATAAATCAACTGGAAATCAAGTCTGCCTCGAGGTCTCCAGGTAGGTAGTTTAGGGCGTGTGTAGAGCTTATATGTTCCACACATAGTTACAATAAGCGGCTTGGATTTATCTTTTCTATCCATCGTTGAGTGGTTGAGATATGCATTATTTGTGTACATGTGTGCCTCCTTGTATTGAAATATAAAAAAGTGTATGTCAAAAATGGCTAAAAATCTGTCCAATATAATCCTTATGTTCATTAATTTTATCATTTTGTGCATATTTTGTCCAATTTATGATATGTCATTTTTGGCTTATTTTTTATATACTGACCATAATAAAGTTGTGGGACAAAACGAGGCAAAAGAATAGGTATTTGTGGAAGGAGAAATTCTCATGGAAGAAAAAACATACCTGAAATGGTATAACAAAGTAGGTTACGGAACGGGAGATATTGCAGGAAATGTAGTATATGCTTTTCTATCATCATTTGTCATGATTTACCTGACAAATACAGTTGGGTTAAATTCGGGCATAGTAGGTACATTGATAGCAGTATCAAAATTATTTGATGGAGTTACGGATATATTTTTCGGTACAATGATAGACCATACAAAGAGTAAGATGGGGAAAGCAAGACCGTGGATGTTCTATGGATTTTTTGGCTGTGCCGTCACGTTGTTTGGTGTATTTGCAATTCCGACAAGTCTTGGAAAAACAGCTCAGTATGCATGGTTTTTTATAGCATATACATTGCTTAATGCTGTATTTTATACTGCTAATAATATTGCGTATGCAGCGTTGACATCACTGGTAACAAAAAACAGTAAAGAGCGTGTTCAGATGGGTTCTTTCCGTTTCATGTTCTCATTTGGTACAAATCTGGTCATCCAGTCTGCTACTGTTGGCGCAGTAGAAATGTTTGGTGGTGGTGCGGCCGCATGGAGAACTATCGCAGCTATTTACTGTATTATAGGTATTATTACCAATACACTTGCTGTATTTTCAGTAAAAGAACTGTCAGATGAAGAATTAAAAGATGATAGTGTGGCAGGAGAGGAAGATGACAAACTTTCTTTTAAGCAGATAATAAAACTTCTCTTTAGTAATAAATATTTTTCAATGATTTGCGTGATTTACATTATTCAGCAGCTTCGTGCTTCTATGGTGAATGTAGGAATCTTTTTTATGACATATGTATTACTGAATACGAATTTGTTTGGTGTATTTTCATGGGCGAATAATATTCCATTGATCATTGCACTTGCCATTACACCTGCACTTGTTTCAAAAATGAAAGGAATGTATAAGTTAAACAAGTATAGTTATATGCTTGCTACAGTATGTCGTCTGATGGTTGCAGTGGCAGGTTATCTGGGAAGTGTTCCGTTGATGCTGTTATTTACAGTTCTTACATCCCTTGGAGAAGGACCTTGGCAGGGAGACATGAGTGCAGTAATTGCACAATGTTCAGAACATACTTATTTAAAGAGTGGAAAGCGAATTGACGGTTCCATGTTCTCTTGTACTTCATTAGGCGTAAAACTCGGTGGAGGTATTGGTGTTGCACTTTCAGGCTGGATGCTAGATATAAGTGGGTATATTAACCTTGACAACGCGGTTCAGCCAGATAGCTGTATTAATATGATGTATTTTATGTATTTGTGGCTTCCGTTCATATTTGACATAATTATTACAGTCATTCTTTCATTCCTTAATGTGGAGAGTGCAAATATGAAATTAAAAGAAAATATGCAGAATCAGTAATGAAAATAGCCCCTGAAGTTTGTCTTTAGGGGTTGTATAGAAAATAAGAAAAAAGGAGAATTATTATGAATGCTGATATGAAATGGTTAGACGATCCGGAAGTGTTCCGTGTAAACCAGTTGGACGCACACAGCGACCATTGCTACTATATAGATTATGCAGATATGGAAAAATCGGAGAATCCATTGATGCAGTCATTAAATGGACAATGGGAGTTTGCTTTTAGCAAAAATGTAATGGATAGGCCGGAAAATTTTTATGAGGAAAATTTTGATGCATCTTCATTTGCTAAGATTATGGTTCCGGGGCATATCGAACTGGCAGGCTATGACAAAATACGCTATATCAATACGATGTATCCGTGGGAGGGAAAAGAATATCACAGGGGTGCGTATAGTATGGAGAGTACCGGGGACGAGGCAGGAATGTTTTCCGAGGCAGAGTATAATCCTGTCGGATCTTATATCAAACGATTTGATTTGAGTGAGCAAATGCATGAAAAGAAAATCTGTATCTGTTTTGAAGGTGTGGAAGAAGCAATGTATCTGTGGCTGAATGGTCAATTTGTAGGATATGCGGAGGATAGTTTTACACCGTCAGAATTTGATCTGACACCATTTATCAGAGAAAAAGGAAATGTGCTGGCAGTTCAGGTCCACAAAATGAGTACGGCAGCATTTTTGGAGGATCAGGATTTTTTCCGCTTTTTTGGAATTTTCAGAAATGTAACTTTAAAAGCAGTGCCAGAGGTGCATTTGGAAGATGTATGGTTACAGCCGACACTAAACAAGGATAATGTAAGCGGCAGGGTATTGGTAAAGATGAAAGTAACTGCTCCAGAAGGAAAGAAAGTAGCTGCCCATTTTGTTTTAAAAGACCGAGAAAATAATCAGGTGGCAGAGGACAATATCACCTTAGAGGAAAAGGATGGAAGTCGTGTAGGAGTGATTGATACTGAGGTTGGAAGTGTTAAGGCATGGGATAATCACTGCCCATATTTGTATCACGCATATGTAGAGCTTAGAAGCGAAGATGGAGAAATATTAGAGATAATTCCATATGACATAGGTTTTAGAAGACTTGAAATGATTGACAAGGTGATCTATTTAAATGGTAAACGTCTTGTCATTACGGGAGTGAACCGTCATGAGTGGAGTGCAAAGACAGGAAGAAGCATCAGTATGGATGAAATGACAGCAGACATTGATTGTATGATTAGAAATAATATCAATGCAGTACGCACCTGCCATTATCCGGATCAGATACCGTGGTATTACCTGTGTGATAAAGCTGGCATTTATGTAATGGCAGAAACGAATATGGAAAGTCATGGAACATTCCAGAAACTTGGTGCGATTGAACCATCGTGCAGCGTACCTTGTTCTATTCCGCAATGGCGAGAGGCTGTTGTTGACAGGGCTAGGAGTAATTTTGAAACTTTTAAAAACCATACAGCAATTCTTTTCTGGTCTTTAGGAAATGAATCTTATGCGGGTGATGATATAGAAGCAATGAATACTTACTTCAAGGAAAAGCAGGATGGCAGATTTGTTCATTATGAAAGCTCTTTCTATGACCGTAATTATGAGGAAACCATATCAGATGTAGAGAGCAGAATGTATGCAAAGCCTTATGAAGTGGAGAAATATTTAAATAACAATCCAAAGAAACCTTATATTTTGTGTGAGTATATGCATGATATGGGTAATTCGATGGGAGGACTTGGTACTTATATGAAGTTAATAGATAAGTATGAGATGTACCACGGTGGATTTATCTGGGATTTCATTGATCAGGCACTTCTCGTGAAAGATGAAGTGACAGGAAAAGAAGTTTTGCGTTATGGCGGAGACTTTGATGATAAACCTTCTGATTATGAGTTTTCAGGAAATGGAATCGTATTTGCAGACCGTAAGGAAAAACCAGCTATGCAGGAAGTGAGGTATTACTATGGCTTATACAGATAAGAATAAATTGAGAGTCGTATATGGAGATTATACACTTGGTGTACATGGAGAAGGTTTTGACTATATATTCTCTTATTCACAGGGCGGTCTGGAGTCTATAGTAAAAAAAGGTTATGAATGGCTGTATCGTTGTCCAAAGCCTACTTTTTGGAGAGCATTAACAGATAATGACAGAGGCAGCAGGTTTCATATTAAAAGTGGAAGCTGGCTCGCATCGGATATGTTCATTGACTGTAAAAAAACGGAAGTTATTATGGACGGTGAACTGCAAAAGCAGTATGCTCCGGACAATAACAGCTATGGCGGTGATGTGTCTGCCGGGGAAATAATTGTGAAATATACCTATGAGACTGTCGGCAATCCAGTAACAACAGTCATTGTATCTTATACAATTGATGTAATTGGAAATATCAAGGTGGATGTGGATTACACAGGAGTAAAGGGACTGCCAGAGCTTCCGGTATTCGGAATGAGGTTTATTATGCCGACACTTGCAGATAAATATATGTACAAGGGATTATCGGGGGAAACCTATCCGGACAGAAAGGCAGGGGCAGAAAAAGGAGTTTATGAGGTATCAGATTTGAGACTGACACCATATCTGGTTCCACAGGAATGTGGTATGAGAATGGATACAGAGTGGCTGGAGATTATAAGACATACAAGTCTTGATAATAGCAGAACGGATAGTTCAGCACAGACATTAAGAATAGAGAAAAACGACAAGGCATTTGCTTTTTCATGCCTACCTTATACAGCATCAGAGATTGAAAACGCAACACACCATGAGGAACTGCCACCAGCAAGAAGAACAGTCCTTTGTGTCTATGGTGCAGTAAGAGGAGTTGGTGGAATTGATAGCTGGGGAAGTGATGTGGAAGATGATTATCGGATTAATGCAGAAAAAGACATTCACTATTCTTTCATTATCCGCTAAGTTTTGTTTGAAGTGAGGTGTTTGAGATGCAGATAGAGATATTGATTCGTAGTTTTCTGGATGGTGCATATGATGAAAGACTCTTAGACATTTATGCTGATGAGACAAAGATTTCTTACCAGAGGGAACGCTATATCAATGCAATAAAGAAATTTGAGCAGTGCTATAAGCCGGGAGATGTGGAATTGTTCAGTGCTCCGGGAAGAAGTGAGATTGGCGGCAACCATACGGATCATCAGAACGGAGAGGTTTTGGCAGCATCTGTTAATCTTGATACAATAGGAGTTGTAAGAAAGACAGATGATAATGTAATCAGATTGGTTTCTGACAACTATGATGAAATCATTATCCGGCTTGATGATGTATCTGTAGAGGAAAAAGAAAAGGAAACAACAAAGGCGTTGATAAAAGGTGTGGTTTCTGGATTTCTTGAAAGAAATTATTCGGTTGGAGGTTTTCAGTCATATATAACAAGTGATGTGCTGATTGGTGCGGGACTTTCATCTTCGGCAGCATTTGAAACTTTGATTGGGACAATTTTATCAGGACTTTATAATTGTGGAACAGTTTCAGCAACAGAGATAGCCATTATTGGACAGTATGCTGAAAATGTTTATTTTGGAAAGCCTTGTGGTCTGATGGATCAGATGGCAAGTTCAATTGGTAATCTTGTACATATTGATTTTGCCAACCCAGAATACCCATATGTAGAAAAAATTGATTTTGATATGGAAAAGTATGGTTATAGGTTATGTATTACAGATACAAAAGGTTCACATGCTGATTTAACAGACGAATATGCAGCAATTCCAAAGGAAATGAAACTGGTTGCAAAATATTTTGGAAAAGAAGTGTTGCGCGACATATCTATAAATGATGTATTGGATAATATTACAGATTTAAGAAAAAAATTTGGAGACAGATGTGTCCTTAGGGCATTGCATTTTATCTATGAAAATAAAAGAGTACAAAAAGAAGTAAGTGCATTGAAAGCAGGAAATATAGGAGCATTTCTAGATGATGTGAAAGCGTCAGGCAATTCTTCTTTTAAATATCTGCAGAATGTTTACTCAAATCAGGATATAAAAAATCAGAATGTATCTTTGGCATTATTTGTAAGCGAAATGTTTTTGGGACAAAATGGTGTATGCAGGGTACATGGGGGAGGTTTTGCTGGAACCATACAGGCGTTTGTGAAGAATGGATATGTGGAGAATTACAAATACGAAATGGATAAAATATTTGGTAAAGATTCTTGTAAAGATTTGAGAATAAGAAAATATGGTGGCATAAAAGTGTTATGAAATAGAAAGAAGGTATTATTATGAGAATCTTGGTTTTAGGCGGGGCTGGTTATATTGGTTCACACACAGTATATGAGCTGGTTGATGCAGGTTATGAAGTAATTGTAGTTGATAATTTGCTTACAGGGTTTAAAGAGGCAGTACATCCTCAGGCAAAGTTTTATGAAGGAGACATAAGGGACAAGATATTTCTTGATAATATTTTATCAAAAGAAAAGATAGATGGTGTTATTCATTTCGCTGCCAGCTCACAAGTTGGAGAGAGTATGAAAAATCCACTGAAATACTATAATAATAATTTATGTGGAACAGAAGTATTGCTTGAAAGTATGGTTGAGCATGGCATTGATAAGATTGTATTTTCATCAACCGCAGCTACATATGGAGAGCCAGAAAGTATACCTATTTTGGAAACGGATCGTACACTTCCAACAAACTGTTATGGTGAAACAAAGTTGTCAATGGAAAAAATGTTTAAATGGACATCTAAGGCGTATAACTTACGATATGTTTCACTTCGGTATTTTAACGCTTGTGGAGCACACCCGAATGGAAAAATCGGAGAGGCACATAATCCAGAAACACATTTGATACCGCTTGTTTTGCAGGTTCCGAACGGAAAGAGAGAATACATATCTGTATTTGGAAATGATTATGACACAAAGGATGGAACCTGTGTAAGAGATTATATCCATGTAAATGACTTAGCTCAGGCACATATCCTTGCAATGGAATATCTCTCAAAAGGTGGAGAAAGCAATATTTTTAATCTTGGTAATGGTGTAGGGTTTACAGTAAAAGAAGTTATTGAGATGGCAAGAAAGGTAACAAATTATACAATTCCTATAAGAGAAGAAGAAAGAAGAGCTGGTGATCCTTCAGTGTTGATAGCATCCAGTGAAAAGGCAAGGAAAGTGCTTGGGTGGAAACCGCAGTATGCAGATCTTGAGACGATTATTTCAACAGCATGGAAATGGCATGTAAATCATCCGGACGGATACTAGGAGGTATAACATGAATGAACTTATTTCAGAATTAGTAGGTTACGGTATTGAAAAAGGATTGGTTGAGGAAGACGATAAAATTTATGTGATTAACAGACTTTTAGAGTTGTTTAGACTTGACAGTTATACTCAGACGGATAAAGCAATCAGACAGTTATAAGAAATTCTATCTGATATGACTGATTATGCCGCGGAGCATGGATTGATACCTGAAAATACAAATGTATACAGGGATTTATTTGATACTAAAATTATGGGGATTTTAACACCTGCACCCTCTGTGGTCAGAGCAAAATTTACAGATTTGTATGTCAAAAATCAAAAAAAAGCAACCGATTTCTATTATCAATTCAGTCAGGATACAAATTATATACGTAAGGACAGAGTTGCAAGAGATAAAAAATGGAAAGCAGACACACAGTATGGCAAGATAGATATTACAATTAATCTTTCTAAACCAGAAAAAGATCCACGGGACATAGCGAGAGCAGCAACTCAAGCAAAGAATGATTATCCTAAATGTTTGTTATGTGCAGAAAATGAGGGATATGCAGGAACACTCTCACATCCGGCAAGGCAAAATCATAGAATTATTCCACTAAAGCTAGATGGACAAGATTATTATATGCAGTATTCGCCTTATGTGTATTATAACGAGCACTGTATTGTGTTTAATGCAAAACATACACCGATGAAGATTGATGAAGCTGTTTTTGTAAAGCTATTGGATTTTGTAAGACAGTTTCCACATTATACACTAGGCTCAAATGCGGATTTGCCGATAGTAGGAGGTTCAATTCTTAGCCATGATCATTTTCAGGGTGGAGCATATACTTTTGCTATGGCAGAAGCTCCATATGAGTATATGTTTGAGATTGCAGGATTTGAAGATGTGACAGCGGGGTGTGTTAAGTGGCCACTGTCAGTCATAAGATTGCAGGGAAGCAGCATTGGAAGACTTGCAAAAGTGTCTGACTATATTTTGCAAAAGTGGCGTGGGTATACGGATGAAGAGGCATTTATTTTTAGCGAAACAGATGGAGTACCACATAATACAATTACGCCAATTGCACGCATGAATGGAAATTTATATGAAATGGATTTAGTTCTCAGAAATAATATTACGACAGAGGACAGGCCATGGGGTGTGTATCATCCAGAGGAAAAACTGCATCACATTAAAAAAGAAAATATTGGATTGATAGAAGTGATGGGGCTTGCAGTACTTCCTTCCAGGCTGAAAAAAGAAATGGATATACTTGCGAAAGCTATTATTGAAGGAAAAAACATTCATGATATAGAGGAAATAAAAATTCATGCTGACTGGGTAGATGAATGGCGGGATTCTTATGATATTACAACAGAAAATATAGAGAGTATTATTCAGAAGGAAATTGCAGATTGTTTTGTGCAGGTTCTGGAATGTGCAGGTGTATATAAACGCACAGAAAAGGGAATTGCTGCATTTAAACGGTTTTTGTCAGTACTATAAAGAATTAGCAGAATTATAGTTTGACAATATATTTCGTTTAAAGGCAGGTGAATTGAAATGTGGAATACAATTTTTGGTGCATACATAGGCAGAAATATTTGATGGAAGTTTTGTTACAGAAAAAGATAAGAAATTCAGGTGTTCTCCTGCATGATTCTAACTGTATTTTCAGCATCTGGTATGGCAAATGCCCATTGAGGCATTAATTTATGGGTTGTTTTTTCTGAATTTATACCATGACGCATGACATCAACTAGTTTATTTTTTTCTTCCTCCTGATAAACAATAAATTTCCAAGGCTGTCTGTTTTTTGCCGATGGTGCGAGAGAAGCGCTATATATATTCTCTTCAATTAAATTTCTTTCGAGCTCATCCGGCTTATATTTTCTTATGCTTCTTCTGTTTTCAATTTCTTGTATCATAGATTCTTCTCCCCATGGAATCTCTTCTAGGGTGCCCCCAATTTCCACATTCTTTTATTTTACCCTCTGTAGTTTCGGTGGTTTTTATTTTTTCAGTTACACCATATTGCCCTTCGGACAAGAAGTTTCCCGCATTCAAAAAATTCTGTCAAGTCCAAGCATACTATAACTCCAAACTATCCGCATTAAGCAAAAAATACTTCATTCCCATGATTACAAAGCCTTCTTCATTTCTCCAAGGTTTTTTTGTTCCGTTTACTATCACAATCTTTTTAAATGAATCTGGAATATTTCTAAATGAATTAAGTTCCTGCTTCTGCTTTTCCTCTGAAGTCATATCGTAAGCCACCTGAATATAATATCTCTGACTACCCTGATTGACCACAAAATCAACTTCAAACTGCTTTCGAGTTGTTTTTCCTTCATCATTTTTCGCATACGCCTCTACAATACCAACATCCACATTATAACCTCTGATAAGCAGCTCATTGTAAACAATATTTTCCATGATATGAGTAGGTTCCTGCTGTCT
>OJOF01002825.1_pt1 | contig 10340 bp, 9 predicted proteins | sample 1598181 | NCBI WGS metagenome assembly OJOF01 (sample SAMN01915226, study PRJEB22387) | human gut metagenome | isolation source: stool | host: Homo sapiens | place: USA
TCGTTCAATACGTTCTATGAATACTCTTGTGAACGGTTGGAGCTTATCTGCCTGGAGAACAACATCACGGAAATCGACTACGACAAGTACGCATACATGATACAGCCGTTTTACAAAGGCGGCAACTACGACAAGATACTCAACGAGAACGTGGACACCACGCTGTTCGCAGAGACTTTTATCGTCTTTGAAGTGGATGCCATCAAGGAAAATAAGAAACTTTTTCCTATTGTGACGCTCATTATCATGGACGTGTTCTTGCAGAAAATGCGTCTGAAGAAGAACCGGAAAGTCCTTGTAATAGAGGAAGCATGGAAAGCAATCGCCTCGCCACTTATGGCCGAATACATCAAGTTTATGTACAAAACCGCCCGTAAATTTTGGGCATCGGTGGGTGTAGTGACGCAGGAAATACAGGACATCATCGGCAGCGAAATCGTGAAAGAGGCCATTATCAACAACTCCGATGTGGTGATGTTGCTTGACCAAAGCAAGTTCAAGGAACGCTTCGACAACATCAAGGCTATTCTCGGACTGACGGAAACGGACTGCAAGAAAATCTTTACCATTAACCGACTGGAGAACAAGGAAGGACGCAGTTTTTTTCGGGAAGTATTCATCCGGCGTGGCACAACCTCCGGCGTGTACGGCGTGGAGGAACCGAGGGAGTGCTACATGACCTATACGACCGAACGGGCAGAGAAAGAAGCATTGAAGCTCTACAAAGCGGAACTGAAATGCAGCCACCAAGCGGCCACGGAAGCCTATTGCCGGGACTGGAAACGGTCAGGCATCGGGAAGTCGCTGCCTTTTGCGCAGAAAGTGAACAAGGCCGGCAAGGTGCTGAGCCTGAAAGAAAAACAATCCTAAAAACATATTATCATGCAAGAAGAAAAATTCATCAGCGAGTTTTGGAAATCCAATGAACGCAGCAACTTCTCCAAAGAAGCGACGGTGTTGTTCTTCTACCTTATTTATATATGGAAGAACGAGAACAAACCCGAAAAATTCTATGTGCACCCGGCAAGCCTGCTTTGCAAGGTGCGTGGATTCACCGTGAAGGACGTGCTGTCGGCCAGCAAGGAACTGCAAGAGCGGAACTACATCAGCTTCACGGCACCGGAAAAGGACTGGTGTTCGGGGGAATACAGCCTGTGTATGGAACGAGCAGGACAAGAGAAAGAGATAACGGCTAACGGCAAATAACCCCTTAACCACCCCCCACCTCGCCATGTATAGAATCCTATTGCTTCTGATCTTAGCCTGCACCTTTGTCTTTCCAACAAGGGCGCAGTACGTGCGTGTAAACTACGACAAGAAAACGGTGGCCGCCATGGTCGCCGCCTATGGGACGGAAACGGTGGCTGAAGCCTACTACAATAAGCAGGTGAAAGCCATACTGGAACGGTACAATGCCGCCGAAATCGCCGCCGCCGGAATTTTTACGTCCAAATTCCTCGACCGCAAAGGATTGACGGAACTGGGAATCTGGAGCAACCAGACGGAGAACCAATACTACCGAAGGATTTACTACTTGGTGAGTGCCAAAATCATGCCAAAGATATGGACGGTGGCCGGGATGATGCTCCGCTCGCCCCAGACTGCCCTGTATTGGGGAAGCTACCTGATGAAAATCTGCACGGAAGTGAAAACGCTCTGTATGCAGTTTGAGTCGGTGGTGACCAATGGCAGCCTGTCGTTCAACGACATCGCTTTCCTGCAACTGAATCCGCAGGTGGCCTCGCTGTTCACCCTGTCGGAAAACGGTGGCATTAATTGGAAAACCTTTCTTGACGACTTGGGCGACATTCCACATAACTTCACCAAAGAGAACCTGAAGGCAGACCTTGACAACCTCTATAACATGGGGGTCAACATCGCCACTGCCGGAACGGAGAACCTGAGCGAACACATCTTGGGAGAGAGCAACTTCCACGACCTGTTGCAAGGAAACGTGACTGCCATTGCCCACGCCGTGGAAAACAGCTACGACCTGTACCAAAGCCTTGACAATTCGGTAGGTAGCACGTTGCTCTCCTTAGTCGGAGGACCGGAGAACGTAGCCGGGCTGTTCCAACTCGACAATTACAATCTGACGGTGTGGATGACCGATTACCTGCGTGAGACGATGGGGCAATACTATACCCAACGGTGGTACATTTACCGCAGGGATGCCGGCCAGGAGGTGCTTTGCGACTACTCCCCTGCCACAGACGACAACAGCGTAATCAATGGTGGGGAATGGACACGCTTCAATACTTCCGATGCCAACTTTTACCCGAATACCGCCCAGACCGAACAGGTGCTTAGCAATTCGGAACGATATGCCGGATGGTCGAGGGCGCAGGTGGAACAACTGAACCGCCGAAACGACGGAAACACTTACAGTATCAGCTATTACCGCTCCAGTTATATCATATCCAAAGGAGGCAAGCAGACCAAGAAAGCCTATGCATACAGCATCAAGGTGACGAAAAGCTGGAACCATACAAAAGAAGTGTATGAGGACGTGTTCGATTCATATACCATGGACTTGAACAATTTTAAAGGGCAGCTTCAAGCCCGCCTGTCGGAATACAACGAAAACGAGGAAGGTACCGTGTATTACATCGGCTCCGATACGAAGAACTACTACCACACTACGGATGAAGCAAAACTGAAAGGCAGCGAGAGCGTGATGATAAGCGTGACCTGCCACGAGGGAGTGAGCCTGATTTCAGGCACCACCCAATACAAATGCCGCAGTTGCGGAAGTAGCCTGAACGCCCACTCGAAGGAGTGCGTGATGCAGACGAGTGTGTCGGGGGATGACGGACTGGACTTGTCCGGGCTGGAGGAACTGGAGCAGGAATGCAGCAGGGAAGCTGCTGTGCTTCAAGCCCGGATAGACGGGTTGGAAGCGGAAAATGCAGAACTTGTCAAGCAGATAGCTTCCGCCACCGTGGAGGAAGCCGCCGCGCTTCGGCAAGCCTATAACCGTAACAAGGACGAAATTGGCCGGATAGAGACGGAACTTTCTGCCGTACGCCGGAAGCAGGAGGAATTGGCACAAGCCAAAGAGGAAGCCGCCACCGACAACGACGTGCCTACCGATGATTACTACCGTATTCCGGCTATCATGCAAGACTGCAAGGCGGCCTACGGCCTGACATGGAAAGGTGAAGGTTGGTGGTCGGGCTATACCTACCTGCGTGAAGCCACCGCGCCGAACATCAACGGGGTGATTACGTTCCGTGCCTCGCTGCGGATTGCCCGGAAGCCGAAATACTTCCTCGGCATCAAGATACACCGTGCCATTATGGAAATCAGTTGGGAACTGACCGCCGAATACAGCGACACGGAGGTAGTGGAGATTATCCAACTGGACCCGGAGAAAAGCGAGACCGAGAAGAAGAACGAAGTGAACAACCGCTTGTCGGAAATCGCCCGTGAATATCCCTCCTGTAAGATAAGCACGGAATACTTCCGTAGCGAGCCACCGGAAACGGACAACACCGACGACACCTATCACCTGCTGTGGTCGTCAGACCGGCTGGAAATCGCCCGTCAGGTGCATACGAGGCTGAGCCATATCTATGCTGACTTGGTATCGCTGGAGAAAATGATGCACTACAAGCTCTCCATTGTGGACGTGCTACGTGATGTGGCTCCCTATATCAATGAGGAACGGGGCAGGCGGCTGACCTTGGTGGAGAAATGCCGGAGACGGTGGCTGCACGGGGCGGCTGAAAGCCTGCACTCCGTGGACTATAACGGAAAATACGAGGATGAAGAAAGGGGGAACGGAAATGAATGACCGGACACGATACCTGCTCCTGTTGCTATTGGCAGTGCTGCCCACCGTGGTGAAGGCGCAATGGAACTTCGACATTCCCGTAGTAGAAGCCTACATAAACGACCACAAGCAGCAACGGAGCCTGTTGCTGGCACGCTCGACACTGGAACTGAGCAACCGGTTGTTGCATGAATACAGCAGCGATGCCGCCGTGGAATACAAGGAACTGAACATCGAGCTTGACAAGTACACAAGGGCGTTTGATGTGATTGACGTGCTGTACCAGTCGCTCCGCACCTCGCTGAATGTCTATTCCACCTACAACACGGTGAGTGACCGTATCGAGGATTACAAGGATTTGTTGGACGATTATCGAAAAAAGGTGTTGGAACGGGGAAAAATCTCTCCTGCCGACACTTTGCTTATCAGCGTAAACCTGCGCTGCATACGGAAGATAGCCGATGAAGGGAAATCGTTGTACCGCTCGGTGACAGACCTTGTGCTGTATGCCACCGGTGCCGCCGCCTGCTCAACCTCAGACCTGCTGTTGATACTGGAGAGTATCAATATCGGATTGGATAACATCGAAGCGCATCTGAACCGGGCGTATTTTGAGACTTGGAGATACATACAGTTGCGGATTGGCTATTGGAAAGAGAGCGTTTATCGGAGGCAAAGCAAGCTGGAAATCATAGAGGGAGCGTTTGGACGGTGGAGGGAAGCAGGGCTGAATCCGGGAACGAGATGAAAAATCAAGAATGAAGAATGAGGAATCGGACATGAAGAACTGGAAGATAGGGAAAGGAATTTTAGTAGTGGGGCTTATGCTCTATGGGCCGATGGATGTGGTGGCGCAAAGCGTGACCTATAACCACGATGCCGCCAAGATGAACCAAATAACGGTGGGTGAAACCGGTTCCGGATCGCTGACCCCCACCCTCTATTACCAAACACTGCACAAGTCGTACAGCAAGAGTGCGGCGGGCAAGAACAAGCTGTCGTACCGTACCCTTGCCGGGGTGAACCTGTATAACCAGGTGGACGAAGCGGAAGCGTTGGACTCGGCAATGGTGGCACGGGCGAAAATAGAAGCCTTGAACGTGGCTGACCGTAGCGGCGGCGCACTCGATGTGGCGTGGGCTGCAGAGAGTGGTAAAATAACCGACAAAATGGGTGATTTTGAACGGAACATCAACCGCATCCTGCAAACAGGCGGCAACGGTGATGACCAAAGCTATTGGAAAGCGCATTACCAGATGTTCCAATGCGCCATAAAAGCCACGCAGGATGCCTATATGCCCAATGCCCAGCGCAAGAAGCAATACCTGCGTATCTATACGGAGGTGGCGAGGAAGAACGAAGAACTTATCCGCTACCTCGTCCGGCTATCCAACGCACGCAAGACATCGGAACTGCTTGCTGCAACCAACCAAATAGAAAACAGGAAGGCGCAAGTGGTGGTTGCCGCCATGGGGCGGTGGCGTTCTGCCGGATGGACTACCGTGGGTGGCAGGGAATGAAAAAGGAAAGGGAAAAGGAATTTATTAACTCTATAAATAGTGACAAACATGAATCATCAGAATCAAGTATTCAATCATCCGCAATTCGGAGAGATTTGTACCATTCAACAGGAGGACGGCAAAGTGCTGTTCAAAGCAAAAGATGTAGCCCGGTCTTTAGGCTATGTGGAAGCTGCAAAGGCCGTCCGTACCCATTGCAAGGGGGTGTCTGTTTTAGACACTCCCATTGAGAATCAATACGGTACGGTTGTCATGCAACCTACAAGGTTTATCGGTGAAGCCGATGTGTACCGATTGGTGATGCGCTCCAAACTGCCGGAAGCGGAGAAATTTCAGGATTGGGTCTGTGAGGAAGTGCTGCCTGCCATTCGGAAGGACGGGGCTTATCTGAGCGAGAAAGCCCTGCAACGTGCGGTAACAGACCCGGAGTTTTTTATCGGGGTTGCCAATGCCATCCGGAAGGAGAAAGAGCAACGGCTGGAGATAGAGAGCCGCTGCACGGAACAGCAGCTTTTGATTGGCCGCCAGAAGGAAACAATTGAGGAATTGGGCAAGCGTTCCGCTTATGCAGAGACCGTATTGCAGAACAAGGACTTGGTGGATATTACACAGATTGCGCAAGACTACGGTCTTTCAGGACGCCGTCTGAACGCTATTCTCCATGAAAAAAGGGTGCAATACAAGAGCGGCAAGCAATGGATTCTCTACGCTCCCTACAAGGGGAACGGGTATGTGGGTAGCGAAACCTCCCAGTTGGAGAACGGTAAGACCGTGATGCGTACCCGGTGGACACAAAAAGGCAGGCTATTTATCCATGACTTGCTGAAAGCGGACGGCATATTGCCGGTACATGAGATTGAAACGGAACAAACGGAAACATCCTCTAATATCCAGTAATGTATGGCAGACAATATCTTATCAGACTTTGGCATTGATATTCTGGAAGAAGAAATAGACGATGTGATATTCCAGACCAACGAATTCCTGTGCGATGCGACTTTTACCGGCTCACAAGGGCCATTCTGGTGGATTCTCCAAATGTGCATGGCGTTGGCGGCACTATTTTCCATTATCGTGGCGGCGAATATGGCTTACAAAATGATGGTAAAGCACGAGCCGCTGGACGTGATGAAACTATTCAAGCCACTGGCTATCGCCATTATCCTATCGTGGTGGTACCCTCCTGCCGATACCGGTATGAACCGGAGCGGAAGCAGTTGGTGCGTGCTGGACTTCTTGTCGTACATTCCGAATGCCATTGGCTCGTACACGCATGACCTGTACCAGGCGGAAGCCACACAGATAAGCGACAAATTCCAAGAGGTGCAGGAATTGATTTATGTACGGGACACGATGTACACGAGTTTGCAGGCACAGGCGGATGTCGCCCATTCGGGGGTGAGTGACCCCAATCTGATAGAATCTACCATGGAGCAGACCGGAGTGGATGAGGTGACGAATATGGAGGTGGATGCAAGCCGACTCTGGTTTACCTCGCTGGTAAGCGGTGCAACTGTGTGCATTGATAAAATCGTGATGTGTATTGCGCTGATTGTCTTTCGGATAGGCTGGTGGGCAACCATATACTGCCAGCAAATCCTGCTCGGTATGCTGACGATTTTCGGACCGATACAATGGGCATTCTCGTTATTGCCGAAATGGGAAGGTGCATGGGCAAAGTGGATGACACGTTATTTGACGGTGCATTTTTACGGAGCCATGCTCTACTTTGTAATATCACGATATTTTATAACTAATTGTATATCAGATGCTATATTAAAACATTTAGTCCTTATGCAACAAAGTTGCAACAAAAATATCATAAAATATTGCGCGTACATTTGAGGTGTATCTCTCGCCAGTTAAAATCAAACTCAGAGAGTATGATATGTTAATTCAACATTTTTAACCTATGACGTTTTTCCGGCATTTGATGAAGCAAACTTACCTCTCTCATGGGCGAGAATTATCTGGCAAGACTGGCAGATAAATATGTGGCAAAGTTACAAATTTCCTGTCAGATTAGCCGCCTTTATATTGAACAAGATATTGTAAAAAATATCCGGCATTATTGCCAGATAATCATCTGACAGAAAAAACCGAAAATGCACACATTGGAAGAATAAAATAGACTGGCAATGTTGCCATAACACATCGCAAAACAGACTGTTAAACAGTAAATTGTGTGTTTGTTTGCAGATTCTTTTCGCATTAACTTTGCACTGACAAATCGAATCGGAAGCAACCACAACCGACAAAAAAAATAAATCAAATTATAAAATAACGACTATGTGTAAAACAGAACAAAAACCGAACGAAACCACCCTGCTCCGAAAGGTGGTGGACGGACTGAAACAGGAGCTGGAGAGAGTCAAGAACGTGGTTTACGCCTCAAAGGAGGTTCTAAATCTGGAGGAAGCCGCCATGTTCTTGGGCATTTCCAAAAGCTCGCTCTACAAGATGACCCACAATCAGGTCATCCCGTACTTCAAACCCAACAATAAGATGGTATATTTCGAGAAGTCCGAACTTCTGAAATGGCTCCGGCAGAATCCTGTCGCCTCACAGGGGCAGATTTCGGAGGAGGCACATGCCATCATGCGCAATCTCGCCCAAAATGATTAGTTTCCTTTCTTCAAACACAGACACAATCCGTATATGACTGAAAGCGAAAATACACACCTGTCTTTTGACAATCTACCCCGGTCGGTGGCAGAACTCCATGAGAAGATTGACCACCTGACCGGAATGTTGGAGCAGATCATTTCCTCAACCACCGTCACTCCCTCGTCGGAAATCATGACGGTTGAGGATGTGTCTGCCATGCTCTGCAAGTCCGTTTCCACCATCTATGCGATGACTTCCGAACACCGGATTCCATACCGCAAACAGGGCAACAAACTCTATTTTCTTCGTTCCGAAATCCAATCATGGCTTATGGATTCTGTTGTTCCAAAAGATACTCCGAAGCGCAGAAGAAAACCACAGCAGGACGAAAACTCTACGGATAATGAACGGCAACCGGAGAGCAAGCCGGACAAAAATCCACATGAAAACAGCGCAACCTCTACACAAATTATTTCGGAAAATGTTGATGGGGATAACGGCAAAATCACCGTCTCGGAGTGTGAGAACAAACCGTATTCCATCGCAAGCCGGACACATTCAAGAAGCGGAGCAACCATCTTCGCCGTGCTTTTCTCCAAGGAAATTGAAGCCGCTGGAGAACGGAAGTTTTTGCAGACGGCACGGAATTTCAACGGCTATTGGAGCGATTTCGGCAATGGTGGTTACATCTTCAACTCGCGGCATGAGGCTGAAAACTTTGCAAAAGCAATAAGAGGGAAAAAAGAAACAGACCGAATATCACCCCAACAACCGGTATCGGGAAATGATGGTTTGACCGCAATTCATACGGAGGGTAAGCCGCCAGTCACACAGGGCGAATAGACCATATCTGGCGGCAATACCTCTTGTACGTAAATGGCAGGCATGACAGAGAAAGGCATTTTTACAGGGGAATGTTTTAGGGCTGGCAAGTTTATGTTTTCGTCCACGAAAACTACGCCACAAGCGGCGACCCGGTCACACCGGAAACGACCATACCCCAATTACAGCCCTAAAACATCATCTCAATTATAACCGATAACAACAGGCGTATGACAGACAACGACAATTCACATAAAGGCGGAAGACCGAAATCCGCAAAGGGCAAGGCTCGGACAAAGACCATATCTACACGGCTCACGCTTGCCGAGTGGAAAGCGGTCATGAAACGGATAACCGATGCAGGCAAGAAGCCATCGCACTTCCTGCGTGAACTGTTGCTGCACGGGAAAGTCGAGGCTGCACGGACACAGGAGGACCGGCGGCAGATACGAATGCTGGAGGGAGGATGCAACAACCTGAACCAACTGGCGAAGATGGCGCACCAACAGGGCTTTTCTCTTTTGAAAGGCAAAATCATGGACTTGCTGGACGAGTTCAACAAAATCATTGAAAGGATATGATGGGCGATTTGAAAAAGCGGGCGAGTTTCGCCAGAGTGGTGAACTACGTGAACAACCCGAAAAAGGCACGGCTCATCGACAGCAAGGACGTGAGGCTGGATGACAATGCCACCATCGCAAGGAGTATGCAGGGGCAGGCAGATGACAAGCCGGGGCGCAAGCTGAAAGATCCGGTGTATCATATCTCGCTGGACTTCGCACACGAGGATACGCCCAAGCTGACGGATGCCCTGATGGTCGAAATCGCCCGTGAGTATATGCGGCGTATGGGCATTGTGAATACCCAGTACATCGTAAGCCGCCATACCGACAGGGAACACCAGCATCTGCACATCGTGGCAAACAGGGTGGATAATGACGGGAACACCATCAGTGCCGGCAATGATGGTGTACGTAACGCGAAGATATGCAAGGCTCTCACGAGGGAATACGGCCTGCACTTCTCCAAGGGCAAGATGAACGTGAAGCGTGACCGCCTGCGTGGAAAGGACAAGGTGAAATACCAAATCTATGATGCAATCAAGGCGGCATTGCCCCATTGTAACTGCTGGTCGGATTTATGCGGCAGGATGGCAAAGCAAGGCATCGGGGTGAATTTCAAATACAATAGAAACGAAGGTAAAATCATCGGAGTGTCGTTCACGAAAGATGAAATCTCGTTCAGCGGCTCACGGATAGACCGGAGCATGAGCTTTTATAAGTTGGACAGGCTGTTTGGGAGCCACATCGCCGAGGGTATGGAATGGAAGCCCCGTGTGCCGGACAACGGATTTGACGGACGGACACCACCGACCATGCAAGGCATGGCAACGGACAGCCATGCGGCAGGTACTTTTACAGAACAGCCATCATTAGCCGGAGCGGAAACGGATGGCAACGGCAGCAGTCCTGTTGAATCTGGTTCAAACATCGTTCAAGTAACCATCGGCGCACTCATGGAGCTGTGCGTACAGCCGCATCAAGCCAGAGTGTCATCCGGCGGCGGAGGTGGAGGAAACGAAAGCGGTTGGGGCGATAATGACAACGAAAAGGACA
>OJOF01002837.1_pt1 | contig 10297 bp, 8 predicted proteins | sample 1598181 | NCBI WGS metagenome assembly OJOF01 (sample SAMN01915226, study PRJEB22387) | human gut metagenome | isolation source: stool | host: Homo sapiens | place: USA
CGCTCTTCCGATCTTTGTAGACATAGCTGACGAAGCCGGAGCAGTCAAAGGACGTGGACGGGCTGCTGCCGCCCCACACATAGGGGAAACCGAGATATTTTTCCGCTTCTTTCAGAATGGCGGCAAAGGTTTCATCGTCCAGATAGGACTCCGGGACTTCATGCTCCGGCGGGCGGTTGGTGATATATTTCCCGATATAGCCGGACGAGGGGAACAGATCGGGCCGGTTCCCCAGCGTGGACATATACAGGGCGTACATGGAAAGCTGCTCCTCGGACATCATGTAAACCGGTACGTGGGAGAGATTGAAGTTTTCCAGCGTGACATAGCAGATGTAATAGTTGTACGGCACCTCCACATCGTAGTTGTTTCCCTCGCTGTCCGTCCGGGTAACGGTACGGTAGCGCACCTCCACCACCACATCCTCGGTCAGAATGTACTGGCGGTCAAAGAGCATTTGAAGCGTTCCCCGCACCTCGTCCAGCGTCCACTCGCCCTCATGGAGCGCACAGACGGTGGACAGCAGCACATAGGGATCGTGTTCAATGGTGTCGAGGTCAAAATGATATTCGTCATAGTCATGGGTACGGGTGTAGGTGTCGAGGTAGTGTTGCAGTTCGTCCTCCAGAGCGCAGTAGGCGGCCTCCGCCCCCAGCAGGTCAGCATCCTCGGCGGCATAGGTGGACGCGCTGATGGCTCCGGCCACGCCGTTGCCCACCGTTACCAGCGAGGACATACACGATTGCAGCACCACCAGCAGAAGAAACGTCGCCAGAAGCAGGAGCAGCCCGCCGGGGTGTTCCTTGATGTAAGCGGACACCTTTTCCGTCAGCTTGCCCGTGACGGACGCCGTACCCTCGGCGGCCTTGGCGGTCTGCCTGGCAGCCTCCCGCACCTGCTTTGCGTACTGGCGTTTGATCTTCTGCTTTTGCAGATACCGGGACACCGTGCCGCCCTCCTGCATTTCCGGGTGTTCCTCCACGGTCTTGCGGTAGTAATAATCCGCCGTAGCCTTGATATGCTTGCTCTCGGCACGCTCCACGGCTTTTGCGGGGTGTTCCCGGATGGCCTTGCGGAGCTTGCGCCTGCCGAAGCGGTACACGGACTCTGCCGCCAGCTCGGAACGGTGTGCGCCCTCCGTGCCGACATTTTCATGCTCGACCTCATAGAGCTTGCCATGCACAAAACCGTGGACGCCGTGTCCGGCGGTATGGGCAAGTCGCTTGACCGCACCGGGCTTTTTCGGTGGCTTCTGCTTTACCAGCTTCTCCCGGGCGGCGTCCAGCTTCTCGCACCGGCGCTCCATCCGCAGCTTGGATGCCGCCGTTTGCTCCTGCCGGCTTTTCCGCCGAAACTTGGACTTCGGGACATTTTGTCCCGAAGTGGGGTTACTCGTCTGTTCGCTCATAGGCAAGATCCTCCGGGCGGGTCGTCAGCAGGTCGTAGATCTCTCCACGGGGGAAACGATCCACAAAGGGGATGGTCACATAGCCATAGAACAGCAGGCCCTCGCCAGAATTGGAGTGCGTGATGTAGGAGAGCTGATGCTCAGAAATACCAAGCTGCTTTGCCAAGATCGCACGGTCGCTCTGCGCCTGCGACAGCAACACCATGAAATCCGTGTTGTCCAGAATGTTCTCGATCTCCCGGCTGGCCAACAGGTCTTTCACATTCTGCGTCAGCGCCGAGGGGACACAACCTTTTTTACGGAGCATCTTCCACACGGCCACAAAGTAGCTGGCCGTCAACGGATCACGGAGCAGGATATGGAACTCGTCAAAGTAGCACCAAGTCGCCACGCCCTCGGCATGGTTGGCGTTCACCGCCGCCGTGACAAATTCGTTGGTGGTGTGCATGGCGATTTTGCGGAGGTTTTCGCCCAAGCCTTTTAAGACGATGCAGACCACACGGGAATTGAGATCAACATTCGTGGGATGGTTGAAAAGGTTGAGAGAGCCTGTGCAGTAAAGCTCCAGCGCCGTCGCCACCCGCCGCACCTCCGGCTCGGGCTGGCGCAGCAGCGCCTCATACAGATCTTGAAGCAGCGGCGTTTTTGCCGTTTCCAGCCCCAGCGCCATTTCCCGGTAGACCAGCCGCACACAGCGGTCAATGACGTTTTTCTCGATGGGCTGCAAGCCCTCCTTTCCGCCTACGATCAACTCGCACAGGGACAGCAGAAAATCCGCCTTCATGGAAAGCGGACTGTCCTCGTCATTGATATTCATTTGCAAGTCCATAGGCGAAATGTGGTGCGGGCTGTCCGGGGCGATCTCAATGACCTGTCCGCCCAAGCGCCGCACCATCGGGGCATATTCGCCCATCGGGTCAACGACGATGATGCGGTCTTTGGTAGCGAGGAACACATTGATCAGCTCCCGCTTGGCGGCAAAGCTCTTGCCGCTTCCCGTAGAGCCGAGATACATTCCGTTGGCGGATTTGAGCTTTTTGCGGTCAGCCATGATGACATTGTTGGAAAGGGCGTTCATGCCGTAGTAGAGCGCCTGTCCGTCCATACGAAGCTCACGGGTCATAAAGGGAATGAAGATAGCCGTGGAGCTGGTGGTCATGCCCCGCTGAATCTCAATGCCGTTGTAGCCAAGCGCCAGCGAGGACACAAAGCCCTGCTCCTGCTGCCAGTCCAGACGGCGCAGAGCGCAGTTATATTTCTGCGCGATGCCGCTCACTGCGAACACATCGTTTTCAAGCCGCTGCCGGGTGGGAGCGAGGTTTACCACCGTAAAGGTCAGCAGGAACATTCGCTCGTTGCGGCTTTGCAGGTCGGAGAGCAGCTCGGCGGCGTCCTTGGAAAAGGTAATGAGGTCAGGCGGCAAAATCTCCATATCATACCCGGCACGGACAGCCTTTTTCTGTTCCTCCGCTTTCATGCGGCCTATGTCGGAGATCTTTCCCTTGATCGTCTTAATGGCCTTGAGCTGGTCTACCGTCTGAATGTGCATGGTGACGGTCAGCTCGGCGTCCAGTTCCAGAATTTCTGCCAGCAGCTTATCCGAAAGCTCAGACGCCATGATCTGCAAATAGGACGCAGCACCCCACATCTGGCCGACACGGAAGGTTCGGCTCTGCCGGAAATCGAAGCTGTCCGGGGCGATGTAGTCCTTTGTCCCCATGCCCGTCTTGGGAATATCTTTCCACGCAAAGCGGAACGGCTCACGCCCGCCGGGGTGCATCTGCCCGTGCAGCACCGCCAGCCGATCCCGGCCATCCAGCGGGTGGGACTGGACGCCCAGCCGCTTTAGGTTGCCCATGACATCCGCCTCCACGCGCCCCAGCCGGGGACGCGCCTCCGTCGCGCCCTCGGCGGGCAGGCCAAAGGTGATGTACTTGTACCGTTCAATGCCGTTGTTGCTCTTGGCGATCTGGCATTTGAGCATTTCCACATACTCGCCCCGGATGCTGTTGAAGTCATCCTCCTGCGCCGGGATATTCACTTTGTAGTGGTTGGCGCTGCGGCTGCGGCGGTTGACAAAGGAAAGCTGGAACGGCAGAGAGCTGTCAAAATAATTCAGGCACGCGCTCCACCCGCTGATAATGGCAGTCTGATCCTCCGTGGACGCCACGGCATAATTGATGTCCTCATATTCCAGCGTCTTTGTGTAAAGCCCGCCGGGGAGCTGGCAGATTCCGTCCGGGTGCATGGCGATATAGGGAATGGTTTGCTGGGCGGACAGCGCCCGGTGCTTATTTGCGTTTTTTGGCTTTTTTGCTTTGCTCAATAGGCTCCTCCTTTCGCGCAAATGGGGCATAGATATTTTCCGTTCGGTACGGGCGGATGCCGGGGCGGGTAAACTTGACCCGGATGATGTTGCGGATCACCTTTTCAAAGGGCAAACCATCCTTTTCGTACATCGCCAGCAGGAACGCCGGGAGCATGATCGCCAGCATAACGAACAGCGCTCCGGTGTTGCCGATGGCCTGTCGGGTCAAAAGATAGGTGGGAATACCGATAGCAGCTCCAATGCCGAAGCAGATAAGCTGGCGCTTGGTGAGGTTGAACGCGATCTTTGTCTTGATTTTGGAAAGGTCGTTCGGGACATTCACATAGGGCATCGGTCAGCCTCCTTCCGCTAAAATATTGTATTGACATCGAGCTTTTCTTGTCGTATAATTTCATAGGAAATCATACGATTTTTGCGTGCTGAAAGGGGTGGAGTTAGGTGAGCAAGTTGGTCAAAAAAGGGCCGGGAGACATGATCCCCAAGGGCATTGGAGACATGACGCTCAAGGATTTGATTTTTAGTCCAGATGTCGAAGTTCATAAAAAAGATAATGTCCTAAAACTGCGGAGACGAACATCATCTGAAACCGTTATGCTTGAGATTCGTAGCTATGATGATGCTGCTACTGTTTCTCAGTCTCGGACTTACCGGGACAAACCTTTTAGCCACATGGAATCTACAATAGCTCAAATGAGGGCTGAGGGGAAAACCCAAGCTGAGGTCGCTGCCATTTTGGGGACAACTCAAACCAACATTTCAAAAATTGAAAGAAAAATGAAGAGAAAGTGAGGATAACTTATGCCCAGAAAAGTGAGAAGTGATTGCACCGTTGGTACATTTGAAAAAACTCGCGGCTTACCGTCTGGAACTATTCGAAATCCAAATGGCCGCGATACCCGCTCTGATAAAAAGATTGGGACTATTCGCAAGGAAGCCGAAAAGAAAAACAAGTAAGTTCAAGACTCCCTGTGCCTCGGCACGGGGAGTCTTACTACTAATGGGCACCAAAGATGCTCCGGGCAATCGTCCCAGTCTTGAACAGACAGAAGCAGAGCAGCACAGAGTAGCCCATGCAGCCCCATATCGCGCCGATGGGGTCGCCGCTTGTGGCGATACCCTGTATCAGCACCGCATAGATGGCAACACAGACGAGAATCAATAGCCCTTGAAATCCCACGGCAAACAGGGACTTCAAATAGTTCTGCCCGGTATTGCCCAGCTCCCGATTAGAGAGCGTGGCAACGGGGATGGGCGCTAAGCTGGTCAGCAGGTATATCTCAATCATGCGGCCATAGACGATGACGAAAATCACAATATTGATCGCCCACATGGTCACATGAATGAGCAGGGATTGCAGCCACAGTCCCAGCAGAGAGCCAAGCCCCAGCGTTTCCAGCGTGGCCTCCAAGTCGGCAAGCATGGCCTCGGAAATGTCCGTTGAGCCTTGCACGATCCCGGCTGCCCGGGCGATAACGCTTTGGGACACATCGAACACGGCCATGACGATATTGAAGGTGTTGGACAAAATCAAAATGGCGCAGGCCGTTTTGAATATCCACTTGAAGAAGATCCAGTAGTCCAGGTCATGCAGGTTGTTCTTCTCGATAATGAGCTGGATCAGCTCATAAGTGGCAACAAAGGTGAGGATCAGACCGGCAATCGGCAGTATCACCGTTTCAGAAAGCTGCCGGATCAGGGAGAACACCCCGGCGTTCCACGCCGCCGGGGTGGTTCCCACTTGCACCGCAATCTCTCCGACACGGGAATTGACCGTATCAAAAAGCCCCGTGAGGTTGCCCATGATACCCTCGATAAGCAGCTCTTTTAGCCAGTCTGTCAGCCAGTCGGTGAGAAATCCCATGCTTTACGCCCTTAAAACAGGGTGGACAGCAGAGGGATCAGGGTCGTACCCAGCACGATGATGCCGCCGCCCGCCATGAGCTGTTTCATACCCAAATAGGTGTAGGAAACCGGCTCGATGGCGGGCGGCGGCGTGTCAAGAAATATCTATGGAGTTTTTTAAGAACCGCCCCGGCGGGGCAGGTCAGGCTGTGACCTGCTCCACTTCCGGGATGGGTTTGAGATTGAAATGAATTTCGATAGAAATGTGTCTTGTCTTATCGCTGTCTATGCTCTCATGGACAACGATTTCTTTAATCAGGCGGTTTAAGGTGGCGGCGTCCAGTTCCGTGATGTCGGCGTATTCCTGAATGGCTTCCACCCACTGGCGGGCGTCACACGCAAGCCGGATTTCATCGGCCAGCTTCTTCCGGCCTTCCTCAACCCTCGCCTTCAACTCGGCCTGTTCCTTCTGCGTCTTTTCCATCAGCAGATTGAAGTTTGCTTCGCTGATACGTCCGGCAACCATATCCTCATACAGCCGCAGAACCATCTTTTCCAGAACGTCAATCCGTTCCTCGTCTTTGGCAAGGGAGCGTTCCAACGCTTCCCGCTGGCCTTTCTGCTCGGCTTCGCAGGTGTCGGACAGCTTCCCGGCAACGGCTTCCCCGTCCATCAGGGCGGCTCTGGCGCACTCCCGGATTTTGTTCAGCACAAGGCTGTAAAGGGTGTCGTATTCAACCCGGTGTTGGGTACAGTGCTGCTTGCCGTAGGCGTTGTAGGTCTTACAGGAATAAATCTGCTTCGGGTGCTTCTCGTTGGTGTAGCGGATAGTCAGCGACTTCCCGCACTCGCCGCATTTGATAAGCCCCGCAAACAGGCTGATTTCCCCGGTCTGGCGGGGGCGCTGCCGGGATTTCAGCTTGCGCTGCACGATGTCAAAGGTCTTGCGGTCAACAAGCGGCTCATGCTGGTTCTCCACGACAATCCATTCCTCCGGCTTCTTCTCCCCGATGGTGCCGATTTTGAAGCGGTATTCCTTCTTCTGGGAAGCGATAGCGCCGGTATAGACGGGATTCATCAGGATGTCCTTAATCACGGTAAAGTCCCAGATATACCGCCCATTTACCGGGTCTTTCTTTTCCCACTTGGTTGACACGTTCCGCAGCCCCCGTACCCGGTTCCAGTAGGTCGGGCAGGGGATTTTTTCTTCTTCCAGCCTGCGCCGGATGTAGTTGGGGCCGTGTCCTTCCAGCGCCCACGCAAACAGACGCCGGACAATGGGGGCCGTTTCCTCATCAATCAGCAGATGGTTTTTGTCCTCCGGGTCTTTCCGATACCCGAAGGGGGCAAGGCAGCCGGTAAACTGGCCTTTCTGCGCTTTCAGCAGATAAGAGGAATGAACCTTCTTGGAAATGTCCTTGCTGTACATCTCGTTGAGGATGTTCTTGAACGGCGCAATGTCGTTGTTGTCCCGCATGGTGTCGATACCGTCATTCATGGCGATATAGCGCACGCCGTGGCGGGGGAAGAAATCTTCAATCAGGAAGCCGGTCTGCAAGTAATTCCTACCCAGTCTGGATAGGTCTTTCGTGACCACAAGGTTTATCTGCCTGCGCTCGATGGCTTTCAACATCCGTTTCAGGTCGGGGCGCTCCATGTTCAGCCCCGTGTAGCCATCATCCTGATAGACTGCAACAACCTCCCATCCCTGCTTTTCGCAGTAGGTTTCCAGCATAGCCCGCTGGTTTGCGATACTGGCGCTCTCCCCGTCAAGATCATCGTCCTTGGAAAGCCTGCAATAGATAGCCGCCCGGAAGCTGCTTGCCAGTACCATGCCCATGCCTGCATATTCAAATCCGTTCATCATAACCGTTACCCGCACAATCCAGACGGAACACGGTCACTCTGAACCTTGTCTTTATTATACCCTAAATCTTGCTTTTTCGCAAGATATTCTTTATCATTTCTCTGGCTGTATTTCTGTGCAATCAGGCTCACGAAAACGTCCGTAGCGTCCAGTTCGCCGTCAAATACCGTTGTGACATGGATTTCAGTTTTGTTTTTTGCCATAGGCAGTTACCTCCATAAATGAAATAAGCCAGACAGGAGAGGGTCGGCAACGAAGTCCGGCAACGGGCTTCAAAAAACCTCGAAAACAATCTCTGTCTGGCGGTTGGGTTATTTATTACTTTTTCTTTTATTTTTCTGTTGCTTTGGTTGTCAGAGGGGAGAAAAGCCCGCAGTTACGGGCTTTTTCCCGGCAACCGGCTCGGCAACGGGATAGCAACGGGGTCGGCAACCGGCTGTGATTTTCCCGGATATTTCAGAAGGGAAGTTCCATCTGCTCCGTGACTTCCACAAATCCGTCCGGCGTTTTTTCACGCCCGTTGTCAGCGCCCGTTGCCGGGGCTTCCCGTTCCCAGCCCTTTTGCCTGCCGTATCCTTCAAATATCCGGGGATTGGAGAAATACTTCCATCCCGTGATACCGTGGTTCATAATGTCGTTGACTTCCCGGATTTCCCATTGTTTCGGCTCGTCAAAGGGATGGTTCAGGGCTTCCTTGAAAAGCTGCTTGGAACATACGGCGCTGCCGGTGTAGCGGTCAAGGTACGCCTGTATCATCCCGGCCTTGGTGTCCTCCGGCATAAAATCCCGCTGGTGTTCTTTGAGGTACTGTATCATTTCGGGTGTAAAAGACAGCTTAAAATCGCCGCTTTTGTAGGTTGTCATGGCTTCCGCCCATACCTGTTCGATATAGGCTCTGGAAGCGGCTTCATCGTCCAAAATGTGTACCTCGGCCCGTTCGGGGTAGACCATGACCGGCAGGAAGCGCCGGTTCCCGGAACGGTCAAGGGGCAGGAAGTCCAGCGCATTGGAAGTCCCGCCGAACACGCATTGCCGCAGCCTGTCCTCCGGGTGGGTTTCGTAGGGGATTTTATAGACCTCCTTCTGGCGGCTTAAAAACGACTTGATTTCCTCTATGCTCTTGGCGTTGGCGGTGGCAATCATCTCCGACATTTCAATAATCCAGTGGCCTTGTAGCTTGCGGTACACGTTATCATCGTCCAGCTTCCGCAAATCATCGGAAAACCACTCGTCCCGGACTGCCAGCAGCCGGAAGAAGGTGGATTTGCCAGCCCCCTGACCGCCTACCAGACACAGCATGATTTCAAACTTGCTTCCGGGCTTAAATGCCCTTGTAATCGCCCCCAGCATGAACAGCTTCAAGGCTTCATAGGTGTAATCGTCCACATCAGCTCCCAGAAAGTGCCGCAGACAGAAGCGGATGCGCTCAGTCCCGTCCCATGCAAGGCTGTTCAGAAAATCCCGGATGGGGTGGTACTTATTCTCATTCGCCACAATCCCGATGGCGGTTTCAATCTTTTTCTCACTGGTAAGCCCGTAGGTTTCCTCCAGATAGAGAAGCAGATACTTCATGTCCGTATCGGTCAGGGCTGTGCTTTCTCTGTGAAAACCGATGGGCTTTATGATGTCCTTGCGGTCGGTCAGGATGTTGTAGGCGATTGCCCCGGCAAGCACAGGGTCACGCTGGAATACGGTCAGGCAGTTCCGTATGCTCTGGCGGACGCCGCCTTTCTCGGTGGTTTCCAGAGTTGCCTTTACTTCCTCAACGCTCTGGGGCGGCTGCATGGCGTTCATGGTGTTTTTTAGTTCTTGCTGCGTCTGCGGCTGCAAGCTCTGCCATTCGCTGTTCAAGCTGTATCACATCCTTTCCGTAGTCCGTAATCAAAGCCGCTTTTTCCTCTGTCTCCCCGAACAGCAGCACATCCAGCAGATATTCCACATGGGCTTGCTTCTGCAAGGCTTCCACGAACCGGGGATGAAACGCTTCCTCCGGGGAGTGCGGGGCATAGTCGGTTTTCCATACCCGTAAGAGGTGTAGATAATCGGCAAGGACACGGAAGCAATGTGCCTTTGCTTCCCGGAACTGTTCTTCCGGGGATTTCTGCCGGGGCTTGGGCTTCCTTGCCCTGCCCGGTGGCTTCCAGTCCTCATAGGCAAGCCCGAAGTCACTCGCCAACTGTGCGGCGGCTTCCTTTTTCCCCAGCCCGTACAGGGCAGCTACAAAATCAATCACATCCCCATCTGCACCACATCCGAAGCAGTGGAAACGCTTGTCCAGCTTCATGCTGGGGGTCTTATCGTTGTGGAACGGGCAGCAAGCCATCCCGTTTCTGTTTACCCGGATTTTGGTATTCAAACCTTTGCATACTGAAACCGCGAAAGCGTCCATTGATAGACCGACAGCAACCAGTAATAGGTCAAGTAGCCCCATCGGTATCACCTCCTTTACCGGCTCCTGTTTATGCCCCCTTTACAATCCATTCTCTTGCTTTCTGCTGTTCCTGCACCATTTCGTAGTAATGGCCTTTCTTTCTTAACAGTTCTTCATGCGTTCCCGTTTCTTCAATCCGTCCCTGATTCAGCACAATAATCTGATCTGCGTTCTGAATAGTGTTCAGACGGTGGGCAATCACGAAAACGGTTTTCCCTTTCATCAGGCGGTCTAACGCCTGATTGATCTTTGCTTCATTGTCAGCGTCCAGAGAAGCCGTTGATTCATCCAGAAGCAGGATAGGCGCGTCCTTTAAGATTGCCCTTGCAATAGCAATCCGCTGTTTTTCACCGCCAGACAGGGTGTTGCCGCCCTCGGCAAGATGGGTCTGATAGCCATTAGGCAGTCTTTCGATAAATT
>OJOF01002855.1_pt1 | contig 10245 bp, 8 predicted proteins | sample 1598181 | NCBI WGS metagenome assembly OJOF01 (sample SAMN01915226, study PRJEB22387) | human gut metagenome | isolation source: stool | host: Homo sapiens | place: USA
GAGGCAGATGATCTGGCCCTTCACATCGGGGGCCAGCTTGCGGACGGCCAGCACCTCGAGGATGCGGTCCTTGACCTTCTTCAGGCCGTAATGGTCCCGGTCCAGCACGCGCTGGGCCTTGGCGATGTCCAGATCGTCCTCGGTGAAGGTGTTCCAGGGCAGGTCGAGGCAGGTGTCCAGATAGGTGCGGATGACCGTGCCTTCCTGATTGCTGCTCTGCATTTTGGAGAGGCGGTCCACCTCTTTGAGAAGCTTCTTTTCCCGGTCCTCGTCCAGATGGAGGGCCGTGATCTTCCGGCGGTACTCCTCAGCCTCGGCGGTGGTATCGTCGTCCTCGCCCAGCTCCTCGCTGATCATGTGGAGCTGCTCGTGGAGGTAGTAGTCGCGCTGGTTCTTGTCCATTGCCTCGTCTACCTTCTGGGCGATCTCCTTATCGATCTCGAGCATCCGGCGCTCCCGGTGCATCTTCTCGATGAGCAGATGCAGACGGCCCATCAGGGTGCCTTCGTCCAGAATGGCCTGTTTATCCTCGAAGCGGAACAGGAGGTTGGCCGGGATGTACTCGGACAGGAAAGCGGCGTCGGTGCTGGTGGTGATGGCAAACACCACGTCCTTGCCGATGTGGGGGTTCAGAGCCAGCAGGTCGTCAAAGCTCTTTTTGACGTTGCGGACGAGGACGTCCGCCTCCGGCAGTTCCTCGGGCTTCGCCATCTTGACCGGGGCCGGGCGGACGGTGGCCAGCAGGAAGCTGCCGTCGTCCTCCATCTCGGAGAGTTTGGCGCGGTATTTGCCTTCGACCAGGATGCGGACGAGGTCGTCCGACACCCGCATCACCTGCTTGACCTCGGCCACGACGCCGTAAGTATAGAGGTCGGCGGCCTTGGGGTCTTCGACCTTCATCTCTTTCTGTGCCACGAGGAAGACGTCAGAGTTGTTGCTGACGGCCCACTCCACGGCGGCGATGCTCTTCTCGCGGCCCACCTCGAAGTGGAGCAGATTGTTGGGGAAGACCACCAGCCCGCGCAGGGCGATGGCCGGAATGTGGAGGACGCTCCGCTCCACCTTGACCGTAACTTTTTCAGACATAGTACAAAACCTCCCAGCCGTCCCTCGGATGCGAGTCATCCATAAGGGCGGCTTTTTTGTAGGGTCATATCAAATCTATCATTTTATTATAGCGAAAAATGTTTGCAGATGCAACCGTTCAGCGCTTTTCCCGGGTGTTGTAGCCCAGTCTGCCCAGTGCGGGCAGGATGGCCCGGAGGGTCAGCGACGTGAGGGCGCCCATGACAAGGCCCAGCACCAGCATCACCGGCGCATAGTACAGCGACATGGCCGAGGACAGGATGAGCCCCGCGCCAAGCAGCTGGCCGATGTTGTGGGACAGTGCGCCGCAGACCGACAGGATGAACCATGTGGGCCGGAACGGGAGCTTATAGTAGAGCACCCACATCACCAGCAGGGACAGCAGTCCGCCGCAGAGCGAGAGGAAGCCTGCCGTCCAGCCGGAGACGAGAAAGACGAACAGCGCCTTGAGCAGGTCGAGATAGAGCGCCTGCCGCGCCCCCATGAAGAACAGTGCATACATCACTACGATATTCGCAAGGCCCAGCTTCATGCCCGGCGCAAGGCCCGGGATGACCAGTGTGCCTTCGATAAAGGAAAGAGCCATCGCCAGCGCGAACAGCAGGCCAGAAAGTGCGATCTCGTGTGTTTTCTTTGGGTCATGGTTTAGGTTTGCCATCGGCTCTCCCCCTTTGCTGCATCGGTCATTCTTCGCCGCCGGCGGTCTGCTCGTACTGCTCCTGCTCTTCCACAGCGGCTTCCCATGCGGCGAAAAGCTCGTCCTGATGGAAGCGCAGGTCGCTGAGCTCGTCGCTCTTTTCCCGCAAAAGCTGGGGGTCGTTGTAGACTTCCGGCGAGTTTATCTCGTTTTCCAGCTCCACTTCGCGGGCGCCGCAGGCTTCCATCTCGTCCTCGCAGGCTTTGATCTTGGCGCGCAGCTCGGCCCGGCGGCGGCGCTGCTCTTTGCCGTAGCCCGCCTTGGCGGGTTCGCTGCTCTTCTCGGCCACGGGGGCGGGAGCGGCGCGGCCCATCAGGGCGTCATAGCTGGGGTAGATGACCGCCTTGCCGTCCTCGAGGTAGAGGATGGGGCAGGCCAGACTGTTCATCAGGTGGCGGTCATGGGTGACGAGGAGCAGCGTGCCAGTGTAGGCCATCAGCGCCTCGGTCAGGTTCTCGCGGGTATAGATGTCCAGATGGTTGGTAGGCTCGTCCAGGAACAGCAGGTTCGGGCGTTCCAGCACGATCTCTGCAAAGCGCAGTCGGGCCAGCTCGCCGCCGGACAGGGCCTCGCAGGGCTTGAAGACCGTCTCGCCCCGGAAGCCCAGCTTTGCCAGATGGCTGCGGACTTCCAGCTCGGTCATCCGGGGGTACTTGTTCCAGATGACGTCGATGACGCGGCCCGCGCCGATGCGGTTCTGCTGCTGGGCAAAGATGCTGGGCCGTGCGCCGGTGCCAAGGCGCACCATGCCGCCGGAGGGGCGGCGCTTGCCGTCCAGCACCTGCATCAGGGTGGATTTGCCTGCGCCGTTGGGGCCGGCGATGATGAGCCGCTGGCCGCGGCAGACCGTATAGGTGAAGGGCTCCAGCAGGGTGCGGTCGCCGATCTTAATGGTCAGGTTCTTGAGCAGCACCAGCTCATTCCACGGCTCCACGTCGTATTCGAAGCGGAACTTGAGCTGGTTGGTCTCGTCCTGAGGGGCCTCGGTGATCTCCAGCTTTTCCAGCTGCCTGCGGCGGCTCTGGGCCATCTTGGTGGTGGAGGCGCGGACGAGGTTGCGGTCGATGTAGTCCTGTAATTTTTCGGCCAGCGCCACGTCGGCGTCGTGCTGCTTCTGGCGCAGGGCGTCGGCGGCTTCCTTCTGGGGCAGATAGGCCGAGAAGTTGCCCTTATAGGTGGTCATGGTCTGGAACGAGACTTCCCAGATCTTGGTACAGACGTTGTCGAGGAAATAGCGGTCGTGGCTGACCACCAGAACGGCACCGGAGTAGCCCTTGAGGTAGTTTTCCAGCCACTCCATGGTGGCGAAGTCCAGATGGTTGGTGGGCTCGTCCAGAATGAGGACGTCCGGCTTCTCGAGGAGGAGCTTGGCCAGACGGAGACGGGTCAGCTCACCGCCGGAGAGGACGCCCACATTCTTGCTCCAGGTATCCTGCGCAAAGCCCATGCCGGACAGCACCTTCTTGATGTTGACGTCCATGTTGTAGCCGTCGGCGGCGTCGATGATGTTCTGCAGTTCGTCGTGCTTTTCGAGAAGGGCGGCGTCGTCGGGAGAGGCCGCCATCTTCTTTTCCAAGATCTGCATCTGGGCCATGGCGTCCAGCACAGGGGCGAAGGAAGAGCGCATCTCCCCATAAATATCCAGCGTGACATCGAGCTTTGCGTTCTGCTCCAGATAGCCCAGCGTCACGCCGTGGGTCACGCTGAACTCGCCGTCATAGTCGGTGTAGACGCCGGTCAGAATTTTGAGCAGGGTCGTCTTGCCTGCGCCGTTCTGGCCCACGATGCCGATGCGGTCTTCTTTTTCCACGCTGGCGCTCACGTCGTGCAGGACGACTTTCTCGCCAAAGCTCTTTCCGAGTTTTTCCAAATGAATCAGCATATCGTTCTTCCGTGTTCTTTTCCAGTAGGGTGGATAGGGACATTCCCGCCGTTACAGCTGATGACGGCGGTGCTTGAGGCCGAGGTTCGCCAGCTCTTCCGGCTCCATCACCAGCGGGTAGAGCTCTTCCAGCGAGGCGATCTCGTAGGTGGGGCTCACCTTGCCCGGGTTCTCGGCGTGGCCGGGGTTGAACCAGCAGGTGTCGAGGCCCGCGTTCACGCCGCCCTGAATGTCGCTGGTGAGGCCGTCGCCCACCACCAGGACGTGCTCCCGGTTCTCCACGCCCAGAGCGCGGAGGGCGGAGTCGAAGATGCGGCGGCTGGGCTTCTCGCTGTCCAGCTTCTCGGAGACGAAGACGTCCTCAAGGTAGGCCCCGATGCCGGATTCTGCCACCCGGCGGCTCTGCACCTTCTCGAAGCCGTTGGTCACGATGGCCAGCGTCGCCACCTCGGAAAGCTCCCCGAGGACGTCCAGCACATTGGGGGTCATCAGATCGGGGTGGGAGGACAGGTGGTCGAGGTAGCAGCGGTTCATCTCCACGCCGTCACCGGCTGCGTTGATGGCCTTGAGGAAGCGGGTGAAGCGCTCCCCCATCAGCTTGTCGCGGCGTATCTGGCCCTTTTCCAGCTGACGCCAGAGCTCCGAGTTGATGTCCCGGTAGGTCTGCACCGTCCCGGCGTCCGGCTCGATGCCGTATTCCACCAGCGTCTCAGCCAGCGCCTTGTTCTCGGCGGCGTCAAAGTCCAGAAGCGTATTGTCTGCATCGAAGAGGATGCAATAGTATTTTGCCATGTTTCTTTCCCTTCTCTATCATGTTTCGAGCCGCCTGCCGCCTTGAGCGGGCGCGGCTGCGGTGCGGTTTGAGAACAGCGAGAAGCCAGCCCCGCCCGGCAGAGCTGGCTTCTCGTATTTTTTATCATTCCAACGTCATTTCATAGGCGCCCTCGTCGGACTGGTCCGGCAGGTTCCCGCTGCACTTACAGTGCGACGTGCAGGCGCACTCTTTTGCGATGCACTTTGCCATCTGCTCCTCCGTCACGCCGTTCTCGACGTTTTCCCAATCCATGTCGTAGTAGTCCACGCTGCCGTCGGTCACATCTTCTGCGCCGGGCAGGCCGAGGACTCGCATTTCTTCACGGAACATCCGCTCGCCTCCTCTCGGCTCAGCCTATGCGGCTTCGCAGAGGAAGGTGCGGGGCGTCATTCTGCCTTACTTTCGGCTTCCTTGCTGGCGGAGGCTTCCGACTTGCTTTCGGCCTTGGATTCTGCTTCGCTCTCGGCCTTGGACTCAGCTTTGCTCTCAGTCTTGGATTCTGCCTTAGACTCGGCCTTGCTTTCAGACTCCGACTCTGCCTTGGAGCTGCCAGACGACGTACTGGACGATGCCGACGACGAACTGCTGGTGCTGTGGGAAGAGCTGCCCGAACTTGCAGAGGAAGACGAAGAGGATGTACTGCCGGAAGAACCGGCATGGGACGAGGACGAACTGCTGGTGGAGCCGGACTCGCTGGTCACACCGCTGCCGATGGTGATGGTCAGGGTGTTGCTGCTCACCTTGCAGTCGTTGTAGGTGACGACGGCGTGGATCTTATAAGAAGCGTTGGCCATGGAGCTGTCCACCACCACAGTGATGCTGGACTTGCCGGCGGCCTGCGTGACCTCCTGACCGTTGGCGTACCAGCGCAGGTTCTCGGTCTTGGCGTACTTGCCGCTCAAGGCAGCCTTGAAGGTGTAGGAGCTGCCCACAGCGCCCTTGCCCTCGCTGGTGATGTGGACGGAGGCCGTGCCGAAGACTGCCGTGACGTCCAGATTCTGCTTGAAGTCGGTGTCGGTGCGGGTCTTGCTGGTGAGGCCGTCGCTCCACTTGACGAAGACATGGCCCTCCGCCGGGACAGCGGTCACGGTGATGGATTTGTCGGGGTCGGTGACGGTGTAGGTCACAGAGCTGTTGCCGGTGTCATTGCCGACGCTCAGAGTGCCGCCGCCGTTCTTGTCCACACGGTAGCGGGCCTCGTACTTTTTGTCCTCGCTGGTGCTCTCGCTCGAAGAGCTCTCCGAGCTGCTGGCGCTCTCGGCCTGACTCTCGCTGGAGCTGACAGCCTCCGAGCTGGGAGCGGCCACGGCGGAGCTGGGGTTGGAGACATACTCCATGGTGCGGGTGGGGATATTGTTGGTGTCGGGGCGGCGGTCCTCGGTCTGCAGGGCGTGGGTGCGGAGATAGTTCAGCACTGCCTTGAGGCCGGCGCTCTTGAGGTGGATGTCGCCGCTGGTGTAGTAGTCCGCGATGCCGTAGCCGTCGCTGCCCTTGAGGGCCTCGGCGGAGTTGAGGAAGCGGACGCCCAGCTGCTCGCACAGATCCAGAAGAGCCATGTTGAAGTCGTCGATCTTGGCCTGGTCCATGTGGGGGTAGTTGGAGTGGTCAGCCGGGACCGGCGGCACCGTGTTGACGATGATGTCGGTGTAGGGGTAGCTCTGCTGGATGGCCTGGATGAGGGCCGTGTAGTGGGCGATGAAGTCAGAGACTTCCATCCCGGTGTCGTTGGTGCCGAAAGTCATGACCACACGGCGGGGCTTCATCATGGCCACCGCCTGAGGGATGGTATAATGGTTGGAGTCCTTCTTAAAGGTAACGATGCCCTCGTTGAGCGCCACCTGGGTGCCGATGCCCTCTTTGGCGCAGAACTGCTGCAGGGAGATGAGGCCGTTGTTATAGAGGCGGACGGTGTTGGAATCGCCCAGAAAAAGGGTGTCGTTCAGATAGTCCGTGCCGGCGTCGGCGGTCTCCGTCAGCAGAGCGGTGGAGGCGTTGTCGATCTGGTAGTGGCCCGACAGGTCTTCGCCGGGGGCAGCGGGTCCCTCTGCAGGCTCCGAGACGGAGGGGGCAGGCTCCTCGCCGCCCTTTTTGAGGAGGGTGGTGGTGATGCCGAAGGTCAGCAGCACCGCCAGCACGCAGAGGATGCAGACCAGAACGGCCCGATGCTGCATGGGAGTCATGGTTTCGTTTTGTTGTTGTTTTTTTCGACTCATAGATTCAGTCCCTCTCGTTTCAGGAATGGGAAGGCTCGTCCACCGGGCGGAGAGCCCAGTCCGTCAGCTCTTTGCAGTCAGCGGCCATGAAGACCGGCGCAAAGGGGGCGACCTCTTCCCTGCCGCCGTAGCCGTAGAGCACAGCGGCGGCGTCCAGGCCGCAGTTCACAGCGCCCTGCATATCGTCCCGGCGGTCGCCCACCATCAGCACCCGCTTGCCCTGCATGACGGGCTGGGCGAGGACGTGGCGGATGACGTCGGTCTTGTTGTCGCGGCTCTCGTCCATGGACGCACCGCCCACGAAGGAGAAGTAAGGCGCAAGGCCCTGCTCTTCGAGGATGGGTCTCACAACATCGGTGGGCTTGCAGGTGGCCGTGCAGAGGGTCAGACCCGCAGCCTTGAGACGGCCCAGCATCTCCACCACGCCGGGGTAGACATCGCCCTCGTGGCAGCCCTTGGCGGCGTAGCTCACGCGGTAGCGCTTCGTGGCCTCCTCGATTTTTGCAGGGTCGGAGAAATGCTCGCCGAAGCTCTTGCGGAGGGGCGGGCCGATGTAGCGGCCAAGGTCGCTCCGGGCGACGTCAACGCCCATGGAGCTGAAAACTTCTTCCAGTGTATTGAGAATGCCGGGGGCGGAATCGATGAGCGTACCGTCCACGTCAAACAGGATCGCATCGTAGTGCAGCAAGGTCAGGTTCCCCTTTCTCTTTGGATAAACATTATATAGTATAGCACAGATTTCGATATTCAGCAATTCCAACAAAACACTTTTCCGACTTTTATACATATTTTTAGGCAGCCGCACCCTAGAAAGCAAAAACCGCCCACCCATTGCGGGCGGGCAGTCGCATTTTGACATCAGCTCTCGGTGGTGGTGCCGTTCCCCGTCGAGGGGTAGTAGAGGTTGTTGGCGATGAATTCCAGCTTCTCTTTCAGAACCAGCTCAAGGTTCGCCACGGCGTGGACCATGTTGGTGGCGGAGTCGTTGACTTCCAGCAGCTTGCACAGGTCCAGCTCCTCCATGCTGAGGGCGGCTTTCATCTTCTGGGTCTCGGCGCAGAGGATGTGGCTCAGGGCCGACTCCTGCAAAGCGATGCTCTCCATCAGGTCAACGACGGCCTGGTCGAAGGAAACTCTCGGCAGCGCGGGGCAGCCGCAGGAAACGCAGGGGGTGCAGTTGGTGGTATCAGCCATAAGAAGGACCTTCCTTTCTATAATAGGGATCGGGCGCAGTCCATCCTATGTGCCTCGCCGCCCGGATGTCACTCCGGCTTTGCGCTCTTCTGTACCTTCTCGATGGTGTCGCGGTAGCCGCCGGAGCCGTACTGGATGCAGCGGTTGATGCGGCTGATGGTGGCGGTGCTGATCTCCACCGCCTTTACGATCTGGTCGTAGGTGCTGCCGCTGAGCAGGAGCTTGGCCGCTTCCAGACGCTGGGCCATATCGGAGATCTCCTTGACCGTGCAGAGGTCTTCGAAGAAGTTGTAGCACTCCTCCCTCGTCTCAAGACTCAGGATCGCGTCGAACAGTGCGTCGGTGGTGGGGTTTCTTCTGGGGTTCTTGTCCGCCATAGCTGCCTCCTTTAGGGCAAAGTGCCGCAGGGTGCGGCACGGGTCTTTTTATTACTCTGTTACTTTAGCACTCGAAAGTGCAAAAGTCAAGTATTCGGTCTTTCTTTCCGGGAGTTTAGCAGATTTCATCTGTGGAGGCATTCAGTTTTATTCATCTCACATCTGAACAAAAATCGCCTAAATTTTCTTAGTTTCTCCCCCGCAAAAATGGCACAGTCTCCTAACTTGCCCAAAATATATTGACAAATTATGAAATCGGGACTAAAGTATACACAATCATTCGGCAAATGCAATGAACAGGACATGACTTTTCGCATTCCCTGCGCTCAGAGAGCCGCCATTCCGGTGCAAGACGGCAGCACAGTGCGATCAGCCCTCACCTGCGAGCAGCCTGTGCGAACCCGCTTGCGGCAGTAGTGCATGGCCGTTCAGCCCACGTTACAGGGCGGCGTATCGGCGGCAGGAACGCCTGTACGCGCAAGCGGCTGCTCCCGAAAGCAGCAAACGAAGTGGTACCGCGGAGAACGACCGGTGCAGATGCATCGTTTGGCCTTCGTCTTCGAGGAAGATGGGATACATCTTTGTGTCTCTATCTTTCGTGAGGACGGAGGCTTTTTTCACCCCTCCGGGCCGTTTCGCCTGCCCTGCTTTTGGGCACAGCCGTCCTGCTTCGGCCATTGCCGGTGTGAAAGAAAGGAAAGAGGTAAAAGAAATGAATACGCTGGTCATCGTTTTGATCGCAGCCGTGTGTCTGTTCGGCGCTTATACGCTGTATGGCCGCTGGCTGGCCAACAAATGGGGCATCGACCCCACCGCCAAGACCCCCGCAGTCGTCCACGAGGATGGCCGTGACTATGTTCCCACCAACGGCTGGACCGTGTTTGCACACCAGTTCAGCTCCATCGCCGGTGCAGGCCCCGTCACCGGTGCCATCCAGGCTGCTGCTTTCGGCTGGCTGCCTGTCCTGCTGTGGGTGCTGCTGGGCGGCATCTTCTTCGGCGCTGTCACCGACTTCGGCGCTCTGTACGCTTCCGTCAAGAACGACGGCAAGAGCATGGGCATGCTGATCGAGAAGTACATCGGCAAGACCGGCCGCAAGCTGTTCCTGCTGTTCTGCTGGCTGTTCTGCGGCATCGTCATTGCAGCGTTTGCTGACATGGTGGCCGGAACCTTCAACGCCTTCGGCGCCGACGGTGCTCTGGTGGAGGCTGCGCAGACCAACGGCGCTGCCGGTATGGTCTCCATCATGTTCATGGTCTTTGCTGTCGTCTTCGGCCTCATCCAGAAGAAGTTCAACTTCTCCGGCTGGAAAGAGAGCGTCATCAGCATCGTTTTCATCGTGCTGTCCTTCGTCATCGGTGCGAACCTGCCCATCATTCTGGGCAAGGCTGCATGGAGCTACATCACCTTCGTCTACATCTTCTTTGCCGCTGTTCTGCCCATGTGGCTGCTGAAGCAGCCCCGTGACCACATGACCACCTTCATGTTCGTGGCCATGATCGCCGGCGCCGTGGTGGGCCTGCTGGTCGCTCATCCCACCATGAACCTGCCCGTCTTCACCGGTTTCACCAACGAGAAGCTGGGTACCATGTTCCCCATCCTGTTCGTCACCGTGGCCTGCGGTGCTGTCTCCGGCTTCCACAGCCTCGTCTCTTCCGGCACTTCCTCCAAGACCGTCGAGAACGAGAAGGATATGCTAAAGGTCGGCTATGGCGCCATGATCCTCGAGAGCCTGCTGGCTGTTCTGGCTCTCTGCGTCGCCGGTGCTGCTGCCGCTGCTGACGGCACCCCCGCCGCCGGCACTCCCTTCCAGATCTTCAGCCGCGGCGTCGCCGGCTTCTTTGAGATGTTCGGTGTCCCCGCTTATGCCGCTACCGTCTTTATGACCATGTGCGTTTCCGCACTGGCTCTGACCAGTCTGGATGCCGTGGCCCGTATCGGCCGCATGAGCTTCCAGGAGCTGTTCAGCGTGGACGACATGG
>OJOF01002858.1_pt1 | contig 10241 bp, 8 predicted proteins | sample 1598181 | NCBI WGS metagenome assembly OJOF01 (sample SAMN01915226, study PRJEB22387) | human gut metagenome | isolation source: stool | host: Homo sapiens | place: USA
CCAAAGAAAAGGTAGCAAATAAAGATAGCCGCAATCACTCCTGCCAGGTCTGCCAACAGTCCGCAAGGCACCGCATGGCGGGTTTTTACGATACCTACACTGCCAAAGTAGACAGCGAGGATATAAAAGGTAGTATCAGTAGAGCCTTGAAAGATACACGCCAGACGCCCGACGAAGGAGTCCGGACCGTAAGTCGTCATGGCATCTACCATAAGTCCTCTGGCCCCGCTTCCGCTTAACGGTTTCATTAAGGCAGTAGGCAGTCCGCCCACAAAATCGCTGTTGATGCCGCATAGTTTGACTGCACCTTCGATGCCGTCAATCAGATAATCCATCGCACCGGAAGCACGGAAAACACCAATTGCAACCAAGATTGCAACCAGATAGGGGATGATGCGTACAGCGGTACTGAATCCTTCTTTTGCTCCTTCTACGAAAGCATCATATACGTTGATTTTCTTTTTCATTCCTGCTATGATGAAACCGATAATTATCAAGAATAAGAAGACGTTGGCAGTGGTGGTGGAATAAATATCAATCTGTGTTCGGGAAAGAGTATTGAAGAAATAGATGATACCTGCTACCAAAAGGCTTATTCCTCCCAGAAATAACAAGATAGTGCGGTTAAGCAAGTTTATTTTCTGGTAAATGCTGACAGTGATAATTCCGGCAAGCGTTGAGAAGAAAGTGGCAAGAAGAATGGGTACAAAAATATCAGTCGGTTGAGCTGCTCCCAGTTGGGCACGATATACCATGATGCTGATCGGAATGAGTGTCAGCCCGGAGGTATTTAAGACCAGAAAACATAATCATCGGATTAGTGGCTGTGTCTTTCTTTGGGTTTAGTTCCTGTAAGCCTTCCATCGCTTTCAAACCTAACGGTGTGGCAGCATTGTCCAATCCCAGCATATTTGCCGCCAGATTCATAAAAATGCTCCCGGTCACCGGATGCCCTTTGGGAATCTCCGGAAAAAGTTTGCAAAACAGAGGGCTCAACAATTTAGAGAACAAAGCAATGACTCCCCCTTTCTCGCCTATCTTCATAATTCCGAGCCAGAGTGAAAGCACGCCGGTCAATCCCAATGAAATCTCGAATGCAGTTTTGGAAGAACTGAAGGTTGAATTGATAATCTCGGGAAAGACCTGGGTATCTCCTAGAAAAACAAGTCTTACCAATGCAACTGCAAAGGCGATTAGGAAGAAGGCAATCCAAATATAATTGAGCACCATAACTGTTGAGTGTTTTTGTTTGCGAGCAAAAGTACAAATAAATCCTCTAATTCGGATAAGGATGCATGATGGAAATTTTTAAGCGATTCTCGTTGATTGGCGGGATGAACATTTGATAGAATTATCACTTGTTTCCGTCTTTTTTGATTGGATAATTCCATTTGAGTATGACTTAATGTGTGTTTTCCTTTTAGTTTTTATGGAAAAAAGGAAGGAAAAGAAATAGAAAAGAACTTTTTATTCTAGAAAGAAGATGCCCGGTTCGTCGTTTTTCGAGTTTCGGAGAATAACTCTTGCGGTTGTAGAGACGGTAAAATAGTGCTTTTTGCCATATACTCTTTATTGTTGGCATAGATAAAGAGCACACTGCCTCCCTTAATTGTATTAATGATCGGTTTGGTAAGTGCCTGCGGCAATGCCGGACATCCGAAACTTCTTCCTAATCTCCCGCCCCTGCATACGGAAGGATTGGCATAAGCAGCACCATGTACTACAATGGCACGCTCGCGTGCACGGTCGTTAATTCCTTTTTCCAGTCCATCCAATAATAATGAATAACCGTTCTTTCCCCGGTAAGTGCTTCCGGTGAGATAGAAACCGAGTGAGCTCTTATATGAGCCGACCGCATTGGAGAAAGAAGTGGCATAGTTTTCCCCACTGTTTTTGCCGTGTGCGACTACCGATGAGTAAAGTAGCTTTCTTTCTTTCATATCGAACACGAACAAACGTTTTTCGGTCGACGGTTTGGTGAAGTCGATAAGAGTTAATACAGGTTTCTTTTTCTGTTCTATTTTGTTGTAACCTTGCACAGCTTGTCGGAATGCCGGAAAGTTTACAATTCCTCCCAAATTCATTTCTTCAAATAAAACTTCGCCATCCGTTAGTTCGTTTTCAGGAATGGCCATATCTGTCATCTCCTCGGAGACAGACGTCCGAGTAGATACGTTACTGAATGGGAAAAGAAATAGGAATAGAAATAAAAAAGCTTTGTACATAGGTGAAAACTAAATAATGGGTGCAAAGTTACGCACATTTCTATTCCAAAACAAATATAATTGTCTCATTAACAGGTGCCCAGTCAAAAATAAACTTGGCATGTGATGTTGCGTTGCGCACGCACATGTGCGAACGGGGTGTCGTTCCTAACGTATAGCTATATTCGATAATACCTTTCGCCGGTGCATTGGTGGGCACACCATGAATATAGCCACCATTGTTGAAGCGGTTGGCATAAGGAGCAAATCCTCCGGTTGCGGTGGAACCATCTTTGAGGAAAATCATTTTTGGCTTCTTTTCTTGCAAGACAAACATACCCAATGGTGTGGGCTGTGCATAGGGCGGCCGCCGTTGCCCTGTCGTTGCCGGATTCATGCTGCGTACCAACCATTCCCCCTCTTTCTTTCGTTCCAGAGTCGTGATATTCTGGTTATGGCGGTCTACAAAGATAGCTTTATCAAAAACGACAGTATCGGGAATGAGTTTCACATATTTGGTAGGTGCATACCATTCTCCTCCTATATATATAGGTGTGACTTTCGTAAACTTTCCTTTTGTACCCAGATGGCGCGTCAGCAACCCATCCAGTCCATAACGTACCGGAGTGAGCGTATCATTGAGCTCATATAACGGTACTCCCTGATATCGTTCCACCCCTAAAGTATCAGCCACACGTTTATAAGCATCCCGCTTAAAATTCTTGACCAGCGGAGCTTCTCCATTCCGGTTCTTATAATTCTGAAGGATACACCATTGTGATGGTTTCTGCCGGATATTTTCCAACAAAGCTAACCTCTCTTTTATCTTTTCCCATTGAAAGCAGCGTGTTGTATCCTTATAAGGGTAGATATCTTTTAAAGTATGCTTGTCATAAAGCAGCTCTTTTTCTATTTTTATATCTTCGGCAGCCAGTTCTTTCACCATAATTTCGGCAGGAGTTTCGGCAATGGAATCCCGGTCTTCGAAGATGGCGGATTGTTGCGCGTCGTTTTCCGCTTTCGAGTTGCAGGAACAGAGTACGCAGAACCCTGTCAGCCAATATATGAATCCTATCCTTTTCATAACAGATATGGGGTTTGTAGAGTTCGTTTACAAATATAATTCTTTATAAGGAATAACCATGCGTTTTTGTTTAAATCTTGTATCTTTGTAGCATAACTTTGTCATTTATATCATGAAGAAATTACCTTTTCTTTGGGGAATTATTATCATATTACTGTCTGTTGCCGGATGTCGTCCGTCCAATCACCGTGCTTTACTGCAACGCGCCGATTCATTGATGACGGATTATCCTGATAGTGTCCTGTCTCTGCTTGCGCAACAGCAAGAACATTTGGCCGACTTCTCGGAAGAAGAACTGATGAGTTATGTATGGATAAAAGCGATGGTCCATAGCGCGAGAAATATATCGATGACAGAAGATTCTTTATTGCCTAAAGCGGTGGATTACTTCCGCAAACATGGCGACCGAGAGAAAGTGATGAAAGGTTATATCCTGAAGGCGAACTATCTGAAATGGATAGACCGGCTGGATGATGCCATTGCAGAGCTGGATAGCGGAGTGGCACAGGCAAAGCAAGCCAATGACTCCGTCAATGTCCGCGACCTGCTTTATTATAAGGCGAATATTGTTTACGAGCTTCGCAGAGATTACCGTGAGGTGGCCAGCCATGTGAAAGAGGCCTTGACTTATTCCCCTGACACTACTTCCCCTGATTTGGCAGGAATGTTCTATTTTTTCGCCATTAATCTTGGACTGGTTGGCGATGACTCTTGCACTTATTATTATGAGAAGAGCATTGCGATGGCTGAAGCCAATAAAGATACAGCATATTTATGCCATTATATGCGGAACTATGCTTCTAACCTGATGCGTTCCGAGAAGGTGGAGAAATCAAATGCACTAATCCGCCGTGTTTGGGAGTTGATGCCGGTATATCGTGAAAAGATGGCTGTCACCCATGCAATCCTGGTTGAGAACTTTCTTTATTTGCGGCAACTTGATTCGGCTGCATATTATCTGGATATGGCGTGGCAAGCTGAAGCGAAAGCAGAGCAGCAGTCCGGTGTGAACATCAGTACACGCCTTTTGCTCTATGAATTACAGAATGTGGTGGACTACGCTATGGAAGGTAGTATCTCGACGATTAGAACCGGACGGTTTGGCGATTCCCTTATCTTGGCAGATTGGAACAAGCAGAGCACCATACAGCAACAGATGGATACAAAAATTAAGCTCGAACGTCAGAATTATACATTGATAATCGACCGTCAGCGTACACAACTGTTACTGGTCACTTTCTTATTTATCTTTGCGGTGGGTGGTTTGTGTGTTTTCTTTTATATTCGCAATCGACACCTGCGTTTGGCGGAAGCCGAAGACCGCATCGAAACACTTACCCGGCTATTGGAAGACGCGAATAAAGCGAGTGAGTCAGAGTATGACAGCGCCTTCTTTAAAAAGATACTGTTGAAGCAACTGGGTATTATCCGTTTGGTGGCGACTGCTCCCACTTCGCAGAATCAGGACTTGCTGCGCCGCATATCGGGGATTACCAACAAAGAAGTCCCTGTCGAGGCTCTTTTGGTGTGGGCCGATCTTTATCCGGTTATCGATACTATTTATAACGGATTTTATTCCCGGATGGAGACGCTTTACGGATACTTGCTTTCCGAGAAAGAAAAGCAGGTATGCTGTTTGTTGTGCGCCGACTTCTCGACAAAAGAAATCGGGGTGGTGACACAACAGAGCGTGGCCAGCGTGTATGTTCGCAAAACAGCAATCAGAAAGAAGTTGGGAATGGATGAGAAAGGAGATATTGTGGAATATATAAATAATACGCAGGCAACATAATACGGATTTAGTCTCCATTAAGATTCGCTTCGCCCTATTTAAGACTTTTATAAATCAAACTATTTGATAATCAGTGAAATAATACTCTCTGATTAAGACTTTTTATTTCCTGATTTAGTGTGTTTAAGCCCCTTCTTGCTGTTACCTTTGTGCTAAACAAAACGAATTACAGAATGAAAACTTTATTACGAAAAAGACTTGTTTCCCTATTTGTCCTTTTATGTTGTACATGGGGAACAATCACGGCACAAACTTATCGATTATCAGGATGTGTGAAAGATGAGACGGGAACTCCTGTCGAAGTGGCCAACGTCATATTGCTTCACTCCACTGACAGTATGTATCAGGATGGAATGATTACCGATACGAATGGTTGCTTCCAGTTGCAAGAACCCAAAGGGAACTATTTACTGCGTGTTACCCTGTTGGGCTATCAGGATTTGTCGTTGCCTCTTACCCTATCCAAAGATACTGATTTAGGCAGTTTGGTATTGAAAAACTTGTCCATAGCGATGAGTGAGGTGACTGTGACAGCCGCCAAGCCCGTTATCAGGCGTGAGATAGACCGTGTGGTCTTTGATGCGGGAAACTCTATTGCCAGCGTAGGCGGTAATGCATTGGATCTCCTTCACGATGTACCCGGCTTGCGCGTGTCTCAAAGCGGAGTCGACATCATAGGAAAAGGAGGAATCAAGATTTATATCAACGACCGTGAGACCAAACTCTCCGGTGAGGAACTCATTAATTTTCTTCGCTCCTACAGTGCTTCTCAAATTAGCAAGGTAGAAGTGATTACCACTCCTCCTGCCCGCTATGATGCCGAAGGCAATGCTGGTATCCTTAACATCCGCCTCAAGGAACGTGTCAAAGACCATATCGGAGGCAACGCTTTCGGCTCTTATCTGTATGGTGAGAAATATAACTATGGGTATGGCGGCCTGAGCCTACAGTTCAATCGTCAACGCGTAACCGCTTACCTGAACGGTAGCGGAGCTTACGGTAAAACCGGCTATGTGGAGCGTAACGGGCGTTTCTATACCGACCAGACATGGCGCAGCCGTTCCGAAAGCGATTATTCTCTTTCTTCCTTTTATGTAGACGGAGGGATAGATATCGATATGGGCAGACAATGGAATATAGGTACCCAACTTACCTATATCAACAGTGCTCCCAATAATGTAACGGACAACCGTACCGAAGTGCACGACATTCAGGAACTTCGTACCGATTCATTCATGCTCGGCCGTGATGATAAGGACTATTCACAGAATCGTGTGAATGTAAACTTCCATGTCGATAAGTCATGGGGAGATAAAGGACACAAGATGATATGGGATGTCGATTATCTGAAAGACAAGTCCAATACATTCTTCGATTTTGATTCTGAAAGCCACCTGCCGACAGGAGAAATAATCCCCGGCTCGGAGTTTAATTATGATAAGAATCAGCGCCGTACGGTAGATGTAATCTCTTCTGCACTCGATTTCATCCTTCCCGGTGACAGTTACAGCTTCACGACAGGTGCGAAAGCATCTTTTACCGACACGCGTAACCGTCTGAACTATGACAACTCCAATGTGTCTTTCACTCAAAATGACTTTTTCCGGTATAAAGAACAAATCTATGCCCTTTATGCCGACTATAGCCATAACTTTGGCTCCCATTTCTCAATGAAAGCCGGTCTACGTCTGGAGCACACCCGGACAACAGGCATTTCCGAGTCCCAGCAGACAACGGACAAGCATGACTATACCCGCTTGTTCCCTACTTTCTATCTGATGTATAAGCCGAATGAAGATAATGTGTTGAATATGAATATATCCAGCCGCATTTCGCGTCCGGCACAGAATATGGTGAATCCTTTCCTTACTTACGAAAACAAATATAGCGAGCATCGTGGAAAGGAAGACCTGAAACCCAGTTATCGTTATAATGCAGAGCTCTCTTATACCCTGAAGAACAACTTGAATTTCTCTATATTCTATTCGTATGCCACTGATGTATTCTCGCAGCGGCTGATGCTGAATGAGGAAACGCATGTCCTTTCCTCATTGTGGGACAACTATATGAAAAACCGTTCTTTCGGTATTACCAACTCTTATACGTTCCGTTTGGGGTGGTTGCAGACGTTTGCCCAGCACACGTTAAAGTATAACAGGACCACTTCCAGCGCGCCCGAAACCCATCCTAAAAATTCCGGTTGGGATTATAACATCAATATCCGTAACACATTCTATCTGAATACAGCCAAAACGTTGGTTGCCAGTCTTTCCGGTTACTATTCCGGACCGAGTCATGACCAGGTGAGTCATCGGGAAGGTTCCTATGGAGCCAGTGGAGGTATCCGTTATAGTATGTTGGGCAACAAACTGAATCTGAGCCTGAATGTAAGTGATTTTTTGGTGAAGAATATGCAGGGGACCAGCTACTCCAACGGACTCTATACGAAGTTCAACAATACCTTTACCTATACGAGTTTCCGTATCGGGGTAAGCTATAACTTCGGTGCCGATATCAAGCGTAAAAAACATAATTTGAGTAACACGGATATTCAAAACCGCCTGTAGTCGGGAGCGGATTTTTCCCCTTGTATGCCTTTGTTTTTGTCACAAAGGTGGAGAACAACTTTTCTTTTTTTCTATGGCAGGTCAGTTTGCCAATCATGCTGTAAATAAGAACGGTTAAGTGGAAATGAGATTTATTTCCCTTAACCGTTCTTCCGATGAAATGGGGGATTTTAGGCAGGTCGAAGAAATATAATTCTAGAAAATGAGATTCTTTTTTTAGCGGGATTGATACAGATATGCATGTTCGGCAAGTATGGCAGAATATCCTATTTTATAAAATACCTTATGTCCTCATCGTTTTATCTTCCTAATTGCAAAGGAATAAAAAAACAGACAACTTATCTTTGTCGGATGCTGTTAAGTCAAAAAAATAATTTAAAGATTAGATTACGATGATTACAATTAACCTAAAGAACAGGTGTTCAAGTAAAAAGTCTCTGGCACTCTTTATGCAAACGAACATTACTCATTTGAAAGAGTTGGAACAAACTCGCACAGGTGAAACCTATGCGACTGCATTTAATAGTTTTATGAGATTTACGAATGGCGAGGATGTGTCGCTAAGTGAAATGGACTCAGACATGATGGTGGCTTATGAAACCTATTTAAAGGTGAATGGGGTGAGTATGAATACTATTTCTTTCTATATGCGCATACTTCGGGCTGTATACAACCGTGCCGTGGAGCAAGGAATTACTTTGCAACGCTATCCTTTTAAGCACGTCTATACAGGAGTGTGTAAAACTATCAAGCGCGCTCTTCCCCTCAGTGTGATAAAGCAGATAAGATTGTTGGAATTGCCTCCAAATTCTACCTTGGATTATGTGCGTGATATGTTTTTGTTTAGTTTCTATACCCGCGGAATGTCTTTTGTAGATATGGCCTATTTGCATAAAGAAGATTTGTCGGAGGGTATTTTATCGTATAAAAGGAAGAAAACGGGGCAGTTACTCCATATCAGGTGGGAGAGATGTATGGAAAATATTGTGAAGAAATATTCTTGGAATCACACTGTTTATCTGCTTCCCATTCTTAAGGACAACGGTGTGGATGAAAGAAGGCAGTATAAAAATGCCATCACTCTCATGAATCGCAGGTTGAAGGATATAGGCAGGATGGTGGGACTAACCCATCCGTTGACAATGCACTGCGCGCGCCATTCATGGGCCAGTGTGGCAAAACATAAACGTATTCCTTTGTCTGTCATCAGCGAAAGCATGGGACATGATTCCGAAGGAACGACCATGATTTATTTGTCATCGTTGGATACGGCTGTAATCGATGAAGCCAACAAGCAAGTATTGAAAGAACTTTTCTAAAAAAGTTTGTATCTTAAAAGGATACCGTATTAGGTACAAAAAACTTCAAATCCGTCAGCTGATACGGAAATCCTTTGCCGAGCCGGGGTATGGCTGACAGGTTTGAGGGAAACGTACGGATATTTTGCAGGTTATTCAACTCACAGAAAATGTTTATCTGGCAGAACTTGCCGATATTTGTCAGGAAAGAAAGCCGCGGCATCGTTGGTATCTCATATGAATCACCCCTTAGTGTCAACCTCTAATCAATGCCTTTGATGTAATTCAATATGTGCTGTATGAAATCAAGTACTTTGAATGGATGTTGAGAAGCTGCTGTTTCGGATGTTAATGCTATGTAATCAATCCCTTCTAAACACGAATTAGTAATATCAATAATTTCTGCACGAAGAGGTATTTGGCTCCATTTTAAAGAGTCCAAAGTTCCTGTTCCAATAGATATTTTGCAACCTGCTTTTTGTGCTTTCTGTATGATTTCTTTTTGTATGATTCCTATTTTTTCAATACCCAATGAGAGCCCCAGATCTCCGCGTCCAACAAATATTGTGTCCGACTGTGCTAATATACTTTCAATATTAGATACTGCCGTGCCGGTTTCTATTTTGGAAATGACAGAAGCCGCGTGAGGAAAGACCTTCTTAGCCCAAACAAGATTGTCTCCGCTTTCAATAAAAGATAAAATAAGACTGATTGGGAAACGATGCAGGACTGAGTTTACTTCTGCGATTTCTTTTTCATCAATAAGAAATTTAAAAAACTCTTTTCCTTTGATGCCGATTGCAACATGATTGCCCAGTCTGCCACCGGAAAGGGAGCGTAATGTTACTGTATTCTGATGAACCCCTTCGACTACAGCTTCAATTTCGCCATCACCAAAATATGGAGGCAAAGTGATGATGCCTTTCACACTAATTTCTCATAAACAGGCGGTTTCAGCAGTTGTTATGTGTGAAAGGAGGTATGCAATAAACTTTCTACCGGGTTAATTTTTGCCTTTTTCTTCTTTTTATCAATCGATAAAAGTGTTTTAGAAAAAGACTTTGTTCTTTTTGAAAAACACTTAAGTCTTTCTCAGAAACTCCTTGGTCTTTTTTGAAAACCTCAAAATCTCTCCATTATGATACGTTGACATCCGTTAAGATTTTCGAGTTGGATGTAAAACAAATGATTGATGGTACTTAACCTGTTGGGAACGTGGTGAATAAGATTTCAGGAGAGAGAAGAAAAAAAGTGCATCTCTTAGTAAGAGATACACTTTTCGCTGCAAATTTACAC
>OJOF01002862.1_pt1 | contig 10227 bp, 10 predicted proteins | sample 1598181 | NCBI WGS metagenome assembly OJOF01 (sample SAMN01915226, study PRJEB22387) | human gut metagenome | isolation source: stool | host: Homo sapiens | place: USA
CAAAATAAATTATATCTTTTTATAGCACATAAAATCTTGTACGCTCAAAAAAGGGGGGAATAAGAATTACCCTGTATTCCCCTCAATTTTTATTTCTATCTTCGCTGAAAATAAACCTCAAAACAGTAAGATGTATGATAGAAATTAGTCACAGTTGTAGAACCTTCCTTAATAATAAGGGGCAAGTGGTTATTCGTGTCAGATGGAATAATCGGAAGGACGAAGTTGGTTTTTCTGTTGGTTGTAATGCCGATCCAGACAAATGGGATAAAGAGAACCAAAGAGCTAGGTATAATACTACTCATAAAGTTGGTGGAAAGACGGTGGTAGCTAGAGATATTAACAATCGTATTTCTCAATTTCTAGAGTGCATCGAGGAGTCTTTTACAGAATACAGCTTAAATTCTCAGTTGCCAACCAAAAGTGAATTGAAGGAACTGGTTAATGAGAAGCTGGGACGAATAAAAGAAGAGGTAGTACCAGATAATCCAATAGAGCGGAAAAAGTCTTTTCGTGAAATTTTCAATAACTTTTTAGAAGTTTGCTCCACAGAAAGAAGCTGGAGTGAATCTGTACATCATAAATATGTTCAAGCATGGAATCATTTAAACAGCTGTGATCCCAACATATCTCTAGCGACACTTGATAAGAATAAGATGACAGAACTTAAAAAATGGTATGTAAAAAATGGATATCGTAACCGCACCACTGTAAAACAATTCAGAATATTAAAGTCTTTTCTTAGATGGATTGATGCCAATGGTTATCCGGTAGAGCAAGGAGTACTCAGCTATAAGGTAAACTTAACTGTGACTAAAAAGGAAGTGACTTTTCTGAAATACAAAGAATTACTCCATTTTGCATCTTTCCAATTTCCTAAAAGTAAAGAGTATTTAGATAGAGCTAGAGATATGTTTTGTTTTATGGCGTTTACATCTTTACGTTATTCTGATTTAAGCGCATTAAAGAGAGCGCATATTTCAAATGGGAATATTGAGATGTATACTCAAAAAACGAATGATAGAATTACTGTTCCTATAATAGAAAATGCTCAAAAGATTATAGATAAATATTCATGGTATCACTCCAAGAACGGTACAATATTCCCTGTTGCTTCGAATCAAAAACTTAATGATTACTTGAAAGAAGCTGCTGAGTTGGCTGGTTTAGATAGAGAGATAGTTGAAACCTACTTTATAGGTACGCAACGACATGAAGAAATCCATAAGTTTTATGAAACGATAAGCTGTCACGATGGACGTAGAACTTTCGTTTGCTGTTCCTTAGCTTTAGGTATATCTCCGACTGTTGTGATGAGTTGTACCGGACACGCAGATTATGAAAGTATGAAGCCGTATATAGAAGTAGCAGACGAAACACAGAAGATGCAAATGGAAAAATGGAATACTCACCAATATAAGTCTGATATCATAGAAAGTCTAGATAAAATGAATCCGACACAATTGAAAGAACTTTGTGAACATATTAGGAGTATAGCTTAACAAAATTTTATATATTTGAGGCAGCATTTGGGAAAAACGGGTGCTGCTTTTTATTTATTCACTAAAAACGCTGAAATGATAGAGCAGATAATTGAAAAGTTTGAGTTTATGAATAGTCTCATTGATATTCTAAATCCTTTAGAGTTATATGAATTCTTAAATCACCAAAAAATGTTAGAGGTCGTTGACTCAGATATTCGTATTAGCGAAAATGATTTAAGGAGTGATCCTACTTTGAATATTACTGATGAAAAGTTATTTGTAAGATTGAAACAGTTATCAAAAAATGATATAGAATCAATATGTTCATATTGTTCTCTATCAAATGTTCGTAGAAATAAGATGATAAATGCATTAAGAGACGATGATTATGCTTCATTCTGTCAGATAGATAAAAGGGGAGATTTATTTCTTTATATAAAAGCTGGAATATTTTATTTTGATTGTTTTAAAGAAATACTATATAATAATAGTAGATCCCTTACAATTATAATTGATGCTTTCAGAAATGTAGATTGTCGTAAATCAATTTTTGAGCAATTATATCCAGTGGCTAGTTCATTAGTAGAAGAGGCTTCTTGTGTTAATATTCCTTTAGTCGATCATTCCACGGATACAAAAATCCGAAATATGGGCAATCAATTAAAATTATTACCTAAATTACTAAAAGACTCTTCTTCTGATAAAGAAAATGGAGAATATCTAATGTCTCTATTGGAAGAATATTTGCATGAATTATCTGAAATATTTGATATGATTCAGTCTTTCCCTGCACAATATGTAACGCGTTTTTTCAATAAAATCTCGGAATCTGCTTATGCATTTGAGTTGCAAGAAATTTATAATGGATATAAGCAAAAAAATCTCAAAGCAATAGATATTATAATTTGTCCAGACAATTATAAAGCACCCCGTATTTTTAATCTACCTGAAAGTTTTGACACATTAAGGCAGATTGGCATAGAGAAAGAAAAATATGATTTCCGATTGGATTTGAATAGAAAATCAATAGAATACTTATATAAAGAACTTATTGACAGGTATGTCTTTGATATTCCCATAGAGCAGTTTGCTTATATTTTAACGGGGAAACGAGAAAAGGTTAAAGGAGATAGTCATCCATCGATAAAATGGCTTGGCACTATGCAGGATTTAAGTTGTTTTATTGGGCTGTTATGTCAAAAGAGGAAAGGGAAGGATACCTATGGAATATGGAGTATAACCAAAAAAGTTTTTGTAATTGAGGGTATAACGATAGATAATAAATCAATTTCTACCGAGTTTTCCAAAATAAAGAAGGATCACAAATCTTATATTTATTTTAAAAAATTGATAAAACAAGCTGTAGACTAATCAATTGCAATTGATTTTGATAAAAGAAGGATGTATCGTAAATGCGATATGTCCTTTTTTGTTTTTATCCGGTTGAAATTTCGTTGAAATCGGGTTGTAGTGTGAAGAAATAATTCAAATATTAATAGCTACTCTCTATCTTCACAACCGAATTAATAGCGCTCTGAATTCAGAATAGATGTTCAACAATTAAAAATTAGAAGAAAATATGAAAGATACATTATTAAAAGAAAAACCTCTTTTCCAAGCTACCTTAGGTGAACTGGCAGAGGTCATGAAAGAACAATTAGGCTTCATTAATGAGAAAGGTACAGATGGAAGAGCTAACACAAATCCGTCAATTGAGAAACGGTATGTATATGGTCTAATTGGCATAAGTAAGCTCTTTGGCTGTAGTCAAGCAACAGCTCAAAGAATCAAATCAAGTGGTGTCATTAACGAAGCTATTTCTCAAAACGGGAAGATCATTGTAGTCGATGCTGATCTAGCTCTAGATTTACTAAAAGTGTCTAATAAAAAATGGGGGCGTAAGTACTCCAAGTAATTAACCGGAATAGACAGTTTCGCTGGAAAATATGCCGGCTGTTTTCAATGGTGAAGCTGTCTATTCATAAATCAAGAAAAGCATGAAGGAAAAGAACTGAGAATTACTTGTCTTAAATGAACAGGTAGGACAGATTGGAGAGACTGGTGTAGCTCCAATGGTAACAGTTTCATTAGTGAATGTCCAGCAAGACTCTTTGATGAACAAATCAGAGACAGTCAATGAGGTTCAGCTATGGCTAAATATGATCAAATATGAGAATAAAATGTAGTGATATAAGATCGATTATAATCAAGTAATCGTGTGTGTAACTAATTGAAGTCAAGAAAATTAAGATGCGTAAAACGTTTGATTTATTCACTTATATTTGCTCACGAAATTAAAAAAAATAACCACTAAAATCTTAGAAAATGGCAGAAGAAAGAAAAACAGTAGATGCTATGTTAAATGAGCAGAAAGAACAGAAATTCGCAAAAAAGAATGGTGCAGCTCCTCAAAAAGGTAAGAACGCCTCAGTGGAGTCTCCGAAAGCTGATAAGGAGACTGAACAAGAACCGTTAAAACTCACTCGTAGGCAAATTTTTACTCTCACAACTCTTCTTACATATAAATATCGGTTTGCTCGCATTTTAGTAAACAGGGACATTGATAAGGAGGAGGTAAAAAAGAAGATTGAATCAATCAGAGCCGCAAAGGGGGTTATAACCCCTTTCTTGGTACTTTCGGCTAAGGAATGTATCGAAGCGGATCTTGATGTAGTAGACTATGCTGGCAATGTAATAACCAAGGATACCCCTGATCTTGAACACATTCTAGTGATATTGGATGGTCAGCACCGTTGGGAAGCCATTAATGAACTTAAAAAGGCTGGTGAGGACTATGAAGCTTACTTTATTCTACCACTTACAGATCAATATGATCTTATGACGATATTAAAGGAGGCGAATACTTCTGTGAATCCTTGGGATGGAATTGATTGGCTAACGATGGCTATCCAGACAGCAAAAGTTCGTGGTCTTGATACTTCCAAGTTGGAATGGCTGAAATCTTTAGCAAGTACAGAAAACATTTCTGATTCTGCGGCTTCCTTATTCGTTTCTGGGGGTAAAAAGATTTACTCAAAAGCCATGATTAAGTCTGCCATTGATTCAAAAGACCCTGATAAATTGGAAACACTAGTTGATGAGGATGGACTTGACCGTAATAAAAATCTTTATGATACTGCTATTGCTAAATTGAACATAAAGACAGTTGGCTTGAAAATAACTCCTAAAATGCTATTTAGTTTTGTAGAGCAACTCATTAACAAAAACAAGCCGATTAACGATGCGTATGCTCATGTCATCGAGTTTCTAAATTCTCTTTCAAAAGAGCAGATAGAATCTCTTGATAATGCAAAGAAGACTACTAGCAGGAGCAAAGATCAGGTTATTACAGGTCTTTTCAAGAGTTATTGGAAAGCATTTACCGAGCGAGAAGCCTTAAGCTAAAATTGAAAAAATGGAGGGAGGGGTGACAGACCTCTCTCTTTCAAAATGAGAAGTATGAATTATCCTCAAATAATGATTGACATGGCAAAGCTTATAATCTTTTGTAGCGATGATCTCGTAGGAGTGATACCTAAGGCTGTTCAGGTACAATATGAGAAGTATGTGGCTTATGCCTTGAATACTCGAAAAAATAGCCATTATTATGCCCTTAGATCTGCGAAGCTTGGCAGTTTTACCGTTTACTCATGTGTTCAATATGAAAGATATAATAAAACGAAGCTGCATATCGTACTTTCCTTGGAGTTTATGCTTGAAGACGGTAAAGAAATGACAGCAGTAATGCTTGGTCTTAGTGCTAAGTTTATAGACCCTGTCTTTTTTACAAAGCAGTTCTTTTATCAATATTCAATGGTATCAGGTAAAAGCAAAGGATGGTTTATTGCCTGTGAATTACAGCAAATGAATATCATATATCAAGATGAAGGTTGCATTAGAATTCAGTATGACAAGGGTATTGCCATTGGGAGGTATGATGATTTATTTTGTGTTTTTCATGATTTCTGTATTAACAAAGACTCTGTAAATTTATAAAACAGCAATTATTATATATAGAAAAAGGCAAAACAATTCATTTAAGAGCGAATATAATAAAACAAATTATGATAACATTACAAGAATTAAAACAAAAAGGATATGTCTTATGTCTGCCACAAAAGATACGTTTAGATACAGGACTCATAGGAAAATTGACATGTAATCTACATTGTAATGCCAACGCACCGACATTACATCTTATTCCTGCCAAGATATTCTTGTCAAGAGGGTGGCTGGCTGTAGATGATAACGGAGAATTGATTTCCCTTCTTGATACTGATATAGATCGGAAATTAGTGCTACTTGAAGATATTAGCTTGTATTTCGCATTGCAGCAGACAAAGCTACCTGATAGCAATATAGCGGTAGATATACTGACAGAAATGCCAAGGGGGAAAAAATGGAATTTCTAGCTTATGTGCTTATCGGAAACCATATTGTGCCTTCCTTATAGAACACCGGAGTAAGTATTTACAAGCATACGGCTTTCGGATTCACCCTGACCGGACATGATGAACTGGAATCGGGTGTATCATCCAATATAGAACGTATCGGTGCTATGGAGGAACTGCATAACAAGGGGTATAGAATATTCGCAAGTATAGAACCGATTGTAGACTTTCTGTCTTCCATGCAGATGATTAAAGTCTCCCTTCCTTTTTGTGATCTCTATAAAATAGGACTGATGTCAGGTAATGGGATAACGTATGATCCGGTTGAAGCACAAACCTTTTTATCGGAACTACAGCAGCTACTCGGACAACCGAAAATCTACCTAAAGAATTCCTTAGTCAAATTGCTTGGTGTGGATAGAAAGACACTTCCAGAGAATTTTGTAGAGAGTAATTACAATATGTTCGGCTGTTGATAATGCACATGGGAAGTCTCGAATGAAGGGGCTTCCCCTTAATCTCAATTATATTATGTTTAGATTGAATTCAAACCGGGAAAGATGCAGTTCATATGCCTTTTCCACATGATTGTGACAGATGAAATTATAAATAATTAAATAAATAACAGAATGAAAACGAATGAAGAGAATCATGGCATCCCTAATTGGATGCGTTACAAAAGTGCAAGCATTGATTTGTCGAAAAGTGAAACCTATTTGTCCCCCGGTGCTTTCTGTGGAAACAGATACATTGAAAGGGTGATTCTTCCTGAATGGGCTGAGACAGTACCGAGAAACTTATTTAAAGGATGTACAAAATTGAAAGAAGTCACCCTTCCTGCCGATTCGGATATTAGCGAGTCTGCATTTGAAGGATGCGTAGCTCTGACCGACATTTATCTACCGCTTTGTATTGGTAATATAGCGGCAAATGCTTTCAAGGGATGTCCAGAAAATATCAATTTCCATATGAATTCCCCTATCATTAGCCCTGAAAAATTGAGACAGCATATTGAAAAGGAATTGGGACGAAGTATCGAACTGTATGACAATATTGGGTAGAAATCAAGAAACAGTTTTTAGTTTATGGACTTATTAAAAACCATATTATGTCTTCCTCATAGAATATCAGAAAGAATAAATATTACGATTCATTCGGGAGGAAACGGATTTGATATACCTTTTCCGTTTGGAACGATAGTAGTACCGGACACACCGGATGGATATTGCATTTCTAGTGGTTGTGGATCAGGAAAAACTGAATCTATTAAATCGCTGATACGTCAGAAATGGGATCAAGGTATACTATATTGCGTTGATACGAAAAGTGAATGCAGCAGAATGTATCAATGGATCATGGATAATCTAATTGGAGAAATATTGCACGGTGAAACACTTAAGTCTAATGATGTGCTGATGATTCATTCAGATACCGATTTTGAGAAGATGAAAGAATACAAGACACATCCAGAAAATGTGGTTGGTATTAAGATTCTAATTATCACGCATGTTCGTTTCTTTACTGACCTGATTGACTATTTCCTACTTTATGATCCAAAGAATTCTAATCCTGTTGTTCCTGTATTTGATGGGGACTTCAAGAAACTAATGCAGCTAGGCAACTTAAGAAAATATATCCTTCTTGATGAAACTCCACTGTTCTTAAGACCATTCATTACTTTCTCTAAGGGTTTGCTAGGCGTATTCTCCGAGAAGAATAAAAAGGGAGGTTATCGGTGTAAGTCCCAAACGGATATAAAGGATATGTATGATACATTTATAAAGGGAGGGAGCTTGGAATTCTATAAAGGGACAGACAGGGTTAGTCAAATCAAACGGAATGTTGTATTGGGGTTGATACCGAAGCATTACTCTGAATGGATGGGGATGAAGGATAAGAACTGCAATATCCATTTCTATCCGTCTGACCTGATCCAACCCGGTATGGGTTCCCATGTGATTATATATGAAGGAGCAGGAGATGTGTTGTTGGGTAAAAGTTCCTGCTTTAAGCTACTTGATATAACACCCAAGTATAACTGTCAGGTTGATTTTAGAGAATTTACTTTTAGGGTGAGCAGAAAACATAAACTGGATGATGCTACGTATGCGTTATTTGTCAAGACTGTTTGCTCTTTGTGTTATAGTTCATTTGGGAAAACACTGATTGTTATCTGGAAAGATTACAGGACGGATGATGAGAGAACATTAACTAAAGAGGCTGGTAAATCGAAATGGGCTGATAAACTTAGAGAAGCATTGCTGAAAGAAGGATTAGCCGGAAGTAATTTTACTGTTACATATTATGGTGCATCCGATACAAAATCAACTAACACATATAGGGATTATCAGAATATTATCCTTTGCGGTAATTGGGATTTGCCTTCTTCTGTATCAGGACAACTAAGGAAAGCGTATAGCTCTAAAACTGGTCAAGATGAGTATAAGTTTTGGTATACAATCCAATTGCTCTCTAGAATTGGCATAAGAAAGAATGATGGACTAAAGTATACAGTCTATTACTCTTCTGATCACTCGAAGAAGTTTATCAAGTCTTTGGACGATTACCTGAATAAGAATAAGATAACCATGAAATCGAAGAAGGCTACTACTGATCCCGTATGGATGGTACGAGTAAAATCTATAAAAGGAGGGAGTAAGTATGTAGATAAAATTGGGAAATTGATTGATTATACCCCAGCTTTGGAAAAAGCGATTAGTAATAATGACAAAACCTTTCAGATGGATATTCCTCTTAATGCTATTGGGGGAATTATCCCAATGGGAGGTAAAAAGCAAAGATCAAACTATAAGAGGTTGATTGATTTTATGAAGACTAGTTTAGGAATCTCTCTAAGTATACCTGATAATAGAAAATCTATAAAGCCCAAACCTTAGTCCGTATTTTTGAAATTGCGGTATAATATATATAAGGATTAATAAATACGGAGTAGTAGAGAATTATCATAAAGATAGTATTAATGAAAACAAAGGTTGTTTTCCATGAGGAAGTATCTCCCAAAGGAGACACTTTCTCCGTGTTTATGAAATAATGTTATGTATTAATTGCCATAATGTATTTGCTTGTTATCCTTTATATATAGCTTCATTATTTCCCCTTCATTTAATCCAATTAGCCATGCAAATAAAAATGACGGACATAATTGAAAACTATGAAGGGATGAGTTTAGAAGCTATATCATTATTTTCTCAATTCCCCATTTATTTCAATTACTTCCCCTCATTGTTCTATTTATCATTTCTCCAAAATCTCTATATCCCAATGAATCCCTAATTGATAACAGGGGGATTGTCCAAGTGCGGAGCGAGAGTGAACCCTTTAGAGTATGTCTGTGGGAGTGACGTTATTGTCTTTCGTAGTGTAACGGAGAAAGAATAGTCACGAGTTTCTTTAGAGACATACGTGGTGAACGTAAGCGTAAACAAAAGAATGATAACTATGCCGCAATTTCAAAATGCCGGAGTTGTATTTGATAGAGTAATTACCAATCATCATCACTTATTTGCACTGGTTTCTTTAGAACTGCATCAATTTTGTCTACAAGGATTTTATAACATGATAGTGAATAAACAAAAGCTCGTGATGATGTCACTTTAGGGTGTTGTATGTCTTTTGCAAATGGATAACAATCGGAAAGTGCCCATATTTGGGTATCTTTAGTAATTCCATTACCTGTTACACCAAAACCTCCACCAAACATTATTACATATCCACTATCGTCATTTATTTTCAATACTTCATAGTTCTGTAAAGTATATGTTATGCGGATGCGTTCTTCTTTAAACTCAAATTTAAGAAGTGGTCGGATGCTTACTCTATATGAATTATCTCCCATAGTACGTTTTGCAATATTAGGCAGATAACAACGTGCTATGATCGTTCCTTCTTCTTCATTTGATACCTGTATAGCTGACTTTGCATCGGAAGACATAGATATGATCCAATCCATAATTTTACGATATAATTGAGATTTGGACTGACCTTTATACTCTTTTATAACCGATAATGATAGTTCGCCCAATTCATTCAACTGATATTCATTGGATAGCTCCTTAGCCTTTGCTGACCAAGACATATCACCTATGTTAGTATATTCTTCTAATTCTTGTTTAGTCACAATTTGGGCATTGATTGTATTACAGACTAACCCTAATAACATTATAAAAATTATCTTTTTCATATTAATTTGAAGTTTGCCATTATAAGCATGGTATATTTTTGTGTTCAAATATACAAAAAATAAAAAAACGGTTTCCATGTGTTGCGTTTTTTTTGATTAACAGGCTTATATGACTATAAAGATATACATATTAGGGGATAAATAAAGAAGC
>OJOF01002876.1_pt1 | contig 10185 bp, 7 predicted proteins | sample 1598181 | NCBI WGS metagenome assembly OJOF01 (sample SAMN01915226, study PRJEB22387) | human gut metagenome | isolation source: stool | host: Homo sapiens | place: USA
TTGTGATCGGGTACAGCCGACTGCCGCTGCCGCCCGCCAAAATGATGCCTTTCATTATTCAAGTGAATTAATATGCGTTTTCATCCCGCTTCAGCGCATTCCACACCGTCAGGAGCATGATGCGTATATCCAGCAGCAGCGACCAGTTTTCGAGATACCAGATGTCGCGGCGCACGCGGCCCTCCATCTGGCTCAACTCGTGGGTCTCGCCGCGGTATCCCGTCACCTGCGCCCAGCCTGTGATGCCGGGCTTGATCAGGTGGCGCACCATGTATTTATTGACCAGCTTGGAGTAAAGCTCGGTGTGCTGGAGCATGTGGGGACGGGGACCGACGATCGACATCTCGCCTTTCAGCACGTTGATGAACTGGGGAAGCTCGTCGATGCTCGATTTGCGCAGGAAGCTGCCGAAACGGGTCTTGCGCGGATCGTTCTTCGTCGCCTGCACCCGGTCGGCCTCGTCGTTTACGCGCATCGACCGGAACTTGATGCAGCCGAACGTGCGGCCGTTTTCGCCGCTGCGCTCCTGAATGAAGAATACCGGGCCTTTCGAAGTCAGCTTGATGCCCAAGGCCACGAAGAGATAGACGAAGGGGAAGAGCGTGCAGAGGAAGACGCCGGATACCGTGACGTCGAACGCGCGTTTGACGAAGCGGTTCGAAACCTGCCGCAGCGGCTCTTCGCGGATATAGAGGATCGGTACGTTGCCCAGCAGTTCGAGGTTCATCGCGCGTTTCATGTAGTTGCGCAGGTTGGGCACATAGTAGAACCGCACGAAATTGTTTTCGCAGTAGTCCATGATCGGGAATATCTCCTCCAGATAGCGGTCGGTGGAGAGGCAGCAGTACACCTCGTTGACCGGGTGGCGTTTCAGCCACGGCAGGGCTTCGTCTACGCTGCCCAGACACGGGGTGTTGCCGGGCAGGGCCTTGTCGTCGTGGTTGCTGAAAAAACCGAGTACGCGGTAGCCGGTGCTGCTGTTGTCCACCATTTCGTGATACACCTCCAGCGCATTGTCCTTGCTGCCGACGATGATGACCCGCCGCGAGTTGCGTCCGTGTCCGCGGGTGATCTTGACCGCCATGCGGCAGATGTAGCGCCACAGCATCAGCGCGACGGTGAGCGATATGTAGAAGACGCCGGTCAGCCGGAGCGGCAGCAGGCCGTAACTCCACACGGTCTGTATCAGTGTGAAGAATCCGATGTGGCAGAGTACGACGTAAAACACGCGGCGTATGATCTCCTCGTAGGGAACGATCCGCGAGGAGAGGATCACGCCGAACCATGAAAGTCCGGGGATGAAGCAGATGTTGAGACAGGCGAATATCTCCAGCGAGTGGGCGACGTATGCCGGCTGGGGAAACAGCGTCAGCGCGAATATCCAAGAAAGATTGAGTAGAAATAGATCACCGATAATTACAGGAAGCTTGATCAGCAGGGATTCCTGCATGACTTGTTTCATAAATCGAAAATTTAGAGGCGTTAATTTCCGTATTGAACGTATGTCGGATTACGTATGGATGTTACTGCGAATTGTTAATCTATTTTTGCAATGTATTTCAGCGGAATATAGGCCGTCAGGGCGGTTGCGACGTTGCGGATCGCCACGGCGACCTTGCTGTGTCCCTTGTGGCGGATGTAGCGGCCTTCGATTCCTGCGAACATGCCCTCCGTGACGCGTACCGGATCTCCCTTTTCCAGATCCACGTCCTGCGGCGCGACGATTTCGACGTGCTCGTTCTGCGTGGCGACGACGGCCATGAAGTCCTGCATCTGCCGCTCCGGAATCACCGTCGGCGATTTGCTTTCGCGGTCCATGATGTAGCGGATCGGCAGGGTGGTGGTCGCTTTTATCTCCCGCAGCCGGTCGGCCGACGTCCGGACGAACAGCAGGTTGTGGATCAGCGGTTCCCAGACCTTGCGTCTTTTGCCGCCGTAGGTCCGTTCGGCGAAGTGCATGGGTACGTAGCTCTCGATCCCGATACTGTCCAGATAGCTCTTTGCGGCCATTTCCCGGCTGTACGTGACGCGGATTGCGTACCATTGCTGTTCGTTTTGCGGCTCTTCACACATGGGCACACCTTGGGGACACCTCCGCAGACGGAGTGCGGTTGTCAGTTGTTTTGATTCGGTTTGTTGAAAAAACTTGCTCGCGTGCATTCCTACCCATAGGACCTGCACATCCTTTCGTCCGGTGCAAATATAAGCAATTTTCCCCATACGGCAACATCGCCGCAGGTCGATTCCGTTTGCAGCCTAAACAATAAAGGACACAAAAAGGTCCGGAAATTCCGGATTCGCGCCTCTTTATGTCCTTTGTCATACCGGCACGCACCAAACGATACATGTCGGTTATCCTTTCGGACGCAAAGTTAATCTTTTATTTTTAATTGGCAATAAACGGGCGAATTTTTTGATTTTTAGCCGAAAAGAGACCTTTTCGCCGCCCCGGAGGTCTGTTCGGCGTATTCGCGGCCGCCGCCGGGTGACGGGGGCCGCTCCGCTTCCCTTGTCGTGTCGATGCGGCGGGCCGTACGGCGCTGCGTCTGACTTCCCGGTACGGTCTGCGGCGCATTACCGGAACAGGGTGAACCTTTCGTTCCACTGGGCGCGTATCGTGTCGTAATAATAGCGCCACGGGGACGACCGCAGGACGCGGCGCAGCCGCCAGCGGTTGTGTATGGGGCCGAACAGCTTGAAGCGGAGTTTGGCCAAAGTCCGGGTCGGCATGGGGCGCACGGCGTATATTTCCTGCATGAAACGCTCAAGCATGCCTGCATCGCAGGCCGGCTCCGGAACTTCGGCGCCCAGATACCGGACGGCGGCGGCCGTCATCAGCGCTTCGAAACGGTCCAGCCGGTAGTCGTTCAGCGCCTTATGGAACAGTTGCCGGTCGATTTCATGGCCGTGCCGCTCCAGAAAGCAGGCCCAGTCGCAGAGATGCCGGACGGCGATTCCCTCCTTCTGGTAGTGCACGGCCGCATGGCGGAGCAGGTATATCGCGTTGAAGGTTGCCGGCGGGACGGCGATATTTTCGCCGATTTCGCACACGCCCTCCTGCTCCAGCACTGCCGTCAGCAGGGCGTTCAGCTCCCGTTCGCTCCGGTTGCGCCGGACATTGAGAATGGTCCGGTGATTTTCGATCAGAATGCCGTCCCACGTATGGGACGAATGTTTCGGAACGTCGAAATAGGGCTGCGCCCCCATTTGCAGCAGCAGGCGGTCGCCTTCGTCGGAGGCCCCGAACAGGTAGATGTCGATGTCGCCGCACTCACGATGCGCCGGAACGGGGTAGTCCCTGCTCAGCCCCAGCCCCTTCAGCAAGAGCAGTCGGATGCCGTTTTCGGCGAAGACCGCCGCCATCTTCGCGGCCTTTTCCTGCTGGCGGCGGTAGCGTTTCTCCTGCCTTTCGGCCGTCAAGGCCCAGCGGAGCCGAAGCTCACGCGGCGGTCGCAGCTCTTCGGGCAGACGCTCCATGCCGTCTCCGATCACCGCGCATACGCCCTGATCGGCCGCCATGCGGAAGATGTCGTCCCATTCCCGTGCTGAGATTTCCCCGGTGACAGCCGGAGCGCAGGCCGGTTTCAGCCCGCTGCGCAGCAGCTGAAAGAAGTGGCGGGTATCGTTTTCCGAATACATAAGATGCTTTTGAGTGTTGCGGTGTGTAGTGTCGTTGCCGTGCAAAGATAGCGGATTTCCGCAAATATTCAAGATCTTGCCGGAACGGCCGGGGTTTTGCGGAGCGGGGCAAAGAAAAAACGTCCCGAATAATTCAGGACGTTTCGCCGAGTTTCGGACTCGTTTTTAGTGATCCCGCTGGGGCTCGAACCCAGGACCCCAACATTAAAAGTGTTGTGCTCTACCAGCTGAGCTACGGAATCTCCGATACCAAGAGGGGTGTTTCCCGTTTTTGGTGGTGCAAATGTATAGAATATTTTTGTTTTACCAAAATAAAACGATATTTTTGTAGGCGTTTAAGTGAAAAAATTCAATTCTAAACTCATATTACCTATGTGTAAAGCGTTAATTATCGGTGCCGGAGGCGTCGGAACGGTCGTAACCCAAAAAATCGCCGCCAATCCCGTTTTTACGGACGTGATGCTGGCCAGCCGTACCAAATCCAAGTGCGACGCCGTTGCGGCGGCTATCGGCGGCGGCCGTGTCAAGACCGCGCAGGTCGATGCCGACAATGTGGCCGAATTGTGCGAACTCTTCCGCGCGTTCCGTCCCGACATCGTGGTCAACGTGGCCCTGCCTTATCAGGACCTGACGATCATGGACGCCTGCCTCGAATGCGGCTGCAACTACCTCGACACGGCCAATTACGAACCCAAGGACGAGGCGCATTTCGAATATTCGTGGCAGTGGGCCTATCAGGACCGCTTCAAGGCCGCGGGGCTGACGGCGATCCTCGGCTGCGGTTTCGATCCGGGCGTTACGGCCATCTTCACGGCCTATGCCGCCAAGCACCATTTCGACGAGATTCATTACCTCGATATCGTGGACTGCAACGCCGGCAATCACGGCATGGCTTTCGCCACGAACTTCAACCCCGAAATCAACATCCGCGAGGTGACGCAGAAGGGCCGCTATTACGAAAACGGCGAATGGGTCGTCACCGAGCCGCACGAAATCCACCGTCCGCTCAACTATCCCGGCATCGGCGAGCGCGAATCCTACGTGATCTACCACGAGGAGCTTGAATCGCTCGTCAAGAACTATCCGACCATCAAGCGCGCCCGTTTCTGGATGACCTTCGGTCAGGAGTACCTCACGCACCTGCGCGTGATTCAGAATATCGGCATGGCGCGTATCGACCCGATCATCTACAACGGCGTCGAGATCGTCCCGATCCAGTTCCTCAAGGCGGTGCTGCCCGATCCCAAGTCGCTCGGCGCCAACTACCACGGCCAGACCTCGATCGGCTGCCGCATCCGGGGCGTCAAGGACGGCAAGGAACGCACCTATTATATCTATAACAACTGCGACCACGAGCAGGCTTTCAAGGAGACCGGCACGCAGGCCGTCAGCTTCACCACGGGCGTTCCCGCGGCGCTCGGCGCGTCGATGTGGGCCAAGGGCCTTTGGCGCGGCGCCGGCGTCTTCAACGTCGAGGAGTTCGATCCCGATCCGTTCTTGGCCGAGCTGGGCGAGCAGGGGCTGCCGTGGCACGAGCTTTTCGATACCGATATCGAGCTTTGATCCGCAGACCCGTTTCCGATATTCCCCGCAAGGTGCGACAATCCGCAAAGCGCGAACAGACGATTCTGTTTGCGCTTTTTTCATGCCCGGCAGCGGCCCCTCCCCGGCGCAGATTTCCGCCGGGTTTTGTATTCCGATCGTGGCCCGTCCTGCTGGGGCTGAAGATTATCTCGGTGTGCACAGCCGACCGCGTCGTGGTCGTCGATAGATATTGAACCGGGGCGCGCTTCACTATGCCGAATCGCGGTCCGATACCTCCGCCGCAGGTCCGCGCTTTTTCCGGAGGGAGATTTTTCCGGCTGAATATGTATAATATATGATACAATTTTATTATCTTTGGCTGTCAATTAACCCACTTGATAGTTATGAAAATGAAATGTATCCTATGTACGTTAGGCGCGCTTGTGATGTGCACGGCGCCGGTTTTCGCACAAGCTGCGAATAAGCAAGAGAAATCGGAATTCAACCCGCACTGGTTTATGCAGGTGCAGGCCGGAGCGTCCTATACGCTCGGCGAAGGGCCTTTCGGCAAACTCGTATCGCCCGCCGCGGCATTGTCGGCCGGGTATCAGTTCTCGCCCGTCTGGGGTCTGCGTTTCGGCCTGAGCGGCTGGCAGAGCAAGGGCGCATGGGTGGCGCCCCAAACCACCTATCAGTATAAATACCTGCAGGGCAATGTCGAAGCCACGCTCGATCTGGCCAACCTTTTCGGCCGCTTCAATCCCCGCCGGACGGTCAATCCCTACCTGTTCGCCGGTGTCGGCCTGAACGGAGCGTTCGACAACGACGAGGCCAACGCCCTTAACGACAGCGGATATCGGCTGGGCAACATCTGGTCCGGAAGCAAAGTGCTCGTTGCGGGCCGTCTGGGTCTCGGCGTGAATTTCCGCTTGTCGGACTGTGTGCTGTTTGGGGTGGAGGTGAATGCCAACATGCTCTCCGACAAGTACAACTCGAAGAAGGCCGGCAACCTCGACTGGCAGTTCAACGCGCTGGGCGGCTTCACGTTCCGTTTCGGCAAGAACCATAAGAAAGCCCGCACGGCGGCGGTCGTTCCCGCTCCGGCCCCGACCCCTGCGCCGGAACCTGCTCCCGCTCCCGTCGAGGAGAAGCCCGCGGTGAAGGAGACGCCTGCTCCGGCTCCTGCGGCCGTTGCCGAGCGACCGGCCGAACTGCGTGAGAACATCTTCTTCCGGATCGGCTCGTCGCAGCTCCGCACCACCGAAGAGGCCAAGGTCGGCGCGCTGGTCGAGTATCTGAAGGCCAATCCCGAAGCGAATGTCGAAATCCTCGGCTATGCCGATGCTGCGACCGGTTCGCATGCCGTCAATCTGAAAATTTCCAAGCTGCGCGCCGAGAGCGTCGCCGCCGCGCTGAAGAAGGCCGGTATCGCCGCCTCCCGCATCAGCGCCGAGGGCAGGGGAGACACCGCCCAGCCGTTCCCCGGCGTCGAGAAAAACCGCGTCAGCATCTGTATCGCGAAGTAGGGGACTGTTCCCTTACCGGCTTGCGGCTGTCTGACGACTCCCCGAAATTGAAAATCACCCCTGTCAGAACGAACTCTGACGGGGGTGAAATCGTAAGAATAGGACTTGTTGGACAGCCCGGCGGCCGGTTTCACATCATCCCCCTTATCGGCCTGTGCTTCCCGCATTCCTATTCCGATTTGCCGCGTGCCGTCCGACGGCTAAGTATAAATACCTATTTGATAGCAATTCACACCCTGAGCTGTGCGGTTTTAGCAGGGAAATTGCTATTTTTGCAACTGTTTTGAAATAAAACGACTCGATGATTGACTTCTTGAAACTGCCTTCTCCGTGTTACGTCCTCGACGAAGAGTTGCTGGACCGTAATCTGGCGATAATCGACCGTGTGCGCCGCGAATCGGGCGCTGAAATTATCGTGGCTCTGAAGGCCTGCGCCATGTGGAGCATCTTTCCCGAACTGGCCCGCCACAGCGACGGCGCGACGGCTTCTTCCGCCGCCGAAGCGCGTCTTGTTTTCGAGGAGTTCGGCCGCCTCGCCCATACCTACGCCCCGGTCTATACCGACCGCAATATCGAAGAGATACTTCGCTGCAGCGACCATATCACCTTCAATTCCGTCGCCCAGTTCGAGCGTTTCGGGCCGATGGCCCTGCTGCGCGGCATTTCGTGCGGACTGCGGATCAATCCCCAGTATTCGCCCGTCGAGACCGACCTCTACAACCCCTGCGTTCCGGGTTCGCGTCTGGGCGTTACGGCCGACGAACTGAAGGAGCTGCCGGCGGGAATCGACGGTCTGCATTTCCACGTGCTCTGCGAGTCGCGTCCGCACCACCTGCGGCTGGCGCTCGAAGCCGTCGAAAAACACTTCGGCCAATACCTCGACCGGATTAAATGGCTCAATATGGGCGGCGGCCACCTGATGACGCACGCCGAGTACGACTGCGACGAGCTGATCGCGCTGCTCCGGGAGTTCAAGGCCCGCCATCCGCACCTGCGGCTGATCCTCGAACCGGGCAGTGCATTTACTTGGCGCACAGGCTATCTGGTGTCGACAATTGAAGACTTGGTTGAGAACGCCGGCGTGCATACCGCCATGCTCGACGTGTCGTTCGCCTGCCACATGCCCGACTGCCTCGAAATGCCCTACAAACCGGCGATCGTCGGGGCGCACGAACCCGCCGAAGGCGAGAAGCGCTGGCGCATGGGCGGCACGAGCTGTCTTGCGGGCGACTATTACGGCGACTGGGCCTTCGACCGCGAGCTGAAAGTGGGCGAGCGCATCGTTTTCGAAGATATGATCCATTATACGATGGTCAAAACCACGATGTTCAACGGCGTGGCGCATCCCGCCATCGTCATCGCCCGCCGCGACGGCCGCATCGACGTCGTCCGCGAATTCGGCTACGAGGACTTCAGGAACCGCATGTCGTAAATAACACAAACACAAATAAATGAAAGATTTTACACCTACTCCCTACACGCTTGAGTGCGTCGCCACGGGGCGCGAATTCGAAGATACGGGCTGGATGCTTGCCGATCCGCAGTGCAAGACGCCGTCGCTCGTGCGCGCCAAGTACGCCCGCAGGCAGCTCGAAGTGAAACCCGACGAATACGGTTTCTACAAATTCTGCGACTGGCTTCCCGTCCGCCGCATGCTCAAAGGCTCTTCGGCACCCGTCACCTACAAGAGCAAGGGGCTTGCCCGGCACCTCGGACTTGAGAACCTCTACATAACCTTCAACGGCTACTATCCGGCCATCGGCGCCACGATGTCCACCTGCTCGTTCAAGGAGACCGAAGCTTTCTCGGTCTGCGCGCGTGCCGCCGAGGACGAAGAGCGCGTGCTGGTAGTGGCCTCGGCCGGCAATACGGCCCGCGCCTTCGCCAAGGTATGCTCCGACAACCACATCAAACTGCTGTTGTCGGTGCCTTACGACAATATCGAGGCCCTCTGGTTCGAGCATCCGCTCAACCCCTGCGTGAAACTCATTTCGTGCGAGAAGGGCGGCGACTATTTCGATGCCATCCACCTGAGCGACATCGCGCTTAAAGGCCCCGGCTTCTATGCTGAGGGCGGCGCGAAGAACATCGCCCGCCGCGACGGCATGGCCACGACGGTTCTTTCGGCCGTGACGACCATCGGCCGCATTCCCGACTACTATTTTCAGGCCGTGGGCAGCGGTACGGGAGCCATCGCCGCATGGGAAGCCAACATGCGCCTGATCGAGGACGGCCGCTTCGGTTCGAACACCATGAAACTCATGGTGTCGCAGAATGCGCCCTTCGTGCCGATGTACGACGCATGGCAGGCCGGTTCGCGCAAGATGCTGGCCTACGAGGACGACAAGGCGCGCCGCGATGCGGAGATCATCGACGCCAAAGTACTCTCGAACCGCCGTCCGCCGTACGGCATTACGGGCGGTCTGTACGACGCGCTGAAGGCCACCGGCGGCGAATTCTTCGTCGCCACCAACGCCATGGCCCGCAAGGCCCGCAAACTCTTCAAGGAGCTGGAGGGCGTCGATATCTACTCGGCGTCGGGCGTCGCGCTCGCGTCGCTTGTCAATGCTGTCGCCGCGGGCAAGATCGAGAAGGACGCCGTCGTCATGCTCAACATCACGGGCGGCGGCGAGGAGCATTTCAAGGAGGACAAGGAGCTGTGGCACCTCAAGCCGAGCCACGTTTTTCCGCTCGAACCCGATACGGACGACGTGGTCGCCAAGGTCGAGGCGCTGTTTGCGAAAAACATTGCAGAATAGCACGATACATAGATTGTCTGCACCTTCGGTTGCAGCGGTCGCCGGTTGGTTCCGGGGAGAAAATTCTCCCCGGAATTTTTTTTGCAGGGTTTCCGGCTGATTTGTGTCGGCGGGAGTGCGCTCCCGTTTCTCCGGACCTTTTTCGAACCGGCAGGGGATGCGGCCCTCCCCGGCTCGCGCCTTTCCCGATGCCGGCAGCTGCCGGTGCGGCGTGCTTCCCGCGGAGCGCCGCTTTGCGCCGGCGCTGACGGCCGTAAACGCGGATGCGGACCTAACCGCCCGCGCCGCTCAGCCGGCGGCCGGGAGCGCATAAGCGCGCAATGTTGAAAAAGAAATGGCTGCAAAAGTCGGAAAACTGCCGGAAAAAGTTACCTTTGCAGCGGTTTGAAAAGCGGGGGCGCAGCCGGACCCGCTTTCCGGCCGCTGTAAATTATTTTATCAACCCAACAAAAACAAGATGAAAAACATCCAAGCAAAGCAGACTCCCTGCTTCAGGCGTTGGAGCCGCAAAGGCTGGTCGGCCTTCGCGAGCCTGCACCGCCATGTAACCATCGGAGTCCTCGCCGCGACGATGTCGATCCTCTTGCTCGCGACGCAAAGTGCGTCTGCGCAGCATGCCGACACGGCAGCCGTCCTCCGTACGCTGAGGATCGACGAGGTCGGCATATCGGGCAGCCAGACTGCCCCGACGCGCAACGTACAGTCGCAAACCCCGCTTTTCGACCGGAAAGCACAGG
>OJOF01002905.1_pt1 | contig 10088 bp, 10 predicted proteins | sample 1598181 | NCBI WGS metagenome assembly OJOF01 (sample SAMN01915226, study PRJEB22387) | human gut metagenome | isolation source: stool | host: Homo sapiens | place: USA
ACAGCACGTATTCAATGAAGAAACATAAAAAACCCACCGCGCCGAATTTGATGATCTGCTGTCCGAGCTTACTGTTAATCAATTTCTTAATCAAGCTTTAGAACCTCTCTTATTTCTCCATAGTTTTCCGGATCGCTTTGATGAAGTCCTGGCTGTTCAATACCGTGACATCCGTCAGCTCTGTAATCAGTGCCAGGTCCTTTGTCATCCTGCCGCTTTCGATCGTATCCAGTGTTGCTTTTTCCAGCTTGTCCGCAAATGCGCACAGCTCCGGAAGCTTGTCCAGCTCGCCGCGTTTTCTGAGTGCGCCTGTCCATGCAAAGATCGTCGCAACGGAGTTCGTAGAGGTTTCCTCACCCTTTAAGTGCTTGTAATAATGTCTCTGAACGGTTCCATGCGCAGCTTCATATTCATAAACGCCTGCAGGAGAAACCAAAACGGAGGTCATCATTGCAAGAGAACCAAAGGCAGAGCTTACCATATCACTCATAACGTCGCCGTCATAGTTTTTGCATGCCCAGATGAAGCCACCCTTTGCTTTCATGACGCGCGCTACCGCATCGTCGATCAGGGTGTAGAAATATTCGATACCGAGCTCTTTGAACTTCTCCTGATATTCGTTTTCGTAGATTTCCTGGAAAATATCCTTAAAGGTATGGTCATATTTTTTGGAAATTGTATCCTTGGTCGCAAACCACAGATCCTGCTTCGTATCTACTGCGTAATTAAAGCAAGCGCGGGCAAAGCTCGTGATAGACTTATCCGTATTGTGCATGCCCTGCAGGACACCTGCACCGGTAAAATCGTGAATCAGCTCGCGGGTTTCTGTACCGTCCGCCGCCGTGAACACCAGTTCTGCCTTGCCGGGACCCTCTACGCGGATTTCGGTATTTTTGTATACATCACCGTAAGCATGACGTGCCAGCGTGATGGGCTTTTCCCAGTTGCGGACGCAGGGACGGATGCCCTTTACCAGAATCGGGGCACGGAACACAGTGCCGTCCAGAATGGAACGGATCGTGCCGTTGGGGCTCTTCCACATCTTCTTTAAATGATACTCTTCCATTCTCGCTGCGTTGGGTGTGATTGTTGCACATTTGACTGCAACGCCGTATTTTAAGGTTGCATTGGCGCTGTCAATCGTCACCTGATCATCTGTTTCGTTGCGATGCTCCAGACCGAGGTCATAATACTCTGTCTTCAAGTCAATATAAGGAAGCAGAAGCTCATCCTTGATCAGCTGCCAGAGGATTCTGGTCATTTCATCGCCATCCATCTCCACCAACGGCGTTGTCATCTGAATCTTAGCCATCGATTCTCTCCTTTTCATCATAGGCATCCAAAAGCCCGTTTTTAATCATATTATCATAAGCATTACGCATATGCAAGGCTGCCAGCTCCTGTGCGCGGTCGGCATCCTTCCGGCAGATCGCCTCCATGATCTGTTTGTGCTCGAGCACAGCTTCCAGTCCTCTTTCACTGCCGGAAAGGTTCTGCTTGCGCATTCTCCGCACATATTCATGGAAATCCCTCAGCTGATGCTCCAGCATTTTGCTTGAGCATGCTTCATATAAAATATCGTGGAACTGATCGTCCAGCTCCGTCAGCTTCTGGGCATGTCCTTTGCTGGCGTGAAATTCTGACAGGTAAATATTTTCTTCCAGCGCATCCAGCTGTTTTTCCGTAATATACGCGGTTGCCCAACGGGCACAAAGCCCTTCCAGCAAAGAACGGATCGCATAAATATCCTCCACGTCCTTTCTGGTGATGCCGGTCACATATGCCCCCTTGTTCGGGATAATGCTGACCAGGCCTTCCAGTTCCAGTTGGCGCAGCGCTTCCCGGACGGGCGTGCGGGAAACGCCCATCTCTTCGCTGATCGCCATTTCCCGCAGTTCCTCGTGTTCTTTATAATGTCCGCTTAAAATATCCTCCCGCAGCTGATGAAAAACCTTTCCCCTCAGCGAATATCGGTCGGAGCTTTCTTCTTTTTCGTATTGACTCATACCAATAAAATCCCCAGTTTCTTGCTGGCATCATCGATTACTTTCAACAGCTCTTCATCGGTCAGAACGGTAACACGGCCGCTTTCGTATTCGGCGTCCACCCATTTCTTGACCTCGTGAACCAGCTCGCAGTTTTTATCCAGCTTCTTTTCCTCCGGCAGATGGAAGTAAGTATTGATCCAGTGTGCGATTCCTGCAAGGCCGGAGGTGTTCGATACGGCGCACAGAACCGGACGGTTTAAAAACTTTTCTGTATCAAAAATGTTGTAAATCTCTTCGTTTTTCAGCAGACCGTCTGCATGAATACCCGCTCTTGTGACATTGAAGTTCTTACCGACAAACGGCGTCCTGGGCGGGATGTGGTAGCCGATTTCTTTTTCGTAGTATTCTGCCAGCTCGGTGATCACCCTGGTGTCCATGCCGTTTAACGTGCCGCGCAGCTGTGCATATTCAAATACCATCGCTTCCAGAGGCGTATTACCGGTACGCTCGCCGATACCGAACAGCGAGGTGTTGACACCGGAGCAGCCATACAGCCATGCCGTCGAGGAATTGACAACTGCCTTATAGAAATCGTTGTGTCCGTGCCATTCCAACAGCTCGTGGGGAACACCCGCGTGCGTGTGCAGCGCATAGATGATTCCCTGTACGCTTCTCGGGATAACGGCACCCGGATAGTTGACGCCGTAGCCCATCGTATCGCAGGCACGGATTTTGATCGGAATCTGATATTCCTTCATCAGCTTCATCAGCTCCAGGCAAAACGGAACAACATATCCGTAAATATCGGCCCGCGTGATATCCTCCAGATGGCATCTGGGACTGATTCCCTCTTCCAGGCACTCCTTGATGACGCTCAGGTAATGCTCCATTGCCTGTTTGCGGGTCATTTTCAATTTCATGAAAATGTGATAATCGGAACAGCTGACCAGAATACCGGTTTCCTTCATGCCGATCTCTTTCACCAGCTTGAAGTCCTCCTTGCTCGCGCGAATCCAGCTGGTAATTTCGGGAAATTTATATCCTTTTTCCAGACATTTGTACACTGCATCCCGATCTTTTTTACTGTAAAGGAAAAATTCGCTGGCGCGGATCAGACCATTTTCTCCGCCCAGTCGGTGCAGATAGTCATAAATCGTTACAATCTGCTCGGTGGAATAAGGGGCGCGTGACTGCTGACCGTCACGGAACGTCGTATCGGTAATCCAGATGTCCTTTGGCATATCGTGCGGAACGGTACGGTCATTGAACGGAATCTTCGGAATTTCCGAATAAGGGAACATATTCCGGAAAACATTCGGCTTCTTCACGTCATCCAGAATGTACATATGCTCTTCGATCTCGAGCAGGTTCTTGTTCTCATTCATGGTGACCGGACGATTGGTAAATGTATTGTTCATGATGCCTTCTCCTTCGTTTGCTCGCCGCTTTCTTCCAAGCAGTGTGTTCTGTAATTCAGGTATCATTGTATACAATCATCCAATTTTTGTCAATCCTTCTGAAATAAAAAAGTTTATCCCTTTAACGCTCTGCCTACGTGAAGCATTCCCCAGCCCTGCATTCCCCAGTTTTCTCCCAGATCCTGCGCATGGTATAGCAACCGTTCCCGTACCTGTTCGTTTGTCAGATGCGGCTCCTTTTCCCACAAAAGTGCTGCTGCCGCGCTGACTGCCGGAACCGCCATTGAGGTCCCATTCTTTGCTGTATACGGATGATTTACCGAGCAGAAATGATTTTTCCGATACCAGGCGTTGCAGGAAATGATGCCGCTTCCCGGTGCCACCAAATCCGGTTTTTTCACTCTGCCGTTTGCAGGTCCTCTCCCGGAATAAGCGGCACAGGCATTTTTGTGTCCCGGGGTCTGCCTTCCGTCATGGCATCCGACCGATATGACGTGCGCCTGCAGCCCCATCGCAGAGACAGAATCCGGGGCAGGTCCGTTGTTTCCGGCAGCCACTGCGACGAACAGCCCTGCATTCCATGCTTTTGCAATCCAAGAAAGCAGCTCCTGCTCAAGCGCAGCTTCCCGGATCGAGCCGATCCCGACGGAAATATTCAAAATTCTCGTATGATAAATCCGGCGTGTGTCCAGCACATACCGGATGCCTTCTATCATGGCGGCAACGTTTCCGTCCCCACGTTCGTCCAGCACCTTGCATACTACCAGACGGCAGCCTGGCGCAATTCCGGCATACAGACCGTTGGAACATTTCCCGTTTCCACACAGGCAGCCTGCCACATGGGTTCCATGCCCGCTGTCGTCATACGGTTGCTTCTGTCCGCCGACAAAGTCTGCAAACCCTGCGATTCTCCCGGAAAGATCCGGATGCAGCGCGATCCCGGTGTCCAGCACCGCTGCCGTCACACCTTTTCCGGAAAGCCCGTTTACCTCTGCCGCGGTCGCGTGGACAACTCTCTTTACCCTGTTCAAGGCATACGCATCCTTTTTCTTTTAGGATATGGAAGGATGGGGGAAGAGGTGTGCTGCATTTTATGGAAGACAGTAAAAAAGCCGGCCTGCTCGCCGGGCTCCAGTGTACTCGCAAATGATAGGAAAAGTGTTTCAAAAATTTTTCTTCCACCGAGAAACCTGGACAAGCGTGCGGTCATATCTTAAACCATAACTATCCATTCGGAGGCTCATAACCATGAGTGATTTATCAGCTACCAACTGCGGATGCGGCAATACCTGTCAGAACGGCGGTCTTTTCGGCGGCAACAGTTGCTGCCTCATTCTGATTCTGCTGTTATGCTGCGGCAACAACGGACTCGGCGCAAACAACGGCTGTGGCTGTAACGACGGCTGCAACAACGGCTGTAATTCCCTGATCTGGATTCTGCTGCTTCTGGCTTGCTGCGGCAACGGCTGCAGCGGAATCGGCACGAATAACGGCTGCGGATGCAATAATGGCTGTGGATGCTGATTCCATAGGTATCTGAGCGCATCTGGCTCCCATCCCAAAGGGCATTGCTTCCTCCGGGGGTAATGCCCCTTCGCGATGCAAACGATTTTTCGAATCCCACAGACGATCTCTGACAGACTGGCAAAAGCAATTCCTTGTTGTCCTATTCTATCTGACTGTTTCATAGAAATAGAATAAACACCGGAAGGAAGCTTTTTAATGAACGTCTGTGAAAACGAAGCTGTCATCGCCTTTGATACGCTCTATACCCAAAACCATATCCAGATTTTAAAAATCCTGCTGCCATATTTTGACCCATATGGTCAAAACCATCTCGCGGTCTGGATCAAATATCTGGAGCTGCGCTACACCCTGGAATATGTTTCCAGGCATCCGTCCCCTCCATACAAAAATCAAACCTCCGGCACATCCTCGCCGGACTTTGCCGTGTTGTTTGAGCAGATTAAAAATTTTTGTTCTCCCCGGGAAAAAGCACTGTTTGGAGAACTTCTCAACCTGCAGAAAAATCTCGAGCTGTTCGAGGAAATGAAAGGGATGATGCAGCTGTTCGAAACGTTGAGGGAAAGTGTGCCCGACGTAGACGCCGATACTGCGGCAAATACAGACTGCTCCGGCACGAATCCGGCTCCCGGCAATTTCGACCCCATGACATTTTTAAAGGGCATGCTCTCGCCTGAACAGCAGGAGATGTTCGAGGCATTTCGCGATGGGCTCTAAATGCCGCTTTTACCAAAAAATATTTTCAAAACGGAGGGTTTTATGACCAGTCAACGAAACAGCAATACAAACACCATCCCGGAACCAAACTGGATGAAGGAAGACTGCGTCCAGAGCATTCCAAAAGAAAAGCTACAGTTTTTACAAAAACTCGTCTTTGAAAGCAGCTCCCTTTCGCAAAAAGAACTGCTGCCGTTTCTGATGGCGCTGGCACAGAAAAGCTACGAAGCATCCATCAGTTTTTCCGACACAGAAATTTCTTCCATCCTCACGGCGATCCGCAAATATGCCACACCGGAGGAACAGCTGAAAATGAATCAGATCGTCCGCCTGATGGCAAAGAAAATGCCCGGAAAGAGGGAGTAAAGCTCCCGCCTTCCGGGCGTTTTCAAGAAACCTTCCGGGTGTTAAACTTTTCAGCTATGGAAACCTTCTGTGATCCGTCAGTCCTCTGAGCTTTCTGCAGTTTCCGTTTCGCCAGCCGTCCCGACATTCTCACCGTCTGCGTCCGCACTTTCTGTCTCGCCATCTGCGCTTTCCAGTGTCTTAGCCGCAGCCGTTTCCTCTATAGCGTCAGTTGATGCCGTCTCGTCTGCAGAATCCGCTGTCTCCGTTTCAGTCTCCGTCTCGTCGATGAAGTCCTCCGGATCCTTATCGAAATCCGTCACGATATTGCTGGAAACGAGGTAAACATTGTCGTCGCCTTCCACGTTGATGTAATACTCAGAAAGCAGATCGCTCTTATTTCCGGCATAAATCACAACCTGCGTTCCTTCGGAAAGGACTGCCGTGATCGTCCGGAAAGGCTCCTCCAGTCCGTACTGGGAAAGATCCTCCGGCGCTTCCACAACAGTTTCCGTCGTTGTGATGTTGGCAATTTCATTCAGCAGCGTGTCAACTGTCGATTCTTTCATGGTTTCATCCGGCAGGCTGCTCTCCGTCCAGGTATCGTCTGCTTTCACCAGATGTACCTCGTGGTCGCCGGAAATGATCAGCTCCGTCACATCATCCTTATTGAAGTTGGTAACGTCAACGGAAACGGTTTCTTCCTCCGTTTCAAACGTATGATTCCGGATGATAAAATATCCGCCGACGCAGACGATACATAATACAAGTAAAATCAAAATTTGAATTTTCTGCTTTTTCATTTATCTCTTTCTCCTTCTGACCCAGATGATAATACCGGCTGCCAGCAGACCGATAGGAAGGATGCCCATCAGGAGGATTCCATAGCGGACAGCAGATGCTGTAGGCACGGTCGCATAGGTGGACACCATTGATTTGGTCGGGATGGAAATACTTTCGCTCTCTCCTGCCATCGTGCTTATCGCGTTGGTGAACAGCGTCAGGTTGTTATCCATTGTGTACTGGTTTGTCGACTCTGTGAACAGATAGGACGAGCTGTATAAAATCAGCTGTGCTTCTTCGCCGGAATCGAGCGTTTTCACCGCTTTTACGCCGACAGTAAAGGGTCCCTGCGCATCGTCATCTGTTTTCTTAACGTCGGAGGACTGATTCAAATCGGTCTTGCTGTACGCTTCCTCCGAGGTTGTCAAAAGAGTGGTCAGCGTAACTCCATCCTTCTCCGTAGTCAGAATCGGCTGGGCATACGGCATCATGATATAATCATAGCTCTTTCCGTAAACGCCGGTTGTCAGGCTGTCGGAGGAAACGTTCGGCAGCAGGTAAATCGGATTCTGATACATTCTCGCATTATCCTGCTCCACGATCAGACCGTCCCCGATGGAAAGTCCGAACTCGGAAAGCACCTTTGTCAGGTTCGGCATCTCCTCAGAGAAGCGATCGATATAAGAGGTGGAAATCAGAACCTTTCCGCCGTTGTTTAAGTATGCAATCAGCTTATCGGCATCCTCTGCGTTTAAGTCGTTTGCAGGGGAAAGGATCAGGACTCCGTTTGCATCGTCCGGAACACTGTCCTCTGTCAAAAGTGTCAGATCCGCAAGATCGACATTTTCCTTTTTCACGCCGTCCTCAAACGAGCTGTCCAGGCTGGCTTCTCCGTGACCGTTTAATTCATAAACAACGGAGGTGGAATCGCTCGTCACATAGGCGATCGCGCTTGTCAGCTGTCCTTCTGCATCGTAGCCACTGACAGAGCTGGAATAGTTGCTGTAGTCATAGTCATATTCGTAAATATTGTTGTAATTGATTACCTTAAATCGCTGTGCGGATTCTACGATCATGGAGTTTACGGAAATGCTGTCGGTATAATCCTTATAAAAATCAGGGGAAACGACAGGATCCTTGTAAACCAGCTTGATGTGATCGGAAAACTCTGCATAGCTTTTCAGCGTCTGCTGCAGCGTTTCATCCTGGCTGCTTTCCGAATTGATGACATAAATCGTCACATCTTCAGACAGGTTTTTGACGAGATTTTTCGTCGTCTGTGTCAGTGTATATAGTTTCTGGCTCGTTACATCAATCTTCGTATACCGATCCGGCAGGGCAGAAACTCCGAGGTTTAAGAACACCGCAATCGCTACGACAAGAGCGATCATCCCGCTGCTGTAAGCGCCGATCTGCAGTGTTTTTACCGAGACCTGATATCTTCTCTTCTGGATCGACTGAACCGTTAAGAATAAAAATACGACGATCAGGGTTACAAAATACAGGACGGATTTCAGATTCAGCGTTCCCTCCACCATAGCGTCCAGACGGTCGGTAAAGTTGTAAGCGTTTAAAATTTTTGTCAGCAGGTTGCCGGTTTGGGAAATCAGTCCGGTAATGGAGGACATCATGTAGCCGATAAACAAAAGTGCAAAGGAAAGCACCGCTGCGATGACCTGGCTTTCTGTGATGGAGGAAATAAACAGGCCAATGGCAAGGCAGGTCAGACCAAACAGATAATAGGCCAGCAGCGCCGTGTAGCTTTCGCCCATCGGAACGGTTCCGTAGCGGCTTAAAATCAGCGGGAACAGTGCCATTACCGCAACCGGAATGGTAAAGACAGTCGCCATCGCAAGGTATTTGCCCGCTACGATTCCGCCGATCGAAACCGGGGAAGTCAAAATTAACTGATCCGTTTTCTGCTTACGCTCCTCTGCCAGCACACGCATGGACAGAATCGGTGTCGATAACAGCAGCAAAAACAGGATACTGGAAAAGCTCTGTCCGACATTGCTGTAGCCGGACAGCAGATTGATTGCAAAAAAGTAAAGTCCGGCAAGGCAGATATGTGCTGCGACAAACAGCCAACCTGTTACCGTAGTAAAGAATGTTTTTAATTCTCTTTTATAAATCGCTGTCATTGTTTCGTCTCCTCCTCGGGCTTATCGGTCAGCTGCAGGAAGACATCCTCCAGCGATCCCGTCTTTTTCTCCATGCCAAGCAGGGGCATCCGATTCTCTGCCAGCTCATAAAACAGCGGCTCGCGGATATCGCAGTCCGCCTTCTCCGAAACCCGTGCGAGCACGGTTCCGTCTTCTGCTTCTGTCGTCGTAAAGCTTTCTACGCCGTCCAGATTTGACAGCAGTGTCTTTAACTGCGCTGCACTTCCCTTTACGCAAAGCTCCAGCTCGCCTGCACCCTTTAGCTTTGCCTGCAGTCCGTCCGGCGTATCGCTCGCAACCAGCTCGCCCTTGGAAATAATCAGGATCTGGTCGCACACTGCACTGACTTCGGACAGAATATGCGAACTCAAAATAACGGTATGGTCTTTTTTGAGACTGCGAATCAGCTCACGCATCTCGATCATCTGTCTCGGATCCAGACCGACGGTGGGCTCATCCAGAATAATCGTCTCAGGATCGCCCAGCACTGCCTGTGCCAGACCGACTCTTTGTTTATAACCTTTGGAAAGGTTGTTAATCAGACGCTTCCGGACATCCTCCAGCTGCGCGGTTTTGATCGCCTTTTCGATCTGTGCTGCTCTTTCCTTTCCCGGAATGCTCTTTAATTCTGCTGCAAATTTCAGATATTCCTCAACGGTCATCTCACTGTACAGCGGCGGAATTTCCGGCAGATAACCGATATGTTCCTTTGCCTTTTCCGGCTCTTTGACGATGTCAAAGCCGTCCACCTTTACGGTTCCGGCAGTCGGTGCCAGATATCCTGTAATCATATTCATGGTGGTCGATTTTCCGGCTCCGTTTGGTCCTAAGAATCCGTAGATCTGTCCTTCTTCAATCCGGACATTCAAATCCTTGACCGCATAGTGATCGCCATATTTTTTGACCAGATGCGAAATCTCAATCATAATGAGATCCTCCCTTTCAAATTTTACACTTTCTTAAGTTTATCGGAATTATGTGTTCATTTCAGGAGGATTCTGTGAGAAAAGTGTGTTTAAAAAATGGAAAAAATGTGTTCTGCGGGATATTGCTGCAGTGCAAGCCCAATCCCGCCCAGAGGTTTTTTCTTTCCCATAAAAGAATGTGCCTTGGCACATTCTCGCGCCGAGGCGCGGTTGCTTTAGCAACCA
>OJOF01002927.1_pt1 | contig 10001 bp, 9 predicted proteins | sample 1598181 | NCBI WGS metagenome assembly OJOF01 (sample SAMN01915226, study PRJEB22387) | human gut metagenome | isolation source: stool | host: Homo sapiens | place: USA
TTTTAAGCCGCGGTACAGTCAATGCCACACTGATCACACCAAGAGAAGTCTTTGTAGAAGCTGTAAAGTATCGGGCGGTGAACCTGATCCTGGTCCACAATCATCCAGGAGGCGATCCCTCCCCCAGCCAGGCTGATCTGGATGTTACGGAACGGATCTATCATTGTGGTGAACTCCTCGGCATCCATCTTCTGGATCATATCATCATCGGTGATCACAGGTATGTCAGTTTCCGCGAAAAAGGGATTTTTGATGAATATACTTAAGTGAAGGGACAGATTTATGCTTTTTAGAAATAATTACGGAGTAGACCTTGGAAGCAGCTCTGTAAAAGTCTATTCATTTTTCAGAAACAAAAGTTACATAGAAAAGAACATGGTAGCCTACAGAGGACGCCGGATCCTTGCCATAGGGAACGAAGCTTATGAAATGTTTGAAAAATCACCTGCAGATATTTCCGTAAATTCTCCTATGGCTTTCGGTATGCTGGCAAATCTGGAATTGCAGGAGATCGTCCTTTACAGCATGATAAAAAAAATCGATCATACATCCGGTCTCGGAGCAGACATGTATTTCTCCGTACCACTTGATATGACTGCTATCGAAAAGAGGGCATACTATCATCTGGTCAATGGTCACTGGCTGCGGAAAAACCGTGTTTTTATGGTGGAGTCCCCTATTGCAGATGCCATTGCCATGGGAATCGACCCTGAAAAGAATCAGGGCAGCATGATCGTAAACATCGGTGCACAGAGTACAGAGTTTTCCATCATAACCGACGGCAAGATCATCATCAGCCGTAAGATCCCCATCGGAGGCAGACAGATGAACGAATCTATCTGCAGCGAAATCCGAAAACATTATAATCTTCAGATTGGAACACGAACTGCAAAACGTCTGAAAGTAGTTATGGGAAGACTGAATGATCAGAAAAAAGAAGCCCGAAAAGTAGTCGGGATCGACAGTATTTCCGGACTTCCACGAGAAGAAGTTATTTCTGCCTACGTTGTTAATGAAGGGATCGCCAACTGTGTGAACCAGATCGCAGCAGAAATGAAATCTTTTCTGGAACGTACCCCGCCACAGATCGCTTATCATATCGCAAAAGAGGGCATTTATCTGACCGGCGGCAGCACACGGCTTCCTTATATAGATAACTATCTGGCTAGCTATACCGGATTTGCCTTTAATCTTTCTGATCTGTATGAAACTTCTGCAGCATACGGCCTGGAAAAGATCATCCGCGACAGAAACCTGCGCAAATGGGCCCAGCCGGTAAAGCAGAAAAAACTGTAAAGGGGCATATATAATGAAAAACATCCGAAAAAAAGTGCGTTTTCATTTTAATTTAAAAAGTAAACATCTTCTGGTAATCATGACATTTTTCTGTGGAAGCTGCATCGTAGCTACAGCAGCCTCCGGAACCTCTTCCGCACCACTTCAGGAAGCAGCCGGTTTTCTTATCGTTCCCTTTGAAAAGGGGATCGCCGGTGTCAGCGATATATTTGGAAATGTAAAAAACAATCTTCGTGATAAACAGGACGTGCTTCAGGAAAACGAAGAGCTGAAAAGTCAGATCAACAGTCTTACGGAACAGAATAACATCCTGATCCAGGACCAGACAGAGCTCACACGCCTGAAGGAACTTTACGATCTTGATCAGGAATATACCGACTATCCCAAGGTTGCCGCAAGGATAATCTCCAAAGATCCCGGAAACTGGTATGATACCTTTATGATCAACAAAGGCAGTAATAACGGGATCCGGGTTGATAACAACGTGATCGCCGGAAAGGGTCTTGTGGGTATCGTTACAGAAGTGGGACCTTCCTGGGCTACTGTCCGTTCCATCATCGATGACAGCAGCAATGTCAGTGCCATGGCAGTCAGTACTTCCGACAACTGCGTTGTCACTGGAGATCTGAAACTGATCGATGAAGGCAAATTAAGCTTTGAGCAGCTTTACGATCAGGATAACAAGGTAACAGTCGGAGAACGTATTGTCACCTCGAACATCAGTGAAAAATATGTGGAAGGACTGTTTATTGGTTATGTCAGTGAGATCCAGCAGGATCCCAATAACCTGACAAAAACAGGTACGATCGTTACACCGGTTGATTTCGGTCATCTGAAAGATGTATTTGTGATCACCACCAATAAACAGGACGCGATAGACAAATCGGAGGATGCGTCCAATGAAAAATAGGATTATATTATTTATCACTATCATTGTCTGTTTTCTCCTTCAGTGCACAGTAATGGACCGTATTTCCATTGGATCCATCACTCCAAATCTGCTTTTGATCCTGTGTGTATCCATGGGACTTATGCGTGGAAGAAAAGTCGGTCTGTGGACTGGATTTTTTTCCGGGCTTTTTGTCGATCTCTTTTATGGATCATTGTTTGGATTTTATGCACTGATCTATATGTATATAGGTTTTATCAGCGGCTATGCATTCCGCAGTTTTTATGATGATGATCTGAAAGTTCCGCTTTTTCTTGTAGCAGGAACAGATCTTCTTTATAATCTGGCTGTGTATGGCCTCCAGTTTCTGCTCAGAGGCCGTCTTGGATTCTGGACCTACATATACAGGATCATTATCCCCGAGATTGTATATACGGTTTTTCTCACCATCATCGTATACCGGGTATTTTACTGGATCAACTACCACTTAATGGATACTGTAAGGAAAGAAAGTGAGTCTATTTGGGAATTAAAATAAAAAAAATCATCAAAAAAATCCGTCTGAAACGTACTACAGTTCTTGTGATCGTATTTATTTTTCTGTCATCTGTCTTGGTCCGGCAGCTTTTCAGTCTGCAGATCATACAGGGAGAGGATTACATCAGTAAATTTCAGACACGTACCACCAAAACACGCGTGATCAAAAGCACCCGTGGTAATATTTATGACCGTAACGGCACAGTTGTCGCCTCCAATGTACTTGCATATTCTGTCACATTCGAAGATAGCGGTACATACAACAGCACCAGAGAAAAGAATCTGACTCTGAACGGTATCGCCTACCAGGTATTACAGATCCTTTCCAAAAACGGGGACAGCTTATCTGATAATTTTCATATTACCGTCAATGATCATGGCGACTATGCTTTTGATGTAGATGAAGGATTTACTCTTAACCGTTTCCGTGCGGATATTTACGGAGAAGCACAGATTGATGATCTCAGTGAGGAGCAGAAAAACGCAACCGCAGCCCAGATCATGGATCATCTTACCGGAAGCAGCGGATTTTCTATCGTTCTTTACGGAAAAGATGCCTACACCCCGGAAGAACTTGCCGCACATTCTCTTCCGGAAGAGCTTACCAAACAGGAAATCCTCGAAATTGCGATCATGCGCTATCAGCTGAACACCAACAGTTTCAAGAAATATATGCCGGTGACCATTGCAACAAATGTCAGTGAAAAATCTGTGGCAGCCATAAAAGAAAATCAGGCCGCTCTCCAGGGTATTGACATTGTAGAAGATTCCACCAGAAAATATGTGGACGATGAGAGTATGGCGCCGATCCTCGGTTACACAGGCCAGGCCTCTTCTGAGGAATTGGAAACCCTTCGTAAGGATAATCCTGATTATTCCAATGATGCGGTTGTTGGAAAAGCCGGAATCGAACAGTATATGGAGCTTGAACTTCAGGGAAAAGACGGAGAAGAAACGGTCACAGTTGATAATCTTGGTAAAGTCCTTGACATCGACAATTCTAAAACTGTTGATCCTGTGGCCGGAAACGATGTTTATCTGACCATTGATTCCGACTGGCAGAAGAGTATTTACCAGATCCTGGAACAGCGTGTTGCTGGTATTGTCCTCTCTAAACTGACACCGAATAAAAGCTTTGATTATGAAGCAGAGAAAGATGCAAGTAAGATTACCATCCCAATCTATGATGTATACAATGCACTGATCGCAAACAGTGTGATCGATATCAATAAATTCAGTGATGCAGATGCTTCCGACACAGAAAAAAATTTATACGTCAAATTTCAGCAAAAACAGCAACAGGTTTTTGATACAATAAGTAACAGGCTGACAGGCGACAATCCTCCAGCCTATAAGGATGAAGATACGCAGATGCAGGAATATCTTACCTATATCTGTGATGATCTTCTTACCAATACCTTGAAGGTACTGAAAAGTGATTCCATTGATACCGCGGATGAAACATACAAAGCCTGGAAAAATGATCAGAGTATCAGTCTGAAGGATTATCTGAACTACGCTGCCAGTCAGAACTGGATCGATATTTCCCAGATCTCAACCTCCGGAGAATATCTGGATTCTGAAGAGATCTATCAGGCTCTTACCGCCTATATCATTGATTACCTGAAAACAGATACAGGCTTTTCAAAGCTTCTGTATAAATATATGCTTCAGGAAGACACCATCAGTGGAGAAGATCTGTGTCTTGTTCTCTATGAACAGGGCGTTCTTTCAAAAGAAGACGAACTGTATCAGACAATGGCCTCCGGTGGTCTTGATGCCTACACCTTCATGTATCGCAAGATCGCAAATCTTGAGATCACACCGGCCCAGCTTGCGTTGGCTCCGTGCTCTGCATCTGCGGTGATCACAGATACTACAACCGGAAATGTTCTCGCATGTGTTTCCTATCCGGGATATGATAATAATCGTCTGACCAACAATATGGATACTGATTATTATGCAAAGCTTTCCACAGATCTTTCCAGCCCGTTCTTCAACAAGGCAACACAGCAGAAGACGGCTCCAGGATCTACCTTAAAGATCTTATCTACTGTTGCCGGCATGTCTGAGGGCGTAATAGATGATGGCACATATATTGAATGTACAGGAAGCTTTGACCTTGTAACACCTCCGATCAACTGCTGGAATAAACAGGGCCACGGTTCTCTTGATATCCGTGAAGCCATTGAGCAGTCCTGTAACGTATTTTTCACTACGATTGGTTTCGAACTTGGTAAAGATTCCGAAGGTAATTTTTCTGAAGCCAGAAGTCTTGGAATGCTTCAGAAATATGCTTCCCTCATGGGATTGGATCAGAAAACCGGCATTGAAATTTCCGAAGCTTCTCCGCAGGTTTCTGACAAAAACGCCGTCCCTTCCTATATTGGACAGGGTACCAATGCGTTTACGACCAGCCAGCTTGCACGTTATGCGTCAACGATCGCCACTTCCGGTACGATCTATAAGCTTTCCCTTCTGGACCGTGTGACGGATTCCAAAGGAAAACTTATAAAGGAATATCCTTCCGAAACAGCTGGACAGCTGGATCTTTCCAGCAATATCTGGGATGACATCCATGACGGTATGTATCGTGTGGTGCAGACTCATGATCAGTTTAACAGACTTGGAGTTGAAGTAGCAGGAAAAACCGGTACTGCCGAGATTGACTATTATCATCCGAACAATGCACTTTTTATCGGATATGCGCCTGTTTCTGATCCCAAGTACGCAATATCTGTACGAATCGCAAACGGATATGCATCCGGTAATGCCTGCCTTGCAGCTAATGATATCTTTAAATACATTTTCGGACTTGCAGATGAAAGCACCATTCTCACTGGCTATGCAGCAAGCGATACCAGTAATGTATCGAATGACTAAACAAACTTTATGAGGATACCAGAAGTGTGGAACATTTTATAGGAGGAATCAGAAAACATGAGTGAAGTCATTGTCATTACATCTGGAAAAGGCGGTGTTGGAAAAACCACCACCGTGGCAAATATCGGGACCGGACTGGCTGCCATGGGAAAAAAGGTTGCAGTTGTAGATACCGATATCGGACTCCGAAATCTGGATGTTGTCATGGGACTGGAGAACCGTATTGTTTATAATCTGGTTGATGTGATCAATGGGAGCTGCCGCCTGAAACAGGCACTGATCCGGGATCGTCGGCATTCAGAACTGTATCTTCTTCCGTCTGCCCAGACCAAGGACAAAACTGCCGTATCTCCGGAACAGATGATCAAGCTTACCGATGATCTCCGGGAAGAATTCGATTATGTCCTTCTGGATTGTCCGGCAGGAATTGAACAGGGATTCAAAAATGCAGTAGCCGGAGCGGACCGTGCACTGGTCGTGACCACACCGGAAGTTTCCGCGATCCGGGATGCAGACCGTATCATCGGGTTGCTGGAGTCCGGAGGGCTCCGTGATATCCGGCTGATCATCAACCGGCTTCGACCGGAAATGATCGCCAGAGGTGATATGATGTCCGTAGAAGATGTGTTGGAAATCCTGGCTGTAGATCTGATCGGTGCGATCCTGGATGATGAACAGATCGTGATCTCCACAAATCAGGGAGAACCTTTATCCGGAAAAAATTCCCAGGCAGAAGAAGAGTATCGCAATATCTGCCGGAGACTTATGGGCGAAGAGGTCCCTTATGTTACTGTGCGTCGAAAAAATGGTGTATTCCACCGTCTTGGCAGCATTTTTCGAAAATAACAGACGCCTTGCTGTCTGACATTTTTCATCACAGGAGGAATGATTATGGGATTTTTCTCCGGGAAAAACCACTCTGCAGGCTATGCACGCGACAGGATGAAGCTTCTTCTTGTATCGGAACGCATAGACTGTTCTCCACAGATGATGAAGCTTTTACGGAACGATCTGATACATGCCGTAAAAAAATACGTTGTAATTGATGAACCAGGGGTGACCATACAGATCACACAGGAACCACCTGTTCTGCATGCAGTCATACCCGTACTTAAGAAAAGAGATGCATAATTTATGATTAAACAGTATAAGCTGCGGTTTTACAATTTTCGACTGGTGATCTTTCTCCTGGCGATCAGCTTTATTGGAATTCAGCTTGTAGGAACAGCTGCCGACTACCTTCGCACACGTCAGCTTCTGGGTGTGATCATCGGTGTGGTCTTTATGCTGATCCTTTCACTGATGGATTATTCCTGGCTGCTGAATTTTCAATGGATCATGTATGGATTTAATATCGTTATGCTTCTGGCTGTCCGGTTCTTCGGATCCAGCGCCAATGGTGCTGCCAGATGGGTGGATTTAGGTTTTATCCGTTTCCAGCCTACCGAGCTTTCAAAGATCATTATTATCCTGTTTTTTGCCAAATTTTTTATGGATCATGAGGAAGATCTGAATACCTTAAAGACTCTGATACAATCAGCTGTCCTTCTGGTCATCCCACTGATGCTGATCTATGTACAGCCGGATATGAAAAACACCATCACCGTAACAGTCCTGTTCTGTATTCTGATCTACATCGCAGGACTTAGTTATAAGATCATCGGAGGTGTAGCCTTGATCGCGATTCCTCTGGCCATCATCTTTCTGTCCATTATCGTGCAGCCGGATCAGAAACTGATACAGGATTACCAGAGAAACCGTATCATGTCATTCCTGTATCCGGAGAACGAAGAATACGCAGATGATATTGAACAGCAGAACAACTCAAAAACAGCCATCGCCTCCGGAGAGCTTGTGGGACGTGCTTTCAGTAATGACACCAGTGTTACATCCGTAAATGATGGAAACTTTGTTTCTGAGAATCAGACCGACTTTATTTTTGCGGTGGCTGGAGAGCAGTACGGATTTATCGGCTGTACTCTGATCGTACTGCTGCTGTTTCTGATCACCTTTGAATGTATCCGTATGAGCCTGCGGGCCAAGGATCTTGCCGGTAAGATCATATGCTGCGGTGTTGGAAGCATTGTTTCCATACAGAGCTTCATCAACATCTGTGTTGCTACCGGCCTTGCACCAAACACAGGTACTCCGCTTCCTTTTGTAAGCTATGGTCTTACTTCTCTGATCAGTCTGTTTATGGGTATGGGACTTGTTCTCAATGTAGGACTGCAGAGCAGTGCATATAATAAAGAATTACAGAAAAAAGGTCAGAAATCGGATACCTACTTTCGGAAAGAGGAATACTTATGACACGTAAAGAACCTGTAAAAAATCATATACGTTCTGGCAATCCTTCCAGAGGTCAGGCTTCCCGGGCTGCACATACAGCTTCCAAGGGGACAAAAAGAACTTCCACGCCGTCTGACGGAACTGTTTCTGCCAGACGTAAAGCTCAAAATACCCGGATAAAACGGATGCGTCGCAAAAGGATTCGCAACACCATTTTTCTCCTTCTTCTGCTGATCGTACTATGCACAGCTGGCGGTTTTGGTGTTTACATGCTGAAGGGCGGAGATTTTTCCACTCCTGCAAATTCTTTCAATGCATTCTCCGAGTTTGATAATACTCTGACTTCCAAAGAAGAGCAGCGCGCGGCAGGTTTCGCCCATGATCTCTGTGTTGTTACAAAAGATGTTGCTCTGGATTCTGTCAGTCTGGATGACAGCCAGTCCGGTGTGCTTCTGAATCTCAGTGATAAAAAGGTACTCTATGCAAAAGGTGCCTACAACAAGGTTTATCCTGCCAGCATCACAAAGATCATGACAGCTATGCTTGCACTGAAATATGGAAACATGGACGATACAGTAACGATCTCACAGGAGAATGTTACCCTGGAATCCGGTTCTCAGGTAGCTGGTTTCCAGGCGGGAGATCAGGTTACCATGGATCAGCTTCTTCATTGTCTTCTTGTTTATTCTGCCAATGATGCAGCATCTGCCATTGCGGAACATATAGGTGGATCAACAGATAAATTTGTAGAGATGATGAACAGCTTTGCTGCAGAACTTGGCTGTACAGGAACTCACTTTACCAATCCCCATGGTCTTCAGGACGAAAATCATTATACAACGCCTTATGACATTTATCTGATGCTGAAAGAAGCCTTGAATTATCCGGAGTTTACAGACATCACACAAATGGCATCTTATACAGTTAGCTATAAGCATTCCGATGGCTCCGATGCAAGTGCTACCTTACCCGCTACAGATCATTATCTTACCGGAGAGGCAGCAACTCCTAAGGATGTCACTATCCTTGGAGGAAAAACAGGAACAACCGATAAAGCCGGTAACTGTCTGGCACTTTTAAGCCAGAATGCTTATGGGAAGCCATTTATTTCCATCGTCATGGGTGCGTCCTCAAAGGATGTTCTTTATCAGGAAATGACATCCTTGCTCCAGAACATCAACTGACAGGATTCCATACAAAAAACAAAAAAGCAGATCTGTTTGAAATTTTATTTCGCAGATCTGCTTTTTTATTCTTTTTTTTACATTCAGTTAATTTCTACTGTATCATCGGAGCCATCACTGCCGGTATCTTCGGTCTCACTGCTATCAAGATCCGTATCCGAAGTACCACTGTAATCATTGTCATCGACCACTTCACCTGAGCCACTGTCCGGATCTTCATAATTGCCTGCGTCTTCACCGGTTCCATCTGAAGATGTATCTGAAGTATCTGCTCCATTGGCTTCACTATCCGTATTGCCGTCGTAAGAATTATCACCTGGATCATAAGTCGGCTCTTCCGTATAGGAATCTCCGTCCCCAGTATCGTCAGAACTCTCGGGCTCACTGCTGTAGCTGTCCTCTGTATAGATTGGAAAATCCGCATCAGCAGTTCCCTCTGATGTAGAATCTGTAACAGGCTCCGCCGCATTATTATCCGGAATAGCAGTAAGATGAGAAACCGTTCCATCCTTTGGGACGACGATATAGATTCCCAGCATCACGATACATAATGCCATGGCTAATCCGGCAATCTTCATTTCTTCCATATGTTTCATCGCTGATGATCTCCCTGTCGTTTTTTTGTATTATAGCACAGAATCACTCATATTTGTAAAACAGCCATGTATTTCTTTTGTTTTTCTGTAACAGTTCCCGAAATTTATTTCGCGATCATATAGACACACTTTCTCTGGGTGTTTATAATAAATAATCATATTTATTCATAACTTAAAGAAAGGCGTAACATTTTATGGGCGACTGCATTACCACATATACTGGAAAACATTTTGATCCGACACATCCGGACGAAGAGCTGATCTGCATCGAGGATATCGCCCATGCCCTGTCTTTGCTCTGCCGGGGAAACGGTCACGTGAAGAACT
>OJOF01002974.1_pt1 | contig 9842 bp, 6 predicted proteins | sample 1598181 | NCBI WGS metagenome assembly OJOF01 (sample SAMN01915226, study PRJEB22387) | human gut metagenome | isolation source: stool | host: Homo sapiens | place: USA
TTTCTTTATTTATTTTATAATAATGATAAGCAATAGTAGCCGGTACAAAATCATTATCTATGGATACACTATTAGCCTTTTGAAGATAATTTTCCGCTTGTTCTAAATTTCCACGCTTTTGCTCAAGATCTGATAAGGTCAAATAATCCGAAGCAGTATCACTCGAATCCTCTTTTATGCTCTTCAATAAATATTTTTCAGCTAAATCATATTTTTCCAAAACATTAAATATATTACCTAGACCATTGTATACATAATTTCTAACCTCATCTACTCTCAAGGAATCTATTATCACTTCTGCTCGCTTCAATATAGTTAAAGCTAAATAATTAGAATCAACATCCATATAACTCCTTCCCTCATTCACAAACGCACGCACATAGCTTTTCATATTACCGGCCAATCGAAAATACCGTCCGCTCTCCTTATATTTTTTTGCAGCTAACACATAACGATCATCCAGTTCATACAAATCCCCCATATAACTACAAATATACCCGGCACGATTATAGTTCTTAATCGCCAACGCTACTTTCAGCGCATCGGAGTAAGCCCTCATTGCCTTCTCGTACTCCTTATCCTCCACATACGAACGCCCCAGATAAAGGCCGATCTCAGCCTCCTCTTCCCGCATCTTTTTCTTTTGATAGTATTTCAAGGCGATCTCAAGCTGGTTCGTATAAGGCATCTCGTCCTCTATTTTATCGGCGGCACGTGCGTATAACATACACCAACGGGCTATCAGACGGGGACTCATCTCTTCCGGGAGCGGAATGGAATCCAATGTAGTGATTACGCTATCCGGATAGGCATCAAACAGGCGTTCCGCCTGATTGATCAAACGGATTTCCTCAGATTCATTTTGGCATCCTACCACAAGGAAAGTCAAGGAAGTTAATAGTATATATATAAATGACTTCATCCTTTATTATAGATAAGCAAAATTAAATATTTTTAATTCATAAACAAACGATAGAACAACAAAATAACAAATACAAGAAGAAAAAACACACAATAAGTCCATGCAAAGGTATCAAGTTATATATACATGAATATCAGTGATATAAAAACATCATCATGTTTTCCGGAAAACACGTACATGTTTTTCCGAAAAGTCGTACGTGTTTTTCATAAATCACGTACGTGTTTTTCCCGGAAATCTTATAAGGAAAATAAGAACACATAAAAAATAGACAATAAGCCGGATCAGCAATAACTCATTGTACAACTTACAAATGCAACCAATCATTAATATCCAACTAGCTTATTGCTTATCTCAATTATTTTACAAACCTTTGCGAACATAATATTAAACTAAAATCTTTACTATGGAATTACAAACGATACAAAACAAGATTCACGAGATCAGAGGGCAAAAAGTCATGCTGGATTTTGATCTGGCGGAAATGTATGGAATAGAGACAAGGGTACTTAAACAGGCAGTCAGGCGTAATCCTAAACGATTCGAGGGAAATGATTTTATGTTTGAATTGACCAAGGAGGAACTTTCAAGATCACAATTTGTGACCTTGAATAAAGGTAGAGGTAATAACTTTAAATATATGCCATTCGCTTTCACGGAACTAGGAGTCGCAATGCTAAGTAGTGTGCTGAACTCAGACATTGCGATCGAAATCAACAGAAACATTATGAGAGCCTTTGTCGCTATCCGGAATTATCCCTTACAAACTATCACTAGTTCCATCGAAATTAAAGAACTACAAGAACGTATCAAATCTCTTGAAATGGCTAATGAGGAAACGCTTTGCGCTATCAATGATCTCAGTGAAGACACCCAAAAGTCTTTGGATGATATTTACATAGCTCTTTCCGAACTGGCTACAAAGAAAAAGAACAATGCTAAAAAGCCTAAAATTGGTTATATCAAATAAAGTAAACTAATAAGTTCTTATACTATGGAATTACAAGCGATACAAAACAAGATTTATGAGATCAGAGGGCAAAAAGTCATGCTGGATTTTGATCTGGCGGAAATGTATGGAACAGAAACCGCCCAACTGAAACGTGCGGTCAGACGAAACATAGAACGCTTTCCTGATGATTTTATGTTCACATTAACAATTCAAGAATTTAACAACTTGAAAAACAATATGGTATGCCAAATTGGCATCTCAAAGAAAGGAGGTAACCAATATGCTCCATTCGCTTTCACGGAGCAAGGTATAGCAATGCTTTCTTCTGTACTCAGATCCGATACAGCCATTAAAGTCAATATCTCTATCATGCGTGCTTTCGTCGGCATACGACAAATAATAAGTTCTTCCTCCCCTTTGCTTGAACTCCAACAAGAAGTAAAGGAACTCAAAGCGTATATCGAAGAAGCATTTGCCGATTACAACGACATCAACGAAGATACCCGTACGCAACTTGAGCTAATCAATCTGTCACTCGCTGAGTTACAAGCGAAAAGAACCGAGAATCAATCTCGCCCCCGGATTGGTTACGTGAAATAAACAGTTCATGTAAATAACTCATATAAAATAAATAAATTCACTAACTTTGTGGCCTTAAATAGAAAACGATACAAAAACGATAAACGATCATGGAGTACAATTTCAGAGAGATTGAGAAGAAGTGGCACGACTACTGGATTGCCGAAAAGGTTTATAAAGTCGAAAAGGACACGAATAAGCCTAAATACTATGTATTGGACATGTTCCCCTATCCTTCCGGTGCGGGATTGCACGTTGGCCACCCGCTCGGTTATATAGCTTCTGATATTTATTCGCGTTTCAAACGTTTGCAAGGTTTTAACGTATTGCACCCGATGGGTTACGACGCTTACGGATTGCCCGCGGAGCAATACGCCATCCAGACCGGACAACATCCGGAGATCACGACAAAGAATAATATAGCCCGTTATCGGGAGCAATTGGAAAAGATCGGTTTCTGCTACGATTGGAGCCGTGAGATCCGTACCTGCGATCCCGAATATTACAAATGGACGCAATGGGCCTTCATCCGGATGTTCAACAGCTACTACTGCAACGACGAGAAGCAAGCCCGCCCGATCAGCGAGTTGATACAGGCTTTCGAGACCAGTGGTACGGAAGGTCTGAACGTAGCTTGCGGAGAGGAACTTAGTTTCACCGCCGAGGAATGGAAAGCCAAGAGCGATAAAGAAAAACAAGAGATATTACTCAACTACCGGATCGCTTATCGTGGCGAGACCATGGTAAACTGGTGTGCCGCCTTGGGTACCGTATTAGCGAATGATGAGGTCGTGAACGGTGTTTCCGAGCGTGGAGGCTATCCGGTGGAACAAAAGATCATGCGCCAATGGTGCTTACGTGTATCCGCTTATGCGCAACGCCTGTTGGACGGATTGGATACGATCGACTGGACGGATTCCTTGAAAGAGACCCAAAAGAACTGGATCGGACGCAGCGAAGGTGCCGAGGTTCGCTTCAAGGTAAAAGACAGCGACAAGGAATTCACGATCTTTACGACCCGTGCCGATACGATGTTTGGTGTTACCTTCATGGTATTAGCTCCGGAAAGCGAATTGGTTCAACAATTAACTACGGCAGACCAAAAAGCGGAAGTAGACGCTTACCTAGATCGCACCAAGAAACGTACCGAGCGCGAGCGCATCGCCGACCGTCAGGTAACCGGTGTATTCAGTGGTTCCTACGCTATTAACCCGTTTACGGGCGAGGCGGTTCCCATCTGGATCAGCGACTATGTATTGGCCGGCTACGGTACGGGAGCGATCATGGCGGTTCCGGCGCACGATAGCCGCGACTACGCTTTCGCGAAGCATTTCGGACTGGAAATCCGTCCGTTGGTGGAAGGTTGCGACGTAAGCGAGGAAAGTTTCGATGCCAAGGAAGGTATCGTATGCAATTCTCCGAGAGCCGGCGTTACTCCTTATTGCGATCTTTCCTTGAACGGCCTGACGATCAAGGAAGCGATAGCCGCTACCAAGAAATACGTAAAAGATCACGATCTGGGACGTGTGAAGATAAACTACCGCTTGCGCGACGCTATTTTCAGCCGCCAGCGTTATTGGGGCGAACCGTTCCCGGTATATTACGACGCCGATGGCATGCCTCAGATGTTGCCGGAAGAATGTCTGCCCTTGTTGCTGCCGGAAGTAGATAAATTCTTGCCTACCGAGACGGGCGAGCCTCCATTAGGACACGCCGTTAAATGGGCTTGGGACACGGTAAATCAAAAAGTCACCGAGGTATCAAAGATCGATAACCAGACGATCTTCCCGCTGGAGCTTTGTACGATGCCAGGCTTCGCCGGTTCTTCCGCTTATTATTTGCGCTATATGGACCCGCGTAATGATAAAGCCCTGGTAGCTAAAGACGTGGATGAATATTGGAGAAACGTGGATTTATATATCGGTGGTACGGAACACGCTACCGGCCACTTGATTTACAGCCGTTTCTGGAATAAGTTCTTGTTCGACTTGGGTATCGTTTGCGAGGAAGAGCCGTTCAAGAAATTGATCAACCAAGGTATGATCCAAGGACGCTCGAACTTCGTGTACCGCATCAACGGAACCAATAAATTCGTTTCCTTGAACTTGAAAGACCAATACGAGGTCACCCCTATCCATGTAGACGTAAATATCGTATCTAACGATCTGTTGGATATAGAGGCTTTCAAGAACTGGCGTCCGGAATACAACGATGCGGAGTTCGTATTGGAAGATGGTAAATATATCTGCGGATGGGCAGTCGAGAAGATGTCCAAATCCATGTTCAACGTAGTGAACCCGGATATGATCGTTGAGAAATATGGTGCCGATACCCTACGTTTGTACGAGATGTTCCTAGGCCCGCTGGAGCAATCCAAGCCTTGGGATACGAACGGTATCGACGGCGTACACCGTTTCTTAAAGAAGCTTTGGGGCTTGTTCTTCGGCAATACGGATACCCTGCAAGTTACCGATGCCGAGCCTACGGCCGACGAATTGAAATCCTTGCATAAACTGATCAAGAAAGTAACGTTCGACATCGAGCATTTCTCATACAACACGTCCATTAGCGCCTTCATGATTTGCGTGAACGAGTTAACGAGCTTAAAATGTAGCAAGCGCGCCATCTTGGAGCCGCTGATCACCTTATTGGCTCCGTTCGCTCCCCACATCACGGAAGAGCTATGGCATCAATTAGGACATGATACGACCATCTGCGATGCCCAGTGGCCGGAACATAACGAAGAGTATCTGGTAGAAAAATCAGTTACCTACGTCATCTCATTCAATGGTAAAGCCCGTTTCAACCTCGAACTTCCGGCAGATATCTCCCGTGAAGACGCTGAGAAGGCGGCCTTGAGCCATGAGAACTCAGCGAAGTGGATGGAAGGCAAGGCCGTTAAGAAGGTTATTGTCGTTCCCGGCAAAATCGTTAATATCGTAGTGGGATGAACTTAAAACTCACAAAAATCTATTTTTCCGTACAGGATTATCTAATGATCCTGTTCGGAACTTTATTATACGGATTCGGATTCAACGCCTTTATCCTTTCCAACGAGATCGTGACAGGTGGGGTAAGTGGTATCTGCGCGTTGATCTTCTTTGCCTCCAATGGATTGATCCCGGTATCCGTATCTTATTTTGTCATCAACGTAGCCTTGTTGGTGGTAGCCTTAAAGATCCTTGGTCTAAAATTCTTGATAAAAACTATTTTCGGAGTTTTCTCACTCTCGGCTTCTCTCTCTCTTTTCGAGTGGCTGCTGAAAGGACAACCTATACTGCACGACCAGCCGTTTATGGCTATCATAATCGGAGCGTTTATGTGTGGTGCCGGACTAGGATTGGTATTCTCGGCGAACGGTAGTACCGGAGGTACGGATATTATCGGTGCGGTAATCAATAAATATAAGAATATATCGATCGGACGTATCCTTCTGTTTTGCGATTTCTTCATCATCAGTTCCTCTTTCTTCCTGTTCCATAACGTGGACAAGATCGTTTTCGGTTTCGTGGAGATGGTCATAAGCAATTACGTTCTCGACATGGTATTGAACGGTAACCGCCAATCCGTACAATTCCTCATCTTCTCCCAGAAGTACGACGAGATAGCGGATCGCATCATCCATGACTTAGGCCGTGGCTGTACGATACTGGACGGCGAGGGCGGTTATTCCCGCAAACCCGTCAAGGTAGTCGTACTCCTCGCCAAGAAATCCGAATCCGTCTCCATCTTCCGGATCGTGAAACGGATAGACCACCAAGCATTCATCTCCCAAAGCATTGTCCGAGGGGTATATGGTGAGGGGTTCGATCAGATAAAGACTTAAAAAAGAATATACAAACAATTTAAAGCATTTCCATACGTTATATATCTACCGTATAGAAATGCTTTCTTATTTAATAGATTACGAAATATGAAACTTGTATTCGCGACAAATAATCAACACAAACTGGACGAGGTCCGCAAGATAACCGCCGGATACGCGGAAATCATAAGTTTATCCGATATCGATTGCCATGACGATATCCCCGAGACGGCAGATACCTTAGAGGGAAATGCTTTGCTAAAAGCCCGCTATATTAAAGAGAAATTCGGATATGATTGTTTCGCTGACGACACGGGATTAGAAGTCGAGGTATTGAATAATGCTCCGGGAGTCTATTCGGCTCGTTACGCAGGAACAGAGCACGACTCGGAAGCTAATATGAACAAGCTGTTGTCCGAAATGAATCATAAAGAAAACAGAAAAGCACGTTTCCGCACGGTCATAGCTCTAATCCTTGACGGAAAAGAATATACCTTCGACGGTATCGTAAATGGCTCTATCACTACCGAAAAACGCGGAGATAGCGGATTTGGATACGATCCTATATTCATGCCTGATACCTATACACAAACTTTCGCCGAGATGGGTAACGATACAAAAAATCAGATCAGCCATCGTGCGAAAGCCGTCATGAAGTTAACATCATTTTTATCTGATTACAATTGTTAATATGAGACATATACTTACTATCATTCTATTTTCATTCTTTTCATTCACTGTATTAGCCGCGAATTTTAATACAACCGGATGGAAAACGTATCTTTCTTACAATAACACAAACAGCGTAGAGGAATCGAACGACCAAGTATTTGTGGTAGCGGAAGGATCTCTTTATACGTATGGAAAAGAAGATAATAGTATTAAGCAATATTATAAAGGAAACGGATTAAATGATAATACGATTTCTTTGATCCGCTATAATAAACAAACAAAATCACTCCTTATTATCTATGATAATTCAAATATAGATATACTTGAGGGAGGAGTGGCGACAAATCTACCTTATCTGTCGACCAGTACGTCCATAAGAGACAAACAAATCAATTCAGTATTGATACACGATGAATATGCCTATTTATCGACAGCATTTGGTATCGTCGTGGTCAATATGGCCAAAAAGGAAATAAAAGATACCTACAAGCTTTCCTTAAATATAACATCGTGTGCCATACAGAATGGCAATATATATGCCTCTATAACCAATAAGGCAGAAGTATCTTCGGGGATTATATACGCCTCATTAAAAGAAAACCTACTGGATAAGGCAAACTGGAAGCCCTATGGATTATCAAACCTTTCCGATAGTCATACGATCTCAGCTATCGCTTCATTCAAGAATACCTTGTTCTACTTGGTCAGTCAGCAAGGTATCTTCTATGAAAACAATGGAGAGCTTTCCCGAATAATAAATAGCTCAACCCTAAAATACATGAAAGTAATAGGCGAAAAATTAGCATGTATAGATAACTCAAGGGTTTTCATCGTATCCGATACGCAAAAGTTTGACCAAATAAACTTAAGTATCAATGATATCAGTACCTATCAAACAGACAAATATTGGATAGCGGAAGGAAGCAAAGGGCTACGTTCTATCCAACGGAAAGGATCAAATAGTTTTGAGGCTCTTAATGAACCTATCATTTTAGACGGACCTTACAGCAATAGCGCATTCGATATTGTTTGTAAAAATGATAAAGTATATATGATCATAGGAGGTAAAGACCTCCTAAATGGTAAGCGCTTCGACAAAGGAGGTTATATTCTTACATACGATTATGATAAATGGTCTTTTATCGATCCTAAAGAAGCCCAAAAGAAACTCAATTTACCAAGAAATCCACGAGACTATACAAGTATAGCCGTAACGACCGATGATTCTAATGATGAGATCGTATACGCCTCTTCCATGGGTGATGGCGTTATCCAATATAAGAATGGAACTCCCGTCCAGTCATACAATGAAAAGAATGCCTTTAAAGAAACCGCGGGAGGCTATGGGTCCGGTTATTGTTATATAGATGGACTGGCCTTTGATAAAAATGGAAATTTGTGGATGACAAGCTCAGAGGTTAACCATGCGGTACTTGTTCTTGACAAAGCAGGAGCATGGCATCGTTTGGATATCGAACAACTTAGAGGAGTTTATACAATAAACGATATACTTATAACCTCCACGAACGACAAATGGATTTATGTGCCTCGTAACACCCCTAAACTTGTAATGATACCGAATAGCGAGTCTTTAGACGAAGTTTCCTCGTATGAGTTTACTACACTTATTGATACCGACGGAAAAGAATTGACTCCTAGTAATTATACATGCGTAGCCGAGGATAAGGATGGATATATCTGGGTTGGTACGAATCGGGGAGCCGTATACTTCACTAAACCTAGGATCTCTTCCGCTGAGGATAAAGCCGCTACACGTTGTACAAGGGTAAAATATACCAATGAGGAAACTGGCAATCTCGCTTATTTCTTAGATAACGTTGTCGTCACGACCCTAAAAGTAGACGCAGGTAATCGAAAATGGATTGGAACCAAAGGAAATGGCGTCTATGTTCTAGATAATGATAATGAGACAATCGTTTATCAATTTAATACGACCAATAGCCCGCTCCTTTCCGATAACATATACGATATAGAGATAAACGATAAGACCGGTGAGGTTTTTATCGGTACCGATAAAGGACTAAATTCCTATCAAGGAGAAGCTTCGGAAGGTAAATCTGATTACTCGGAGATCTACGCATATCCTAATCCGGTACGTCCCGAACATATGGATAAAGTAACGATTGTAGGATTAATGGATAATTCGAATGTAAAAATCACGGATTTAAACGGAAATATTATTTATCAAACTAAATCCTTGGGAGGGCAAGCTATCTGGAATTGCCGGAACGCAAGCGGATCACGTGTAGCGACAGGCGTATATCTTGTACTAGCTTCCACAGAGGAAGCCTCAGAGAGCGTCGTAACAAAAATCATTGTAGTCAAATAGAACAATGAATCAATCAGAGAAAGTTTTACTCAACTCCAGATTAATAAATCAAGTAAAAGAAGCGAATAATTTTGATTTTATTCGCTTCTTTCTTGCGTATTCTGTCATGTTCAACCATTTCAGCACACTGACAGAGACAGATCCTTTTTGGTTTGTTAGCGGAGGATTTCGAGTGAAAGGTTTCTTTATTATTAGTGGATTTCTTGTTATGTTTAGCTTCTTACGTACGCCTAATACCCGGATTTTTTTCCGTAAACGTATTCAACGTATTATGCCCGCCTACAGCTTGACTATTTTATTATGTGCCTTAATCGGATTATTCCTTACCTCTTTATCCTGCTGGGAATACCTCACCTCTTCTAGCTTATATACCTATCTTATCTGTAATTTACTTACATTTAACTTTTTATCGCCGGATTTACCCGGCGTATTCGATACCAATCCTTTACAAGCGATGAATGGGTCTTTATGGACTATCAAGGTTGAATTCATGCTATATATCACCATACCCATTATCTATTGGTTACTGAAAAGATACAATAAATTGGTATGCCTACTTCTT
>OJOF01002975.1_pt1 | contig 9841 bp, 7 predicted proteins | sample 1598181 | NCBI WGS metagenome assembly OJOF01 (sample SAMN01915226, study PRJEB22387) | human gut metagenome | isolation source: stool | host: Homo sapiens | place: USA
ATCTGAGGTGATTCGATGTTCTTTCATATTTTACAGCAGATGCTCTTCTTTTTTCTCCATGTGACAGAGTCCGGCTCTTTTCGAAAGCCGCTGAACCGGGAGGAAGAACAGGAATGCTTTCAGAACATGGCCGCCGGGGACACTGCGGCACGGGAAAAACTAATTCTGCACAACATGCGGCTTGTGGCACACATTACCAAAAAATACGGCATGCCCCAGCCGGAGCAGGAGGAGCTGATCTCCATTGGGACAATCGGGCTGGTAAAGGCGGTGGATTCTTTTGACTATGCCAAGGGGGCGCGGTTTGCCACCTATGCCAGCCGGTGCATTGAAAATGAAATCCTCATGAATTTCCGTTCGCAAAAGAAACACGCCGACCAGATTTATATGGGCGAGCCAATTGAAACGGACGGTGACGGAAACCAGCTGACGCTCATGGACATTATCGATGACGGAACCGATCTGCCGGAACTGGTTGATACGCTGATTCAGTCCAAACAGCTGTACGCCTATCTGAAAACGGTTCTGGAACCCCGTGAGGTGGAAATTCTGGTGCAGCGCTACGGGCTGTACGGCAGCACCCCCATGACCCAGCGTGAGGTTGCCAAAAAGCTGGGTATTTCCCGGTCGTACATTTCCCGGCTGGAAAAGCATGCCATTGAAAAACTGCGGCAGGCCTATGAAAAATCGCAATAAAAACAAAACCGTGAACTGTTCTCATAGTTCACGGTTTTTCGTAAATATAACGCAATTACGCGCCTAACAACTCTTCCCAGCTAACAGGATTTCCGGCGGAGTGCTCTGCGTAGTATCGCAGGATGTAGAACGCATCATTGATGGTAATTTCTCCGTCCTTGTCCACATCTGCGAATTTCTTCTGCGCCTCCGTCAAATTCGGTGTGCCGCCGGCGCTGATGCTGGAGTATGCCAGCAACGCCTGGTATGCATCATCAATGGAGATCACGCCGTCTCCGTCTAGGTCGCCCATTTCAGCGGATGATGGTTCTGGTTCGGTGGTGGTTGTAGTCGTTGTGGTAGAAGTCGTTGTCGTAGTTGTGGCGGTGCCTGTTGTTGTAGTTGTGGTTGTTTCTGTTTTGAGGTCTGTTGCGGTGTTTGTTTCTGTGGGCTTTGTGGTAGTTGTGGTTGTGGCGGTCGTTGTAGTCGTAGTTTCTGTGGTGGTGGTCGTGGTCACTGGCGGTGCGTTGGGATCATCCAGAGCCACAAAAGGAATACTTTGCTCCTTTGCATATGTCTCTGCATAGGAATTTGTATAGCCATAAATGGTTAGGTTCGTGTCATCCTGAAATGCCGTGGTTGAAATATCGGTAACGCTTCTTGGAATTACAATCTTTTCCAACGCAGTGCACTTAGAAAAAGCATTAGCTCTAATACTGGTAACACTGTCCGGTATCGTGATTTCTAACAAATTAGAATAGCCATAAAAAGCATGATTTTCAATGGTTGTCACACTATCTGGTATCACGGCTTCTGCCACCAGCACTCCATTCACATAAAGATTTCCCCCATTACACAATGGATTCGAATAATCATTGTGAAATTGAATTTTACTCCAAGATTCAAGATCAGAAATATAAACCTTTTTTAATTTTTCACAGCCCTCAAAAGCAGAATCTAAAATGGTTGTAACACTTTTCGGAATCACAATTTTTTCTAGTGCAGTACACTTTTTAAAAGTCTCACTTCCAATAAACGACGTGTCGTCCGGAAGGGTAATTTCTTTCAGACTAGTACAATTTTGAAAAATACTACCTGCAATAACCGTCACACTGTTCGGTATCGTAATTTCTGTCAAACTAGTACAATTGTAAAAAGCATCACCTGCAATACTCGTTACGCTGTTCGGTATTGTAATATTTGCCAAACTGGTGCAATAAGAAAAAGCACCATATCTAATACTTATTACACTTTCTGGAATGGCGATTTCTCTCAAACTGCTACAGCTTCTAAATGACTGCTTTCCAATACTTAACACACTGTCTGGTATTGTGATTTCTGCCAAACTGCTACAACCTTTAAACGCCTGCGCTTCAATGCTCAATACACTGTCTGGTATTGTGATTTCTGTCAAATTAGTGCAGTTAGAAAAAGCAGAACTTCCAATGCATGCCACCTTTTTCCCGTCAATTTCTTCCGGGATTTCAATTGATATAACATCACTATTGCAGCCAACAATTGAAACTCTACCTGCATCTAAAATGCAATAGTACAAATCTCCATATGTTCCATCATAAGAAGTTGGCACTTGCGCACTCGCCGTCAACACCGTCCCCACAGATTCCAGCACACCTTGCAAGCCCGTCACGCCAACGCTCCCCACGCAAAGCACCCCTGCTGTCACCGCGGCGACCGCTTTTTTCCATAATTTCATTTGTAACTCCTCCAATTCGTTTTTATTACAAAATAATTGCAGTATTAGTGTACCATTTTCTTGAAAAAAAGTCAAGCTTTTTCTTTTTGTACAAAATCAAAACCGTGAGGAAAAATTGTATCAGACAATTTATCTATCCTCACTTCTTTACGATAATATCTCCCAACTGAAACGGCACCACCTGTTTCAGGCTGTCCAGCGACAGTTCCAGCTGGTGACCGATTTTTCCGGCGCTGCACAGAATTGTGGGAAAATTCTGTGCAGATTCGTGAATGGTGGTATGAAACAGCTTTTTCATGCCGATAGGGGAACAGCCGCCGTGGATATAGCCGGTCAGCGGCAGCAGATCTTTGGATTTGCACATGGAAATGGCCTTTTCTCCCACCGCAGCTGCGGCTTTTTTCAAATCCAGTTCTTCCGCAACCGGAACCAGGAATACATAATGCTCGCCGGATTTTGCTACGGTGACCAGGGTTTTAAAGACTTGTTCCGGATTTTGTCCCAGAGCCTGTGCCAGTTCCACGCCGGTATGCTGGCCGGTTGCCTGTTCCCAGCAGCGGTGCACATAGGGGACTTTGGCTTTCTCCAGAATGCGGATTGCGTTGGTTTTTATGATTTTTTCCTTTGCCATAAGATTACGCTCCTAACGTGACCACTGCATAAGAATGGTGCAGCTCTGCCGCTAATTTCGAAAAGACATCTTCGGTTTTAATCCGAATCGTGGAAGTATTGATACAAGGGTGGCATCCGAAACAGGACTCCTGCAAAAGATCTTTGTCTACCACAAGCTGCACACGGTTTTCGATGTCATACATCAGACCGAAGATCGTCGCAGAGCCAGGAGTCAGATGCAGAATCTGTTCCAGATCCTCTTCCTTTGCAAAGGAAAGCCTGGAGCATCCCAGCTGGCTGGTAATTTCCCTGGTATGAAATGGTTTGTCTCCCGGCATCAGCAGCAGGTAAAAGTTGGTTCGCTGCCGGTTGCAGAGAAAGAGATTCTTGCAGATGGGTGTTTCCAGTGCCTCGGAAACAGCGTGGCAGGCATCCATTGTAAAAGCGGCTTCATGGTCTGCCCGTACAAACGGGATGTGCAGGCGTTCCAAAAGGTCATAGACGGCCAGTTCTTTTTCCAGTCGGTTTTCCGAAGAAGCGGGGCGGCCGGTTTCAATCAGCATAAGCATTTCCTCCCAAAAAGAGCGCATTGACAGTAAAAACGATCAATGCGCTCTGAAAGTGTGTCCTTCCAAAAAGGACAAGGTTTTATGTGAAATAGCTGCGCAAAGGTTATGAGAAAAGTGGCAGTTCCTTGCGCTTGGGGGTTACAGAGTGAACATAATTTCGTTCAGGATTGCTTCCAGCATTTCCTGACGGCCGCTGGTGAGAGAAGCAGTTACTTCGCCCTTTTCCAGTGCGTACTTTTCCAGATCAGCCATTGTTGCCTTGCCGGCAATGATATCTGCACCGATGCCGGTGTTCCAGCTTGCATAACGGTCAGCAACGAACTGATCCATTCTGCCGTCAGCAATCAGCTTGTCTGCAATACGCAGACCCAGTGCGAAGGTGTCCATTCCGGCGATATAGCTGTGGAAAATGTCCTCCAGTTCGAAGGAGCCACGTCTTGCCTTAGCGTCAAAGTTCAGACCGCCGTTGGTGAAGCCGCCTGCTTTCAGAACTTCGTACATGCACAGTGCTGCATCATATACATTGGTAGGGAACTGGTCGGTATCCCAGCCCAGCAGCGGATCGCCCTGGTTTGCATCGATAGAACCAAACATGCCGTTGGTTCTTGCAACGCGGAGCTCGTGCTGGAAGGTGTGCTGTGCCAGTGTTGCATGGTTTGCTTCGATGTTCAGCTTGAAATCCTTGTCCAGGCCGTACTTCTGCAGGAAGCCAATTACAGTTGCAGAGTCGAAGTCATACTGATGCTTGGTGGGCTCCTTCGGCTTCGGTTCTACATAGAAGTCACCGGTAAAGCCGATGCTTCTTGCATAATCTACTGCCAGGTGCATCAGACGAGCCATGTTGTCCAGTTCCAGACCCATGTTGGTGTTCAGCAGGGTTTCATAACCTTCACGGCCGCCCCAGAAAACGTAGCCCTGGCCGCCCAGCTTTACTGTTGCATCGATTGCGCTCTTGATCTGTGCAGCTGCATAGGCAAAAACATCTGCACTGGGAGAAGTGCCGGCACCATGCATATAACGTGGATGATCAAAGCACTTTGCAGTACCCCACAGCAGCTTCTTTCCGGTTTCGTCCTGCTTCTGCTTGCACAGGTCTACGATTTCTCTCAGCTTTTCATTGGTCTCGCTGAGGGAGCCATACTCCGGAGACAGATCTCTGTCATGGAAGCAGTAGTAATCAATGCTCAGCTTGTCCATGATCTCAAATGCTGCTTCTACCTTAGCCTTTGCCCGTGCAGTAGGATCTGCGCAGCCCCAGGTCTTGTCCGTTGTGCCGCAGCCGAACATATCGGTACCGTCACCACCCATGGTGTGCCACCAGGACAGCGCAAACTTCAGCTGTTCCTTCATGGTCTTTCCGGCTACGATTTCATCCGGATTATAAAACTTAAATGCCAGTGGGTTCTTGGAGTTCTTTCCCTCGTATGCAATTTTGGGAATGCTCTTAAAAAATTCGCTCATTTCGAATAACCTCCTGAAAATGGAAATTTGACAGCCTGTCCAGGTGAATTCCGGCAGACCGCCTATATCACAGACATCTTTGAAATCGTTTGAAGCGACCTTTTTTGTGGGTTCACGTCCAGGTATGCGCAGGGAAAATCTGCATTTCAGAGCACAGCGCTCAATGTGAAATGGTTTACAAAATCCAGTGCCTTTCAGATTTCAAAGTGGTCTGTTGAAATGCCTGCAAGAAAAAGCAAGGCAGTTCATCCAAAGAATTAGAATATGTTGATTTCACGGTTCCGGGTTGCAAAATAGTCCTCTAGAACCGCAATATAGGAGCGAAAGCAAATCTCGCCCCGGAAGGTGAGAACGTCATTTTGCTCCGGAACGCCCAGTTCTTCCAGCTGTGCGTCTGAAATATCCCGGAGATAAACCGTGTCCGTATTTGCCGCAATGCCCAGGGTCTCCTTTTGCGCATCGGTTAAATCCAGTTCTACATCCTGAGAAATTTCCAGAATCTGTGCGGTTATCTCGGAACGGGAAACCGTGCTCCACTCTGCGTGAACATCATCCGTTGTGGCAGGACGCTGTAAAAAGACTGTGCGGTCATAACCAGTAGCCACAAATGAAATCAAAGGCAGGTTGATGTCCTTGTCATTCGGCTCTACATGCACAGCAATGTTGCCGCCGGAACTGTCATCGGTCTGAATGATCTCGTATCGGTAAGAACCGGAAGGGGACACGTTCTGTTCCAGAATGGTTTGCTGTGTTGTCGGTGTGAACAGAGAGAGCAGCATGAAATATGCCAGAGATCCCAGAATGTACAGCAGCAGGAACAAAACGCCAAAAATCGTTTTGACCGTTTCGCCTGCGCCGGACAGGAAAAAGATCAGAAGTGCAGTGATCGTAATCGGCAAAATCAGTTCCCATTCTCCAAAGCATAGGAGTATCATAGGGAAAATCGCCGGCAGCAATAGGATTCCGGTAATGCGCGTCAGAATCTGAAACCGGCTGTACAGCATAGCAGACAATGCAAGAAATGACACAATGCAGAGGAAAATGCAAAACAGTGGCTTATTCGGAATCGATAGCTTGTAGAAAATCGAGAGATAGGAGAACCAGCACATCAAAGCACAATAACAAATGCCCAAGAATGAGCAGAAACGTCTCCACCAGATATTTGAAGTGTTTTCGTTCATGGATACAATCCTGTCCCCGGCACAGCGGCCGGAAATTTTTCCTTTCCTTCCAAAAACAGATCGCACGGCAAAAAGCATCGCTGTCCTTTTTGCGGCAAATGCTGTTTTTGATTTGATGATCCCACCGGCACAGCAAAACCTGACTCCGGCGGATTTTTTCAGATACACACAGCACACAGAAATAGATGTTGCATGAAAGTATCATGATTTCGTTCAAATGGTGCGGAAAGCTGCACCGGCATCATTTTTGATGCAAAGAATCCTGTATGATCTCTTTTATTATATCATTTTTTTCAGAATGTGGCAAGTGGTATTTCAAAAAAATTTGCGAAAATGGGGATCTGGCTGCATAAATGTGAATCAGAAATCGGCACACATATGGATGATGTCCAAAAAAAGCGTGAAAAAAGAAAAAATCTCTTGAATCTTGACGGGAAATATGATATAATCAAGATTAACTGTCAATGTTGCAGAATAATGGAAAGGAGAGTGGAAAATCCGGGATTCTGGGAAAAATGTGCGCAGGGTGTACCTTTTAAATGGGATTCCGGTTTTTTCAGGGCGATTGTATGACGAAATCCGTAGTATGTATTTTGATTGCAATTTTGGTTTATATGTTGGCCATGATTGTGATTGGTGCTGTTTACAGCAAGAAGAACAGCAACGTAGGTGACTTTTATCTGGGAGGGCGAAAGCTGGGACCGGTTGTTTCTGCCATGAGTGCAGAAGCATCAGACATGAGCAGCTATCTGCTTATGGGCTTGCCGGGACTGGCATATCTGAATGGCTGTGCGGAAGTCGGCTGGACGGCAATCGGACTGGCCATCGGAACCTATCTGAACTGGCTGCTGGTGGCAAAGCGCCTGCGCGTTTACTCGCAGAAATGCCGAAATTCCATTACCATTCCGGATTTCTTCTCGAATCGGTATCGGGATGACAAACATATCCTGATGGGAATTGCAGCAGTGATTATCCTGGTATTTTTTGTACCGTATACCGCTTCCGGCTTCTCTGCCTGCGGAAAGCTGTTCAATCAGCTGTTCGGCTGGGATTATCATGTGGCAATGATCATCAGCGCTGTGATCATCATTTCCTATACTTGTCTGGGCGGATTCCTGGCCGCAAGCTTTACCGACCTGATTCAGAGCATTGTAATGACATCGGCCCTGGTTGTGCTGGGGATTTATGGCGTGCATACAGCCGGCGGCCTTGGCAATGTCTGGGAAAATGCAAAGGGTCTGGAGCATTACCTCAGCTTTACCAGCACGCGTACCGCAGAGGGCGATCTGGTATCCTATGGCGGCCTGAGCATTGTTTCCACGCTGGCGTGGGGACTGGGATACTTCGGCATGCCCCATATTCTGCTGCGATTCATGGCAATTGATGACAAAAACAAGGTGAAGATTTCTCGCCGCATCGCTTCCGTCTGGGTGGTACTGGCCATGGGCGTTGCGATTCTGATTGGTATTATCGGCAATGCGCTGACTGCAAACGGAACCGTTGTACCGCTTACCACTTCTTCCAAGGCAGAGACGATTGTCCTGGAAATGGCAACGGTACTGAGCAAACACAGCGTGGGAGCGGCGCTGATTGCCGGATTGATCTTTGCCGGAATCCTGGCCTGCACCATGTCCACCTCGGATTCACAGCTGCTGGCAGCTTCTTCCAGTATGTCTGAGAATCTGATGAAGGGCGTGTTCCGGGTAAAGCTGACGGAAAAGCAGTCGATGTTTGCCGCACGTGCGGTGCTGCTGGTGATTGCTGTGCTGGGAATTTTCCTGGCGTGGGATCAGAACAGCTCTGTTTTCCGCGTGGTTTCCTTTGCGTGGGCTGGATTCGGCGCAACATTCGGGCCGGTTGTTCTGACGGCGCTGTTCTGGAAGCGTTCCAATAAATACGGCGCAATTGCTGGCCTGCTAACCGGCGGCATTATGATTTTTGCCTGGAAGTTTGGCATCGCCAAGCTGGGCGGCGTGTTTGCCATCTATGAGCTGCTGCCGGCGTTCCTGTGCGCATTGATTGCAATTGTGGTTGTGTCACTGCTGACAAAGGCACCGGAACAGGAAATTGTGGACGAATTCGAGGCAGTTTCTGCGGAAGTGAAGCAGAAGTAATCAAACCAAAAGCAAACCAAGCCGGTTTCTGCGTGAAGGCTGCGCAGATGCCGGCTTTTTTATGAAAAAACGAAAGACTTGACTTTTTTGTATGAAAATGGTATACTAATGCTGTAATTTATTGCAAAAAAGAAATGGAGGATGTAACAATGAAGTTATGGAAAAAAGCGGTCGCCGCGGTGACAGCAGGGGTGCTTTGCGTGGGGAGCGTTGGCGTGACTGGATTGCAGGGTGTGCTGGAATCTGTGGGGACAGTGTTGACGGTTAATGCGGAAGAAAATACTAGTGAAGAAAGTGTTCCTATCAGTACTGGAACAACAACAGTTCGTGTTGGCACAGGAACCACGCAGTTGACATATGGTGTGTATGAAGATAATACAGTTACAATTATGGATTGCCAAGAAGATGCTGCTGGAGATTTGGAAATACCGGAAGAAATTGACGGAAAATTAGTAACAAGTATTGGAGATAATGCTTTTTATAATTGCAGAGGTTTGACAGAAATCACGATACCTAACAGTGTAACAAATATTGGAGATATAGCTTTTGGAGATTGTACTAGTTTAGAAGAAATTATGATACCGAATGGTGTAATAAGTATTGGAAAGTCTGCTTTTAATGGTTGTACCAGTTTGACAGAAATCACGATACCGGACAGCGTGACGAGTATTGAAGAATATGCTTTTAACAGTTGTACTCATTTGACAGAAGTTACAATACCGGATAGCGTGACAGAAATTGGATGGAGTGCTTTTTCTGGTTGCACCAGTTTGGCAGAAATCATTTTACCGGACAGTGTGACAGCTATCGGAGGCTATGCTTTTTTTAGAACGCCATGGCTGGAAGCAAGACAAAATGAAAATGTATTAGTTGTTGTGAATGGAATTTTAATTGATGGAACAATGTGTACTGATAATGTTACTCTACCGGATAGTGTGACGAGTATTGGAGAGTGTGCTTTTTCTGACTGTACCAGTTTAACAGAAATTACAATACCTGACAGTGTGACAAGCATTGGAGATAACGCTTTTTATTGTTGTTCCAATTTGGAAAAAATTATGATACCAGACAGCGTAACGAGTATTGGAGATGGTGCTTTTTATTGTTGTGCTGGTTTGACAGAAATCACAATACCAGACGGGTTGACGAGTATTGGATTTGTGGCTTTTCAAGGATGTACCAATTTGACAAAAATCACAATACCAGACAGTGTGACAAGCATTGATGATGGTGCTTTTGGAGACTGCACCAGTTTAAGGAAAATCACGATACCAGACGGAGTGACGAGTATTGGATTTATAGCTTTTAAGGGGTGTACCAGTTTAATAGAAATTTCTATTCCAAATGGCGTGGCTAGTATTGGATATGAGGCATTTCAAGACTGTACTAGTTTGAAAGAAGTCAGCATACCAAATAGTATAGTAACTATTGAAAATAGAACTTTTTCCGGTTGCACTGCATTGGAAAAGATTGTAATTCCAAGAAGCGTTACCGATATTTCAACCACGGCATTTC
>OJOF01003037.1_pt1 | contig 9629 bp, 7 predicted proteins | sample 1598181 | NCBI WGS metagenome assembly OJOF01 (sample SAMN01915226, study PRJEB22387) | human gut metagenome | isolation source: stool | host: Homo sapiens | place: USA
CGGGTGCAAAAGTAGCGCATATTACAATTCAATCCAAATATATCTACCGTTTTTTTCACAGGTTTTTTGAAACAATTTTGTAACTGCTTGATTGATAAGGATGTTGTAGAACATGTTTTTGAAAGGAGGCGTGGGCGGGCACAAGACACTACACATAATTATATTATGCGCGCGTGCGAAAGACAAAAGAATGCGAAGCCCTAAAAAAGGACTCCGCATTCACGAGATGAAAAAAGGATTGAAAAAGAAACGGTATATATATTGGTTAGATGAGGCATTTATTCTTTTTCCAAGTGAACAGACTACAGAGGAAAGCCCATATGCCTTCCTTTTCTGAAATCCTGCTCTTATAATTATCCACAACTTTGGCATGCAGCAAAAGAACCTCATTGGCAAGATTAGTCATTTTCTCCAAATCGGCTATTAACTTCTCTTCCCGTTGAGTATGCACATAGTTTTGTTCCAGCAAATCATCGTTGAAATTCTCCAATCGGGCATTTTCCTGATAAAGCCAATTCACATGCTCTATCGGAAGACGCTCAACAGTTTCATCATCAGGATAAGATTTTATCGAATTAAAGACAAGGGCCTTATCAAGCTCCTCGGTATCCACCATCGGATTGGTGTCATCATAAGGCTCCTTATCTAAAGACGAGTACGTTAGATAACTAAGCCTGATCCATTCAAGGATGCGTTCTTCAGAAATGCCGTATTTTTCGGCTGCTAATTTCATAGATACCCAATTAGCCATATAGTGTTTGATTATTTAGTTTAAAATCAACCCTATACGGCTATAATGGTATATTATAAAAGTACGGGGTCTTACATCCTCCCTACCAGTAGGCATGTGGATACCCGCAACAAAGGAGGAGTAAGCCCGTACCAATAACTGATACAGGCTACGCTCATCCGACAGTTGCCAAAATTTCCACATTTTACTGATATCGGAAGAGGACACATAATATATTATGATACTACATGTCACTTGTTCAGTTGCAAAGATACGTTTTTTCTCTTATTCAACAACAAAAACATTCATTTGTTTTGACTCCCACCCAAAATATATTCTAAATAAGCCTCTTTCAAACTACTTATCAATAGATAAACCACTTCATAATAAAAAGCTCTCTCACCCCTTCCACAACATTGAAACTACTTATTCATCGGCATTAACGGGTGGAAGGGCTTACTGATAGGGAAACAACTGAATAATAATTACCATAACGGTTGCGCGAACGAGGAAATCCCAATGGGGCAAGCTGTTGTGCAAATGCATTCGGATTTATTCCCCGCATGGCTGCCGGGTTCTGTTTCTTCAAGGCTTTAAAAATGTCGGCAGCCGAAAGATGCAACACCACTTCATTCTGATCTTCGGCAGTGGAAGGACGGAAACAGGAATGAAGAAGTTCTTCCATCAAATTGCAACGCTGAAATGCCCGGTTATGCTCCTGCAACTCACATTCTTCCTCTGCCGTAAACCAATAACGACCGCCGGCCAGAAGTTCTTGCTTCAACTGGGCATAGATTTGTTTATGTTCGATATGGGCACAATCTATCTTGTCTTTTACCTCAATGCAAAGAAAACGCCGACTGCCGGTAGGGTCGGCAAGCAAATCGAAGCGATTGCTTGTACCAATGAAAGAGGCGATGCGTGGCAGGTTGCGATAGTTCCGCTGATAGGCTTTACAGAGGTTCAGATTTGCCATCTGCATCAGATTCTTCAGCAAAGGCATTTTCGACGCCGAGTATTTGTCGAACTCGTCAAGGTTCAGCAGTCCCATTTCCGACATCTTACGGGTGACGTTCCCTTTCGAAGTTAGTTCCACTTCGTCAGAATAGTAGCGGGACAGGCAATCGGGCATCAGGCATTTGCAGAAAGTGGATTTCAAAAACCCCTGTTTCGCACTGACAAGAACGGGTGCCACGCTATTGGCATGCTTCCCCGTCATCCCCAGCCATTGGGCAGTGAGGGCCAATAGCCATATATGAAAATCTTTCAGCCATAGCGGGTCGGAAGAAACACGACGGGCAAGCGCTTCGAGGCGGTCGATGCCATCCCAAGCGGGAAGTTCATCCATGTAAAGGTGGAAAGGGTGATAACCGGGGACGCAGGTAGAGTAAAGATAACGGCTGATGTCCTTATCCCAGCAGGCAATGCCTTGCGCATGGGCTTCGAGGCAAAGAGTGTTCAGTTCCCGCTTGCCAACGGGCGAGAAGGCCTCTCCCACTTTACCCGCCGGACGATATTCGGTTTCCTCCGTCAGCAGATTATAGCGGAAATCATAGGTGGATTGCAGGAAAGCGTTCACATGTTCCGTCAGGCTGACCGGGGCGGGCTTGGTTAGAGTGGCCGACGCAGGTTTTGTCTGTTGTTCTATGACGGGCGTGTTCTGCACAGGGATAATTTCCGGCCGGTCTTTCGGTAGTTGTTTTTCGTCCCTCCAATTCTCTAAAAGAGAAGCGATGAATTGCATGATTTTTGTCTTCATAATTTCATTGTTCATTTAGTGATTAATGGCACGAAGTTAGTATATGGAATAGCAGTTTGCAAGTATTTGACAGAATTAATCATCAGCTTTTTTCCTAATAAGGAAGGGGCTTTCTTTACGTCTTTAGGACTAAGAGAGAACGTTTTTAAGGGGCAGTATTATAAATGAACGACTGGAGTTGGTCGAAAGAATGACTGAAGTTATTCTATTGGTCAACTTCAGTTGTTCGATTAGCCGACTCCAGTCGTTCTTCAGTAAGAGTTAGGCTAAAATTTGTTCTCCTTATATATGAAAGGTGATTTCGCTCTATTACTTAATAGAACGTTATTTGCAGGTGGAAACAGGAGTTAAGAACATTGAGAAGGGACAAAAGAGAAGCACAAAGAACCCTTCCACACGTTAAGGCCGATGAATCAGGGGATAGAAGGGTGTGGAAGGGGGGCATGACAATTGTTTAGGTATATAAAGGTCAGCAATTACCAAACATATGAAAAACATATTCTTATTCAAAAAACTAGAAGACAAATCAGTATGTTCCATTTTGGAACATACTGATAATGATGGCAAATAAAGTATGATAAAGAAATGAATTTCTATCATCTTCGTGACCTCACGAAAACCATCATAAACATCACCTCTTCTTATCCCTCAAAGTCAAGATCACAATAATCGCCACAGCAGTCATATCCCCTGCCGCCACCGCGAGCCAGATGCCAGTGACCCCGAACAACAAAGGCAACACGAAAAAGAACAGCACCGGCAACACGCCCCGCAGCAAGGTGAGCCTCATCGCACGATTTATCCGTTCGATACTGGTGTAATATCCGATAGCAATGACATTGATTCCGAAGAAAATATAATCGACGGCAAACAGGGGAAGGCCGACCACTGCATACTGCCAGGCATGACTTTCCCTATCCGGCAAGAACAGCGAAACAATGTCTCCGGAGAAATGCACAAACAGTCCACTAATCATCAAAGCAAAAATAACGGCAGAGGCCACCGATAAGCGCAATGCCTTATTGGAACGCGCAATCTGTCCGCAACCATAATTATAGCTGATGATGGGCTGTGCCGACTGAACCATCGCATTGAACACCATGAAAATAATGGGAAACAGATAGCAGACGATGCTATAAGCCGCCACCCCGTCGGTTCCCAAATGACTCATAAACACGTAATTGCCCGCAATAGCCATTACGGCAATGGTGACTTCGCTCAAACAAGACGATACGCCGAGTTTCAGCATATACCACGTATTCCTCAGCGTCAGCCGGATGCTCTTGACGCTCACCTTCAAACGGGCAAACCGGACAGCTACAGACGGACGGAACAAATAAATCAGCAACATGAAGGTTCCGACCAACTCGCCCAGGTCGGTAGCAATGGCAGCACCGAAAAGCCCCCATCCGAAAATGAAGATGAAAACATAATCGAGCAGGATGTTGACAAACGTAGCCGCCAGCATGGCCCACATGGCAAAGTTCGGGTTCGTCAGGCGCACAAAGAAAGGCAGTGCCACCAACAACACCGTGGACGGAATGGATATGGAGAACCAGAACAGATATTCCGCCGCCAGTTCCGTCAGATGCCCCTCGGCTCCCAACAAGGTTACTGCCGTTTCCGGAAAAACAGTCAGCAATATCCCCATGACAACACTGACAATCGTCAGCATGACCATTGCCTGGGTAACGTTGATATTAGCTATCAGCCGCTTGCCACGCGAGAGGTTGATGGATGCAAGAATGCCTCCACCCATACCGAACATCAGCCCCAGCCCGGCGGCAATCATAAAAACAGGTGCCGCGATATTCACTGCCGCAATCGCATCGCTGCCTATTCCGCGCCCCACGAATATCCCATCGACCACGGTAAACAATGCGGATGACACCATACCCAACAACGTGGGGAAGAGTTGTTTTGTATACAACTTACTCACACTCATGTTTTTGAAATCCAGATTATCCCTTTGCATATCTCATTGTTTTTAAAAAAGCGGGGCAAAGGTAGAACTCATAAAATTGCTGATACTTAACAAATGGTAATTAAAGCAATTTCTTTATCTTTGTGCTTTAGAATATTATAAATCAACCGGATTATGAAAACTTATCTCAACATTTTCTTTCTGTTCCTGATTCTCTGCACTGCATGCGGGAGTCGTAAAGCATCTGACAATCAGACAGAAGACATTAAAAGTGACAGTACAAAGATATTTGCCCTGCCCGTCATACCAGCTTTGCTGAATACTCCCGAATCGCGCGCAGATTATCTGGTGCGCCACTACTGGGAAAATGTGGATTTCGCTGATACCACCTATCTCGACCATCGGGAAGTGATGGAACAGGCGTGGGTGGATTATATCGACATCATGAAACTCGTGCCGGAGGAGACTGCTATCAGTGCCATCAAACAGATGTATAAGGATGCGGGAAAGAAGAAAAAGGTTTTCTTCTACTTTACGGATTTAGCCGAAAAATACCTGTACGACCCGAACTCGCCCATGCGGAACGAAGAACTTTATATTCCGGTGCTGGACGCCATGCTGGAAAGCACCGTGCTGGATGATACGGAGAAGATACTTCCAAAAGGACGCCGGGAGCTGGCAGAGCAGAACCGCCCGGGAAGACAGGCGAAAGATTTCACCTATACGCTGGTATCGGGAAAGAGTGGTACGCTGTACGGAGTAAAGGCAAACTACACGCTGTTGTTCATCAACAATCCGGGATGCCATGCCTGTGAGGAAGGTATCAAGGAGTTGAAGCAAGCCCCTGCCATCAATAAGGAATTTGAAGCGGGAAACTTGAAGATACTGTCTGTTTATCCGGATGAAGATAAAGAGGAATGGGAAAGACATCTGTCCGATTTCCCCAAGGAGTGGATAAACGGGTATGATAAGAAATTAATGATTAAGGAAAAGAACCTGTATGATTTGAAGGCGATACCTACTCTGTATTTGCTGGATAAGGATAAGAAGGTGTTGCTGAAAGACGCGGCTGTGGGACAGATAGAACAGTATTTGCAACAAAGATAGAAATGGAAATCCCCTTTTCCCGATTTGCCGGTGATGAAGCCAGCTAAGGAGAAAAGGGGATTGGAAGAATGTATAACACTTCAACACCTCATCTGCTACAGCAAAACCGTGTTCAAACTGTTTCCACGTAAAAAGACGTATTCATCTTCCATACCAGACCGTGTGATTCTAATCCAACGATCGCGTCCTTCCAGTTCCGCCATGACCACGGCAATCCGCCCGTCCGGATTTAAAAAGGTAAGCGAAAGTGACGTGCCGTCACCCGAGGTGCTAATATAGCGTGCACCGGGGACCACAAAATGCGAGACATGCTTCATCAGATAAAACTCCGGTGTCCAACGATAAGAGTGATTCACTGAGTCAACTACTACAAGGGAGTTTTGTGCCCATCCCCAACGACTCACCCCTCCTTCGAGCAATGCCATATTCCAGTAATCATACACACTTACACCATTATCAATGAAATGTTTCAGCAAATTCCACGAATGTACCAATCCTTTCCGGTCATTCTTTCCGTCTCCACATTCCTGTTCGGTTTGCAGCAAACGCATGTGGGGATATTGCGTACGTACAGTAGCTATAGCACCACGTCCGGCCCATTGAAAGCCCACACCTGAAATGTATTTCTTAGCATGTACATCCTGCAACACCGTATCTACGAGCAATGCATTCGGCCGCTCCACTGTACCGAACATAACCTCTACCCCTTCCTGTTTCATCACTGGTCCAAGATATTGTCCGACAAACTGTGCCAGACTCCGCGCTGTCCAGACACAGCTCGGAAAAACCTGTGCACTATTAAACTCATTCTGAGGCATTACGGCAAAAATGTCAATACCGGCATCCCGATAGGCACGGATAAATTTCTGAAAGTAAGTGGCATATGCTTGTAAGTGAAGCGAATCCATACGAAACATATCAGAACCTTCATGTCCCTCTTGCGACTCAAGCAATCCATTCCGAAACCTATCATCCCGGCAATTACGCTGATAACGCGAAGCATAATGCCCATTAATCTTCATCCATGCCGGAGGACACCAAGGAGAAGCCCAAATGCTAAGTTGAGGATTCAGCTTTTTCGCACTAAGGATAAATGGTATCAGCGTTTCCCGATCATGGTCGATAGAAAAAGACTGCATAGCAAAGTCACCTGGGGTTTCAGCATACGAGTACCAGTCTCTGGAAAAGTCATTGGCACCAATGGGCATACGGCAAACCGTAAAGTTTGCCCCATGCCCCGGAAGGAACAATTCCGACAGAATATTCTGCCGGTCGGTATCAGAAAGCAATGCCAAAGCATCCCATCCCAATTCGTTGAAACAAGCACCAAAACCCTCAATAACCTGGCAAGTATCTCCTGAATCGATATGAAGCGTAAGGACATCAGCGGCCTGAGAATTCTGCAATGTAGTATCGGCAATGGACTGCCACGGAGAGTCTGCTGTAGTACAGATATGTACACGGGATACTTTAGAGCAGCCAACCAGCATAGAAAGAGTAGTTATACTCACGATAAGTAGACTTTTTCTCATATTTTCAATCAATTAATACATAACTAAAATCCATTTAATATACGGGCATTCATTTCTTCTCCTCAAGTGACCGGAAATACATGTCTCCCGACTTCATGGCTTGCTCCCAACGGGAATCATAGGTTTGATGCCCCGGTGTGCTTTTCATAACATCCACGGCATAGACGTTCAGATATGAGCAATGAATGCGTCGGGCGGCATCCATTACTCCTTGCAAAGTCCCGGTATTTGCAGTTTCAGCAGCATGTACCATTTCAAAAAACAGTTTCGTAGTTTTCGCCCAACGCTCAAAAAGTTCTTTCCGCTCGTTGTCCCCTTTTTCGTAACTGCCCTCCTTTATTCCGTTTTGTCCGACATACATGCCGTGGTCAACCGCACACTGCCCGAAATCCGGAAAGAAATTGGTTCCTTTCAAACTGCCCACATTCAGCGTGACCAAACAAGGGAGGTCGCTGACAATCTCAGCCGTCCGGTTAATCCAATCCAGAACGGTCTCACGCCACAATTCATCCGTATATGTGCGCCCGTCACTGGCTTTTGTAGCTTCATAAACAGCCTTGTAGCCGGGGTCTCTACGATGAATCGTTCCAAACCGATAAGGATTAGTCTCAGCACCGGGAGTTACATCTATAAATAAAATGTCCTTATTGTCACCAAAGTGCGAATTAATCTCACGAAGCAATTCCATGGCACAGGAACGATAAACCGGATCCCAGAATAAGGGGATTTGAGTGTCACTGCCTTCATGGTAGGCATATCTGGCCCCCTCATCCCATACCCACTCAGGAGTCGGTCTGCGTGCGGCAGGATTATTCCAATAACCGCTGGTACTCCATATAATGCGCAAAGCGGTTTTCTTTCCGGAACGTGCCCACCGCTCAATAAACGCGTCGGCAGCACTCCAATCATACTTCCCTTTTTCCGGTTCAACCTCACTCCAGATAAGTGTATACAATCCTCCTATGATATAAGGATTATCAATAACCTCTTGCGTCGCCTCTTTACCATAACTGGCAAAATAGAGCATCCCCGCACCTTGGGAAGCGATGCCACTGGAAAAACAGCAGCTTAAAAACAGTACAGATAAAATCAGATATTTCATACTATAATTATCGTTTCAGTTTATTACGCTCTTTCAATGTCAACGGATATAGCTGGTTCTGCACATGAGACTCATCCATATACTTCAATGCCTTCGCTACCAGCTCCGGGTGTTTAGGGGCCAAATCATGGTCTTCAGCAGGATCATTCTCCAAATCATATACTTCTATTTTATCCGTATCGATGTATTTGATTACTTTCCAGTGGTCAAATACTACCGATTGCTTGAATTCCTTACGCGGCCGTATCCGGTCAGAGCATTCGTCAAACTCAAAATAGAGATATTCGTGCTTCTTCAACTGCGACTTTCCAAGCAACGTAGGAGCAAACGAGATGCCATCCGTCTGTTGCGGGATAGGAGCTCCGCCCAACTCACAGATAGTAGGCATCACATCCCAAAATGCACTAAGCAAGTTCGTTTTTGAACCAGCGGGAATCGTTCCTGTCCAACGGGCAAACATGGATGTATGACACCCGCCCTCATACAAATCACGCTTATAGCCACGAAAGTCTCCGGCAGAATGGAAGAAACGGTAATCGTGTCCTTCATTGTGCGCCCCATTATCACTTGCAAAGATAATCATGGTTCGTTCTCCCAAACCTTCCCGGTCCACACATTCCATTATTTCACCTACGTATTTATCAAGACTCATCACCATAGAGGCAAAACAACGCTCCGCCTCAGGCCAGTCATTAGCGGGAACCGGAGTATCAGACTGATACTCCATAGGTGCATGAACCAAGGAGTAGGCAACATAAAGAAAGAAAGGTTTTGCCTTTTCGCGAACAATAAAATCAAGCGCTCTGTTCGTAACGATCCGGTCCATGTTAACCGGACGTTCCTGTTGATCTTGTTCAGAAAGATTATAATAGGTTCCATTCTCATACATTGGTTCCACATTCTTCTTTGAGTATTCACTATAAGGTATATGTTCTCCTTGTTCATTCCATAGCAAATCAATCATCACTCCGTGCCGATTGGGAAAGTCAGCACTCAACTTACCAAAATGATAATCAAATCCACGGTGAAAGGGAGTCTGATCTGTCAATTCTCCCCCCAAATGCCAACGCCCACACATTCCGGTGACATAATCCGTATTCGTTTTTATCGCTTCGGGCAATGTGATATCGCTCGGACTGATGGGAACCACCCCAACTCCGGGAATGGCCTTATTGCCACGAATTGTACTATGCCCGGTATGTTTACCTGTCATCAAGCAGCCACGTGACGGTCCTGATACAGGCGCACCGGCATAATGATTGGTAAAGATCATTCCCTCAGCCGCCAATCGGTCAATGTTAGGCGTAGGAATTGTTTTTTGTCCCAGGATTCCCAAATCACCGTAACCTAAATCATCAGCAAGGATATAGATAATATTGGGTTTCGGCGCTTGCTCCACGGCTTGCCCAGAGCACCCCGCCATTCCCATAGTAGTAGCACAAGAACTTAAAAGTAAAAGTTTATTCATTGTATAT
>OJOF01003061.1_pt1 | contig 9526 bp, 7 predicted proteins | sample 1598181 | NCBI WGS metagenome assembly OJOF01 (sample SAMN01915226, study PRJEB22387) | human gut metagenome | isolation source: stool | host: Homo sapiens | place: USA
CATTGGGACATTTTCCTTTGTGGTATATTAGGACATTATCATAAATGGTTCATATTTTTGGATTTTTTTAGAAAAAAACTGTTGACATACAAAAAGCACTTTGATATACTATCACTTGTCGCGAGGGAGAAGATAAAGAATCCCGAAGAAATGCGATATGCGGAAGTGTCGGAACTGGCAGACGAGCAAGACTAAGGATCTTGTAAGCATTGCGCTTGTGTGGGTTCAAGTCCCATCTTCCGCATGACTTTAAAACAGAGCTGTGAATCGCAGCTCTGTTTTTGGCTATATGAAAGTAAATTATTGCATGCCTGCACTGGTGAGAAGCTGAAATGGGAAGATCTGCGAGATATATTTGTATTCGTTTCATATACAATAGGATAATTTTGGACATCTTAAGGGCTGATCAGACCGTAACTCCAATATTTTTTGAATTATTTTTTCAGAAAAGAGGAATTTGTGGTTTTGTGTAGAATATAATTAACAGAGGGTATTTTGTCGCCGCTGTTTGTCAGACTGTGGAGGAAATGCTTATGAACATCAGAGAGAGCATGGAACAGAGAGAACGGGAGCTTTTGAGCCCTTATGCTTCTCACAGCGCAGATACCAGAGGCCGGGAGCACCCGGAAGAGGAATGCGATGTGCGGACAACGTATCAGAGAGACAGAGACAGGATCCTTCATTGTAAGGCTTTTCGCCGTATGAAGGATAAGACACAGGTGTTTCTGGCACCACAGGGAGATCATTACCGTACCAGGCTGACACATACACTGGAGGTATCGCAGATCGCCCGGACTATTGCCAAGGCACTTCGCTTAAATGAAGATCTGGTGGAAGCCATCGCTCTGGGACATGATCTGGGGCATACGCCTTTTGGACATGCAGGAGAGAGAGCACTGGATCAGGTACATCCGGGTGGCTTTGCACACTATAAGCAGAGTGTCCGGGTCGTGGAAGTACTGGAGAAGAACGGAAACGGGCTGAACCTTACCTGGGAAGTCCGCAATGGGATCATGAATCACCGCACCAGCGGAAATCCTTTCACACTGGAAGGACAGGTGGTACGTTTTTCTGACAAGATCGCCTATATCCACCATGATATGGACGATGCCCAGCGGGCAGGGATCATCACGGAAGATGATATTCCTGTTACAATGAGAACTTTTCTGGGCTATACCACGAGAGAACGGCTGAATACTTTCGTACATAATATTATAGAGAACAGTATGGGGAAAGACAGCATCTCCATGTCGCCGGATGTTTTTGAGGCGATGATGGAGCTTCGGGCGCTGATGTTCCGGAATGTCTATGAGAATCCGGTTGCCAGGAAGGAAGAGGATAAAGTGATCCAGATGCTGAGTGAACTGTACGGATATTATACTGACCATCCGGAGGCAATGTCCCGGGAATACAGGGAACTGGTGGAATACCGGGGAGTACCTAAGGAACAGGCAGTATGTGATTATATTTCGGGAATGACGGATCAGTATTCCATGGAGAAATTCAGGGAGATCTATATACCGAGAGCCTGGGAGGTCTATTAAATGGAAAAGAGGGATAAGCATGCGTTATTCAGATGACATCATAGAAGAAGTCCGAATGAAAAATGACATTGTAGACGTGATATCCCAGTATGTGAAACTGACACGGAGGGGGAGTTCCTATTTTGGGCTGTGTCCCTTCCATAATGAGAAAACCCCTTCCTTTTCCGTAACGCCATCCAAGCAGATGTATTACTGCTTTGGCTGCGGGGCAGGAGGAAACGTATACAATTTTATCATGGAATATGAGAATTACTCGTTTGGTGAGGCGCTGTCACATCTGGCTGATCGGGCAGGGGTAGAGCTTCCGAAGATCGAGTATTCCAGAGAAGCCAGAGAAAAAGCAGAACAGAGAGCAAATCTTCTGGAGATCAACAAGCTGGCAGCACAGTACTTTTATTATCAGCTCCGGAGAGAAGGCGGAAAGACGGCTTACGGATATCTGACAGGAAGAGGTCTTTCCGAGGAAACCATCCGTAAATTCGGTCTTGGATATTCGGACAAGTATAGTGATGATCTGTACAAATATCTTAAGGGTAAGGGCTACAGTGATGAACTTCTCCGGGAATCCGGCCTGTTCAATGTAGATGAGCGGCGAGGCATGTATGATAAGTTCTGGAACCGTGTGATCTTCCCGATCATGGATGTAAACAACCGGGTCATTGGTTTCGGAGGTCGTGTCATGGGAGATGGCAAGCCCAAGTACCTGAATTCGCCGGAGACGAAGATCTTTGATAAGAGTCGGAATCTTTACGGGCTGAATGTGGCCAGGACCACCAGGAAGAATTATCTGATCCTCTGTGAGGGATATATGGATGTGATCGCCATGCATCAGGCAGGCTTTACCAATGCAGTGGCGTCGCTTGGAACTGCACTGACCTCTGGACATGCAAGTCTTGTGAAACGTTACACCAAGGAAGTCCTGCTTCTTTATGACAGTGACGGTGCAGGGATCCGGGCGGCCCTTCGTGCGATCCCGATCCTGCGGGAGGCGGGAGTCACGTCCAGGGTAGTAAGCCTGAAGCCCTGGAAGGATCCGGACGAGTTCATCAAGAATGAAGGAGCGGAGGCCTTTGAGGAACGTCTGAACCGGGCCATGGACAGCTTTATGTTTCGTGTACATATTGCGGAACAGGAATTTGCCATGGATGCACCCCAGGGACAGAATCAGTTTTTTGAGCGGTGTGCCGGGATGCTTCTGGAGCTTTCCGATGAACTGGAGAGGAATCTTTATATAGAAGCCATTGTAAAGGAATACGGCCGCTATGGAGTGGGCACGGAGGATATCCGGAAAAGGGTCAACACGCTGGCTCTGAAGGGAACGCCTGCAGAGAAACGGATCCAGCCAAAGTCCGGGACTCCGGAAACAAAGAAAAAGGAATCCGCCGCAGACAAAGCACAGAAGCTGATGCTGACCTGGCTTGTAAATTATCCGGGTATTTTTGAACAGGTGGAAAAATACATTTCCCCTTCCGATTTTGTGGTACCGTTGTATAAAGAGGTAGCCCAGATGCTGTTTGAACAGCATAAGGAGGGAGAGACCAATCCGGGAAAGCTTCTCAACGCCTTTACAGACAGTGAGGAGCAGCGGGAGGTGGCATCTCTTTTTAACGCCACCATCCATCTGGAAAACGAAGGAGAACAGCAGAGGGCTTTTTCCGATGCGCTGCTGCGGATCAAGGAAGAAAGCCTCAAAGAAAAAAACCGTACCTGGGACCCGTCAGACATGGCCGGGCTTCAGGAACTGATAAAAGCAAAAAAAGAACTGGAAGACCTTGGAAGAAAGAGGCAGCAGCTGCATATTTCTTTCAATTAAGGATAAAATATAAACACTATATGGAGGTATAGAGCACCTATGGAAATGAATATGGCAAAATTCAGCGAGAAACTTGTAGAGCTTCTTGAACTTGCAAAAAAGAAAAAGAATGTGCTGGAATATCAGGAGATCAGCGACTTTTTCAAGGACTCTCCACTGGAAGTGGATCAGATGGAGAAGGTTTTTGACTTCCTGGAGGCCAGCGGTGTGGACGTTCTCCGTATCACAGAAAACAGCGGCGCCGAACTCCTCCTTTATAACGATATGGATATGGAGGGGATGGAAGATGAAGAAGAGGTAGAGCTTGATAAGATCGACCTCTCTGTACCGGAAGGTGTCAGCATCGAGGATCCGGTCCGTATGTACCTGAAAGAAATCGGTAAAGTCAGTCTGTTAAGTGCAGATGAGGAGATCGAGCTTGCCAAGAGAATGGAAAAGGGGGATGAGGCTGCCAAGAAACGTCTGGCAGAGGCCAATCTCCGTCTTGTTGTCAGCATTGCAAAGCGTTATGTTGGACGTGGAATGCTGTTCCTCGACCTGATCCAGGAGGGAAATCTTGGCCTTATCAAAGCTGTTGAAAAATTTGATTACAGAAAAGGCTACAAGTTCAGTACCTATGCAACCTGGTGGATCCGTCAGGCTATCACAAGAGCCATTGCAGATCAGGCACGTACCATCCGTATCCCTGTGCATATGGTTGAGACTATCAACAAGCTGATCCGTGTTTCCCGTCAGCTGCTCCAGGAGCTTGGACGTGAACCTACGCCGGAGGAAATTGCTGAGGAGATGGACATGCCGGTAGACCGTGTACGTGAGATCCTTAAGATCTCTCAGGAGCCGGTATCTCTGGAAACTCCTATCGGTGAGGAGGAAGACAGTCATCTTGGCGATTTCATCCAGGATGATAATGTTCCGGTACCTGCAGATGCAGCTGCATTTACACTTCTGAAGGAGCAGCTGGTAGAAGTCTTAAGTACGCTTACTGACCGTGAACAGAAGGTTCTCCGCCTCCGTTTCGGACTGGACGACGGACGTGCCAGAACTCTGGAGGAAGTTGGTAAAGAGTTCAATGTCACAAGAGAGCGTATCCGTCAGATCGAGGCAAAAGCTCTGCGCAAGCTGCGTCATCCCAGCCGCAGCCGCAAGCTGAAGGATTATCTTGACTGATAAAAATATATCCGTACAGCTTTCCATGCGTCTTCGTGCCATTGCCGGTATGGTAACAAAAGGAAACCGGCTGGCAGACGTAGGATGTGACCATGGCTATCTGTCGATCTGGCTTGTCAGTGAAAAAACAGTTCCGTCAGCCATTGCCATGGATGTACGTCCGGGACCGCTTTCAAGAGCCAGGGAGAATATTACCCGTTATGGCCTTGAAGATTACATAGAGACCCGTTTGAGCGACGGGCTTGCGAAGCTTGAGCCGGGAGAAGGTGATACCCTGGTGATCGCGGGAATGGGTGGTCCTCTGATGGAAAGGATATTAAAGGATGGAGCGAAGGTCCGGGAGGGGTTTCAGGAACTGATCCTGCAGCCTCAGTCGGACCTTCCTCATTTCCGGCATTTTCTTTCTGAGATCGGCTGGGAGATCGTAAGGGAAGAAATGATAAAAGAAGACGGAAAATTTTATCCTATGATGAAAGCGGTACGTAACAATGCGGGAGAAAAGACTGTTTACACAGAGGAAGAGGCCTGGTTTGGACCTCTCCTTCTGAAAAAATGTCACCCGGTCCTTAAAGAGTATCTTCTACGGGAGGAAATGATCCGTAAGAAAATACTTGCCGGTCTTTCCGGGGCAGAGTCTGTTTCCGCAAAAACTCGTCTGGCAGAAGTAAAGGAGGAAATGGAGCTGATCCATACAGCTCTGAAACGATATGAAAGCATATGAACTGATCGAATGGCTGAATGAGCACCATCCGCAAAAATTTGCGGAGGACTGGGATAATGTGGGACTGCTGGTGGGAGATGACCAGAAAGAGATTTCCCATGTATTTCTTGCACTGGATCTTACGGAACCGGTGTTGGATGAGGCGGTGGCTGCTGGTGCGGATATGATCCTTACCCATCACCCAATGATCTTTTCTGGAATCAAAAAGATCAACAATCATACCTTTACCGGAAGAAAGATCCTCCGTCTGATAAAGGAGGATATCCCGTATTTTGCCATGCATACCAATTATGATGTGATCGGAATGGCAGATTTAAGCGCAGAGCATCTGAAGCTTCAGGATACAAGGGTGCTTACAGTTACCGATGGATCCGGGGAGCAGCCGGAGGGGTTCGGAAGAGTGGGAAAGCTTCCCCATGTTATGACTCTTGATGAGTTTGGAAAATATGTAAAAGAATGCAATCATCTTCCGGATGTGCGGGTTTACGGTGATCTGGATCGGAAGATCGAGACGGTGGCGATCTGTACAGGAAGCGGAAAGAGTATGATCGGTGATGTAATGGCCGCCGGTGCGGATGTATATGTGACCGGAGATATTGATTATCATACTGCCATCGATACTATGGCAGATGGTCTGGCAATCGTAGATGCCGGACATTACGGTACGGAGTATATTTTTGCGGAAGCTATGGAGAAGGAACTGAATGCGGCATTCTCTGCGCTTAAGACAACCTGCGCCAGTGTGAAAAATCCATATACTGTTTTGTAAAAGCGGATTGCAAAAAGTGCTTGTATTCATGAATATGTAGTGGGATGGAATACGATTATCTGTTTCGGAAAAATGAATTGTGAAACACATGGCTGTCCGAAAAATCGGGCAGCTGTATAAATATATAAGCCTGTGGAGGGGATCGTTATGGAACAGACAATGATTAAAGTGACCATAAACGGAGAAACAAGGGAATACCCCAAAATGACACCGTATTCTGAGATCATAAGGGATTATGAGGGCAAAACAGAGTATCCGGTGATCCTTGTGACTGAGAACGGAAAGCTCCGTGAGCTTCACAAGAAGCTTCAGCATGACTGTACACTGGGATTTATAACCGCAAAGGACAGTGCCGGTCGAAAAACCTATCGGAGAAGTGCGATCTTTATTCTTTTGAAGGCAATTTTTGATGTAGCTGGAAAAGAGAATGTGGATCATGTTGTGATCCATTATTCTATTGGAAATGCTCTTTATTTTACCATGAAAGGCAGTGCTACCCTGGATCAGGAGCTTCTTGACCGGGTAAAAGTGCGGATGCGGGAACTGGTAGAACGGAAGCTTCCGATCTGCAAACGCAGTGTCAGCACGGATGATGCCGTTTCCATGTTCCACAGGCATCATATGTATGATAAAGAAAAGCTGTTCCGTTATCGACGGGTTTCCAGAGTGAATATTTACAGCCTGGAAAATTTCGAGGATTATTTTTACGGATTTATGGCACCAGATACCGGCTATGTGAAGTATTTTGATCTGCAGCTTTATGATGAAGGCTTTGTGCTGATCCTTCCGAGGCAGAAGAACCCGGATGTGCTGGAGCCTTTTGAACCCCAGGCTAAGATCTTCCATGTGCAGAAGGAATCGGAAGAGTGGGGCGATAAGCTGGATGTTGCCACTGTAGGAGATCTCAATGACCGGATCACAAGAGAAGGTGTGCAGAGCCTGATGCTGATCCAGGAGGCACTCCATGAGGCCAAGATTTCTTCGATTGCCGAGGAGATCCGGAGAAGGGGCAATGTAAAGTTCGTAATGATCGCAGGCCCGTCTTCTTCCGGAAAGACCAGTTTTTCTCACAGATTATCTATTCAGCTTTCTGCTCATGGTCTGAAGCCGCATCCCATTGCTGTGGATAACTATTTTGTGGATCGTGAACATACGCCGCTGGATGAATTCGGAGAAAAGAATTATGAGTGTCTGGAAGCCATTGACACGCAGCAGTTTAATGAAGATATGCTGAATCTCCTTTCGGGAAAAACCGTGGATCTTCCTACATTTAATTTCAAGACCGGATGCAGGGAATACCGGGGAGACCAGCTTCAGCTTGGAAAAGATGATATCCTGGTCATCGAAGGCATTCACGGGCTTAATGACAAGCTGAGTTATGCCCTTCCAAAAGAGAGTAAGTTTAAGATCTATATCAGTGCGCTGACACAGCTGAACATTGATGAGCATAACCGGATCCCCACAACGGATGGAAGACTGATACGCCGAATTGTCCGTGATGCACGTACACGTGGAACTTCCGCAAAGGATACCATTGCAAGGTGGCCTTCTGTACGGAGAGGCGAGGAGCAGAATATTTTTCCGTTCCAGGAGGAAGCAGATGTGATGTTTAATTCAGCTCTTGTGTATGAGCTTGCCTGCCTGAAGGTTTATGCGGAACCGCTGCTTTTTGGAATTGACAAGAGTGAACCGGAGTATCAGGAGGCGAAGCGGCTTTTGAAGTTCCTGGATTATTTTGTGCCGGTGCCCAGTGAGGGTGTTCCGTTTAATTCGCTTCTGAGGGAGTTTATTGGCGGTAGTTGTTTTAATGTATAAATTAATTGTATGAATAAAAAAAGCTATATGTAGATATAAGGCTCTATGCAGTGCAGATATCGGTTGGCACAAAGATGAGAAGATTAGGATTTCTCTGTGCATAGGATCTGTGGTGTGTGGAGCCTTTTGAGTGTGAATCGGAAAAGTTAAAGTCTTCTGTGGTGCTGCGGATGGATGACGGGATTTACAGGAGTTAAAGGAAAGGGAAAATGATCATGAAAGAAAAAATACAATTGACAAAACTGGCTCCAAACTGTGGCTGTGCAGCTAAGGTAGGACCGGGGACTCTGGCGGGAGTTCTTGGCGGGCTGCCAAAGTTCTGTGATCCGGATCTTCTGGTTGGAACGGACACTTCGGACGATGCTGCAGTTTACCGGGTGAGTGATGATCTGGCGCTGATCCAGACACTGGATTTTTTTACTCCGGTGGCAGATGATCCTTATGATTTCGGGCAGATCGCGGCGGCAAATGCATTGAGTGATGTATATGCCATGGGTGGAACTCCGAAGACAGCTTTGAATATTGTGGCGTTTCCGAAGGATATGGATGTGGAGATCCTCGGGGAGATCCTGCGTGGTGGTGCAGATAAGGTGATGGAGGCCGGGGCGGTTCTTGCCGGTGGCCATACGATTCAGGATGATACACCAAAGTATGGGCTCAGTGTGACGGGTTTTGTAGATCCGAGGAAGTTCTGGAAGAATTTTGGAGCGCAGACCGGGGATAAGCTGATCCTGACGAAGGCGCTGGGTGCGGGGATCGTGAATACGGCGATCAAGGCGGATCTGGTGACGGAAGGTGCGCGTAAGGCGGTTTTGGCTTCCATGAAGAAACTGAACCGGGATGCCTGCGAGGTTTTTAAAGAGTTTGAGGTTCATGCCTGTACGGATGTGACGGGGTTTGGTCTTGGGGGACATGCTACGGAGATGGCTGTGGCCAGTGACCGGACGGTTGTGATCGATACGGAGAAGCTGCCGGTGCTTCCGGATGTGGAGGAGTTTGCTTCTATGGGATTGATTCCGGGTGGGGCTTACAGGAACCGGGAGTTTGCTGAGAAAACCGGAGTGAAAAGTGTGGCAGAGCTCTGGCGGGAGGATCTGGTGTTTGATCCGCAGACTTCTGGGGGATTGCTGGCGGCGGTTCCGGAGAGGGATGTGCCGGAGATCATGAAGCGGCTGGATGCGGCTGGTCTGCAGGCTGGGGTGATCGGTGAGGTTGTGGATCGGCAGGAGTGGACGTTGGAGATCCGGTAGGAAATTAATTTACGAACGAATGTTTGGGTGATGGCGTCAGAGTGGATGGTTGCGTAGGGGGATACTGCTGGGGAAAGTGGTGGTAGCAGAATGACGGACGACGGACGCCTGGGGGAGAGGATATCGGTCCGGGCAGGGACTCCGTCGGGGGATACTACTAGGACTCCGTGAGTCGGCTAAAAGCATTGCGGCAGGGCCAGAACTCGCCGTTGGCTCAGACAGCTGACCCTGCCGCAATAACGCAGACTCCCGCAGCCCAAGTAGTTATCACCCCTCCTCCGCAGCAGCCCAAACCGATATCCTCTCCCCCAGGCTGGTGCATCCAGCTGGTAGGAAAAACATAAAATGTGCGGAGAGTATGGTTGTGAGATGCAGAGAAGGAAAGTTACTGCTCACTGGTAATATTCCGCGAGGTGTTTTTTGTGAGCGAAGGTCACAGAAAACCCG
>OJOF01003064.1_pt1 | contig 9512 bp, 9 predicted proteins | sample 1598181 | NCBI WGS metagenome assembly OJOF01 (sample SAMN01915226, study PRJEB22387) | human gut metagenome | isolation source: stool | host: Homo sapiens | place: USA
AATCACAAAGGTAAAAAAAAATCTTTATTTTTGCCCCACGCCTTGTAAATTTTGACTCCATGTATGAATACATCAGCGGTCCGGTGGCCGAAGTCGCTCCCGCATACGCAGTTATAGATGCCGGCGGGGTAGGTTATTACCTCCATATCTCGCTCGAAACGTTTTCGGCCATCGAGCACACCGAGACGGCCCGTCTGTACGTCCATTACGTCGTGCGCGAGGACGCGCAGCTGCTCTACGGTTTTGCGACCAAAACCGAGCGCGAACTCTTCCGCCATCTGATCAGCGTGTCGGGCGTCGGCGGCAATACCGCCCGGATGATCCTTTCGACCTATTCGCCGCGCGAATTGCAGGGCATCATCACTTCGGGCAACGCCGTGCTGCTGAAAAACGTCAAGGGGCTGGGGCTGAAAACCGCCCAGAAAATCATCGTCGAGCTGAGCGGCAAACTCACCGGACTGGGCGACGCCGGCGCCGCTCTTCCGGCCGCCGGCAACGGCGAAAAGCTCGAAGAGGCGCTTGCGGCGCTGGTCATGCTCGGCTTTGCCAAAACTGCCGCCGAGAAGGCGCTTCGCGGCATTCTGCGCGAAAATCCGGGGGCTTCGGTCGAGGATTTGGTGCGAATGGGCTTAAAAAGCCTATGAAAAGTCTTTTTTCATCAACGAAATCGAATAATTTCCCCCCCCCGTTTGTTTGGTTTGGTAAGATATTTGCTATACCTTTGCACCCGTTACTTGATATTATTGATTTATGGAAGAACAAATCCCTCTCGGCTTTATCGGTATCCTGCTAGGGGTGTTCGCCTTTGCCTTCCTGATCGGTGTAGGCGTCATATATCTGAAGCAACGGCGAATTCAACGTCTCAAAAATCCCCGGAAAGACTATTATCGGTAGCATAATCGACGGCTTCGGCCGTCTTTTTTTTGCCCCGGCATGCTAACCGGGGCTTTTTTTGCGTTTCATGCTGTAAAATCGGATTGTTTTTGTAAATTTGCACGATTATACGACGATGAGCAGAGTTTTCATATCCATATTCGCGGCGCTGGTGCTGCTGGCCGGATGCTCCGACGAGGAGGACATCCTGCCCACGCAGAAGACGAAGATCGTCTCCTACTTGACCGGCACCCATTCGCCCAAGCTCGTGGCCTATGAGGAGCTGGAGGAGGGGAGCGACGAGCCTTACTTCACCACTTCGGGCAATGCGGTCTACCGTTACATCGCGGGGATCAACAACCCCGACCGCGTGAACTGGACCGAGGTGACGCGCACCTCGAAGGTGACCATCACTTTCAGCGCCTACGTCTTCACCTTTGCCAATATCGTGACGCCCGCGACGTCCTCCACCAACCTTACGATGCCCTATTATTCGAACGATCCGGTGCTGATCGCGGCGATGGAAGATCCCGAAAACGGTCCCGGTCTGACGCCGGGCGCGTGGTCGTCCGAACCGCTGGAGATAGATATGCGCGGTTCCGGCATAATAAAAGGGCTTTACGATGCGTTACTTGGTTGTCGTGAGGGCGACTATGTCGAATCCTACATGACCTACAATATGGCTTACGGCGACATCAACTTCAGTACGATCCCGAAGGAGAGTCCCGTCGCTTATTTTTTTACGGTAAACAGTGTCGAGTAAAATACAAACCGAAAATATGAAATTTATTACCCGTTTTTTATGCGTGCCGGTTGCCGGCCTTCTGGCGCTGACATCCTGCGCGAAAGACGAAGACGAATCGTACGTTCAGTTCGAGAATCAGGCGCTCGAAGCGTGGATGACCCAGCACCGGTCCGATCTGGTTCAGAACTACCAGTCCGACGGCGGCTATTATATCGACGTGATCGAGGCCGGCGACCAGTCGCTGGACCCGATCGGCAAGGAGCCGATCTGGGTGTCGTTCGACTTCACGGGGCGCGATCTGGCCGGCAACATCATCCTCACGCGCAACGCCGATTCGGCCAGACTGGCCGGGACTTTCTCCAAATACACCCATTACGTGCCCTTCTACCGCTATTGCGGCACCGAAAATACGGGGCTGATGGAAGGTACGTGGCTGGCCATGCGCAACACGCTGAAACTGGGCGAAAAGTATTATAACGCGAACAAGGACCGTCTCGGACTCCGGTCGCCCGAACTGCAGCTGCGTTACGGCACCAAAATCCAGCTTTACATGCCGTCGTCGGTCGTCGGCAACGGCGTCGAGGGCACCGGCGGCTACGAAGGACAGTATACGCTGAGCTCCAAGCGGCCGTTCATCGTCACGATGGAGATCCGCGATACGGTCAACAACCCGCTCGAACGCGAAGGCGGGGATGTGGACGGGTTCTGCGACGACAACGGAGGCCGTCTGGTCTACGGCAAGGAAGCCGACGACAAGACGGGTGCCGTCGTGCGTCCGACCGATCCCGAAGATGCGAACCACGCCTACGTTACGGCCAACCGCTGGGTCAGCGCCTGCGATACCATTCCGCAGCTCTACGTCAATGTGCGCTACGATCCGACGCAGGCCGACGGCGACTGCCTGACCTTCCCCGAACCCTATAAGTCTGCCTATGAACCGTATACCGACGGGGCGATGGCGGATATAGACAAGCGGATCGCCGAAGCGCTGAAAAAGCGTTTCTATCCCGATGAAGACGATAAGTACGAAGGCGTCGTGAAACTCGAAGCCGATTCGGTGACGCTCGACGGTACGGCCAAAATCTGGTATATCGGCCGTTTCCTCGACGGATTCATCTTCGATACGAACATCGACGAGGTGAAGAAGATCATTTACGGCGAGGTGCAGTCCGCCGGTTCGGCGCTCTCCTATACGCCGTCGAGCGGAGGCATGATCCAAGCCTTCTACTACACGATCCCCAACCTCAAGTACGGCCAGTGGGCCGAGCTGATCACCACCTCGACCAATGCCTACGGCTCGTCGGGCAAGACCGGATCGACCAGCTCCTCCACGTCGGGCACGAGCGGTTATTCGTCGAGCTATTACGACTACCTGAACTACCTGAATTACGCCAACAGCTATTACGGCAGCGGCGGCTATTACGGCGGTTACTACAATAATTATTACGGCGGTTACGGCGGCTACTACGGCGGTTATTACGGCGACATGTACGGCAGCGACTACGACAGCTCCAGCACGGGAACTACGGTCACGACCATCAGCACCGAGATTCCCTCGTTCACGCCGCTTATTTTCCAGCTTTACATCGAGCCGAAGGAGTAATCCGGCGCCGGATACGAAAACTGAAACCGCACTTTCCCGACGGAAAGTGCGGTTTCTTTTTTATTATCTCCCCGTTTCGTTTTTATTGCACATTTTTAAGGCAGAAATTTTGCAGTTCAACAAAAATGTATTAACTTAGTGATGCAGAACTTCAACTTAAAATTCAACGGATATGATTATCACATTTAACGAGTTGCGCCGTATCAAGGACAGACTGCCCAGCGGCAGCTCGCAGCGCATTGCAGATGAGTTAGGAATCGATGTAGACACTGTCCGCAACTATTTCGGAGGGAAACACGAGGCGAAAGAATGCGTGGGTGTCCACTTCGAGCCGGGGCCGGACGGAGGCGTGGTTACGCTGGACGATACGACGATTCTCGACGTTGCGATGCGTATTCTGGGCGAGCAGAAATAAATATTGTATGCCGGCCTTCGGGCCGTGTCGTCGGGCCTGCGGTTGCGCAGGCCTGTTTTTTTTTGCCGGCGGACTCCGCTGTCCTGTCTGTCTTCGCCGCATCGCTCTTTGCCCCGTCTTTCTTCCCGTCTTCCGTTTTTCTCTTGCCGGCCCGCATTTCCCACTGCCCGTGTTTCCCACTGCCCGTGTTTCTCTCTGCCCGTGTCTCCCACTGCCCGTGTTTCTCTCTGCCCGTGTCTCCCTCTGTCCGTGTTTCTCTCAGCCCGCATCTCCCCAGCTTTGTCGGGCCGTCCTCCGTCGTCTGTATTCCGTCTGGTTTTTCTTCTGTCATTTCTTGTTTTTCCGTTCATCGTCCATCGCTTGCCGCTTGTTGTCCATCGCTCGTTGCGCCGTTCATCGTTCATCGCCCGCCGTTTGTTGTCCGTCGCCCGTTGTCCATCCCTTGCCGCCCGTTGTCCGTCGCCCGTTGCGCCGTCCATCGTTCATCGCCCGCCGCTTGTTGGCGGTTGCCCGTACCCCGTCGCCCGTCCCGCCGCGCCTCTTTCCGCTGCCGTTCGGTCCGGATCACGGCTTTTGTATCCGCGGAATCCCGGCCTGCGTGTCTGCGGGAGCTGCTTGCCGTGTCGTTCCGCAGCGGGTTCCGTCGGTCGGTCTTTCCGCAAAAATGCGTCCGCCCTCCGTACCTTGGTCGCCGCGCCGTTTCTGACAAAATAACACCTTGCATCCTGCTTTCCGGGGCGATATTCCCGGCCCGGCCTGCCATTCTGCTGACAATTTGGCAGAGATTGCCGTTTGGTACAACCTTTGTTCAAATTCAGGACGTGACCGGCGCTCCGGACCCGCAGGGCGGAAGAACTCCGGCGGCACGGAAAGAAAACGGAAAAAATATAAACAATTAAACTCATATACGATTATGGCAAAGATTATTGGTATCGACTTAGGAACTACTAACTCCTGCGTGGCAGTGATGGAAGGCAGCGAGCCTGTAGTTATTCCCAACTCCGAAGGACACCGCACGACTCCGTCGGTAGTGGCTTTCACGGCGGACGGCGAGCGCAAGGTGGGCGACCCCGCCAAGCGTCAGGCTATCACCAACCCCAAACGCACGGTCTTCTCGATCAAGCGTTTCATGGGCGAGCGTTACGATCAGGTGGCCTCCGACATCGCACGCGCTCCGTATGAAATCGTCAAGGGCGACAACAATACGCCCCGCGTCGATATCGACGGACGTCAGTACACGCCGCAGGAGATTTCGGCGATCATCCTTCAGAAGATGAAGAAGACTGCCGAGGATTACCTCGGACAGGAGGTTTCGGAAGCCGTCATCACGGTTCCTGCCTACTTCTCCGACTCGCAGCGTCAGGCCACCAAGGAGGCGGGCGAAATCGCAGGTCTGAAGGTGCGTCGTATCATCAACGAGCCGACCGCTGCCGCACTGGCTTACGGTATGGACAAGAAGAACAGCGACATGAAGATCGCCGTGTACGACCTCGGCGGCGGTACGTTCGATATTTCGATCCTCGAACTTGGCGACGGCGTCTTCGAGGTGAAGTCCACCAACGGCGATACGCACCTCGGCGGTGACGACTTCGACCACGTGCTGATCGACTATATGGCCGAGGCGTTCAAGGCCGAGCACCAGATCGACCTGCGTCAGGACCCGATGGCCCTCCAGCGTCTGAAGGAGGCCGCCGAGAAGGCGAAGATCGAGCTTTCGTCCTCGACGACGACGGAGATCAACCTCCCGTACATCATGCCCGTAAACGGCATTCCGCAGCACCTCGTGATGTCGCTCACGCGTGCCAAGTTCGAGCAGCTCTGCGATCACCTGATCCGCAAGACCATCGAACCCTGCAAACTGGCGCTGCGCGACGCGGGTCTCGACGCCTCGCAGATCAACGAGGTGATCCTCGTGGGCGGTTCGACCCGTATTCCCGCGATCCAGAAGATCGTGGAGGAGTTCTTCGGCAGGACGCCCAACAAGAGCGTGAACCCCGACGAAGTGGTGGCCATCGGCGCCGCAATTCAGGGCGGTGTGCTCACGGGCGAGGTCAAGGACGTGCTGCTGCTCGACGTTACGCCGCTGTCGCTGGGTATCGAGACGCTGGGCGGCGTGATGACCAAGCTCATCGACGCCAACACCACCATCCCGACCCGCAAGTCGGAGGTCTTCTCGACGGCTGCCGACAACCAGCCTTCGGTCGAGATCAACGTTTGTCAGGGCGAGCGTCCGCTGGCCCGCGACAACAAGTCGATCGGCCGCTTCCACTTGGACGGCATTCCCGCCGCACCGCGCGGCGTGCCGCAGATCGAGGTGACGTTCGACATCGACGCCAACGGCATCCTGAACGTATCGGCCAAGGACAAGGGTACGGGCAAGGAGCAGAAGATCCGCATCGAGGCCTCTTCGGGCCTTACCGAGCAGGAGATCCAGCGCATGCGCGACGAGGCGAAGGCCAACGAAGCGAAGGACAAGGAGGAGAAGGAGCGTATCGACAAGATCAACGCCGCCGACTCGAACATCTTTGCGACCGAGAAACAGCTCAAGGAGTACGGCGACAAACTTCCTGCCGACAAGAAATCGGCGATCGAGGGGGCTTTGGCCAAGCTGAAGGAGGCGCACAAGAACGCCGACGTCGCGGCTATCGACACGGCTATCGCCGAACTGAATGCCGCATGGCAGGCCGCTTCGCAGGACATCTACGCCCAGCAGCAGGCGCAGGACGCCCAGCCCGGAGCCGATGCCGGCCAGCAGTCGCAGGCTAACGCCGGCAATGCGTCGAACGGCGACAGCTCGCAGCCTGAGGACGTCGAGTTCGAGGAGGTGAAGTAATCCCGAAGTGTTCCGAACACTTCAGCCGTAAGGCTCACATATATTTTTCGAGATGCGGTCCGGATTTCCGGACCGCATCTTTTTCGTGCTATTTTCCGACTGTCAGTTCCACGATGCAGTCCGCTCCCGCAGGCTTTTCGCCCAAGCGCAGCGTCACGCCCGCCTTGTCCTGCAAGAAGGCGACCGCGCGTTTGTCGGCGAAGCGTACCGCCTGCCGGATGCGTTCGTCCCTGACGGGCACGAACAGCTCTTCGTCGGGCCAGTCGAGAATGTGTACGTAGATTTTGTCGCCGCGGCGCGTGGTCACGCCCCAGCTGCGCGGGCTTACGGGTCCTGCCTGCGTGCCGTAGATGGTTTCGCCGTTCGCGCGCAGCCAGCGTCCCATACTGTCGAGCCGTTCGAGAGCCGCCGCGGGCAGCGCGCCGTCGGGCTGGGGACCGATGTTGAGCAGCAGGTTTGCGCCGCGTCCTGCTGCCCCTGCGAGATAGCGCACGAGCGTCTGCGCCGATTTGTAATTTTGGTCGGTGATCTTGTATCCCCACATGCCGTTCATCGTCTGACACGTTTCGAGCGGCAGGCGGCTGATCTCCTGCCCCGAATATCCGGCCGTGTTCTCTCCCGGCAGGTCGCGTTCGAACGCCTGCGCGTCTTCGCCTTCGAACGGCGCGAGATGGTGGTTGTTGATGATCAGGCATCCGGGCTGCAATGCGTGTATCAGCCCGTAGAGTTCGCCCAGCCGCCAGTCGAAACCGGGATTCTCGTCCTGATCCCAGATGCCGTCGAACCAGATGGCGCCCACGTCGCCGTATTGTGTCAGCAGTTCGGTGAGCTGCGCCTTCATGAAGCCGAAATAGGCGTCGGCGTCCTCCTTTTCGGCCGGGCGGCCCGTGCCGAGTCCCGTTCGGCCGCGCGGGGCGTCTTCGCGCCACCAGTCGATCAGCGAGTAGTAGAAGTGGACGCGCAGTCCGCGGCGGTGACACGCGTCGGCCAGCTCCTTCACCGCGTCGCGGGCGAAAGGCGTGGCATCGACGATGTTGTAGGGCGTCTGCGCCGTGCGGAACATCGAGAATCCGTCGTGATGGCGCGTCGTGAAGCAGACGTAGCGCGCTCCCGCTTGGCGGAAAGCCTCGGCCCATGCGTCCGCGTCGAATTTCGAGGGATAGAATCCTCCCGCGAGCTTTTCGTACTCCCGGTAGTTGAGGTTGTGGTTGGTCATCGCCCATTCGCCCTGCGCGAGCATGGCGTAAAGCCCCCAGTGGAGGAATATGCCGAACCGGCATTCGGCGAATTGGCTGCGTGACTGGAGGTTTTCGGGGGCCGGGCGGTAGCCGGCCTGTGCGAAGGCGCCCGTGGCGATCACGAGGGCGCAGAAGGAGGTGAAGAGTCGGGTCATGGTGACGGTCGGGTTTGGTGATACGGACAAATTTAGCAAATAATTTGCAATCCGCACAATGCCGCCGCCGTCGAATGACCGGAATGAAGGGCCGGACGCTCCGCCGCAGGGACGGAGCCGGTGGCGCGGTTTCCTATTCCGGTTCCACCAGCACGTCGACGCTCAGCCCGACCCCGGCCTTGCGCATCTTCCACGGCGCCTGACTCGTGTAGCGGGTGTAGGTGCGCGAGAGCAGCCGGGCGCGAATCCAGTATTTCGCCCCCGCCGGCATGTGCGTCAGGTTCTCGACCGAGATCAGGAAGTCGCCTCTTACGAATATCTCGTAGGGCCGCAGGTCTACGGTCGCCGTCTTGTCTGCCTCCGACGCCGGAACCGAGAAATAGACCGGTTCCGCGAGCAGGTTTTTGCGGATACGGTCGCCCCGCATGGCGTAGACGTTTATGCGCATATGGAGCGTATCCACGCCCTTGCATCCCGCCAGATTGAGCCGCACCCGCTGCAACTCTCCCCTGAGGTTTCCGAGCTTGCATTTCACGCCCATTTCGCCGCCTTCCTGCCCGGCGCGGAATGCCGCGCTGAACCGGTTGCTGCCGATGCTGCGGCCGAAGGTGTAGCGTTTGCGGGGAATATGGGTTATCACGGGGCTCAGCGGTGTCTGGGGCTGCTCCTGCAGCCGTATCTCCAGCGGCCGTGCGTCGTGTCCGGCGGCCGGAATCTCCCGCGCGGCGTATCCGATGCAGGATATGCGCAGCGTGTCCCGGACGCTCAGGTCGGGAATGCGGAGCGTAAACGAGCCGTCCCGTCCGGATACGGTTCCCGCGGGGCGGTTCTTGAGTCCTATGTTGGCGTAGGGGACCGGTCGGGCGTCCGCTCCGACGATGCGTCCGGAGAGTGTTTGCGCCTGTATCGGCAGGGCCGCGAATGCGGCGCAGACGAGTAGGAATTTCAGCATGCTGACTTTGCGGGTTTATCACGGAACGTCGGGCCGCGGGATTTTATTGCCCGATGCGGGCCGCCGTTCCGCCCGCCACATGCCGTAGAGGATCAGCGCCGCTCCGGCGAGAGCCGCCGCGGTGATCCGTTCGCCGATGCAGAGCGCGGCCGTGACGATCGTAACCAATGGGTTGAAATAGATGTAGTTCGTGGTTCTTACGGCTCCGAGCCGGTGCATCGCGGCGTTCCACAGGATGTAGCAGAGCATCGACGCGACGACGCCCAGAAACAGCAGGTTGCCCCACACCGCGGGACGCGCCAGCACCTCCGCGCCGACCGAGAAGGGCTGGAAGGCGAATACCGGAAGGATCGTCAGCAGTCCGTAGAAGAAGACCTTGCGGGTGATGAAAACGGCGGGGTAGCGGCCTCCGATGCGTTTGACCGCCAGCGAATAGACCATCCACAGCAGCGCCGCGGACAGGGCCAGCAGATCGCCTTTGGGCGAGAGGTGCAGCACGAAACGGCCGTTGAGAACCACCAGCACCATGCCCGCGAACGCCAGCGCCGATCCCCCGATCTGCCGCCGCGTCATCCGCTCGCCGCGGTATGCGAGGCTCAGCAGCAGCGCGGTCCATACCGGCGCCGTGCAGACGATCAGCGACACGTTCGACGCCGGGGCGTATTCCAGCGCCATGTTTTCGGTCAGGAAATAGAGCG
>OJOF01003065.1_pt1 | contig 9508 bp, 5 predicted proteins | sample 1598181 | NCBI WGS metagenome assembly OJOF01 (sample SAMN01915226, study PRJEB22387) | human gut metagenome | isolation source: stool | host: Homo sapiens | place: USA
ATCCGTCATCGACAATGGAGATGTGGAAGATAAGAGAGCAGGCGAAGATGCAGGCGGAGGAAGTAGTGCTCCACCAGATCGTGATGAAGTTTCATTAGAAACACAGGAAGAATTGAATAGAGAGCTTGATGAGATTAACTCATTGGGTGTCAGTAAGGAAGCCGAATATACACAGGCTTCCTTTTTTTTCGACCAAAACGGGCAGGCAAGTTTTGGTGTGAAGCAGCCGGAGGAAACCAGACACAATGAATTTATGCGTCAGTTCGAGGAGGACAAAAAGGCTGCCCTTGCCGGAAAATATAATTACCTTAATCCAAAGAAAGCAGAGAGTGTACCAAGTGAGTATGTAAAAGAGATACTTATGAGAGGAACTGGCTTTGTTGGTGGAAAAGGCAGGGTGTGTGAAATCTATCAGACAGAGATAGATGCAGGAACCAGAGCAAAGCGTATCAAGGCAGAGTATGGTCAGGGCGGTGCAAGCTGGCCGCTTGACGGTCTGGGCTTGCACGGGTATGACACATTTCACGGTTCGGGACTTCGTATCCAATGGAAAGATGAAGATGGAGAAGTAGAAGGATATGTTTCGTGGAAAAATGTCGAAAAGGAAATCGGTGTGCTTATCCTTACTGGGGAATACCAGCCGGAAAGACCTCGTATTGATGAGCTTGCAATGGACGGACTTCGTGAAGATGATGAAGTCATTGACGCAGAATACAGTGAAGTTGATACGCAGGAGGAAAAATCAGAGATTGATGATTATGCAATTCCTGATGAGCCTGACAGTTATGCCGTAAACAGGGAGGCGGCTGAGTTAAAGTATATTAAGCCGATTGATTATGCAAAGCGTGTGGCAGAAATGGATGAAGATTTGAGAGATGCCATTGAGATACTTGTGTCGGAATGTAGCTGCTACACACCATTCCGTGCTTTCCTTATGGATGTGGTGCAGTCGGATTTTGCATTTATGCCGAATAAGCTGGAGCTTATCAGTGATATAGCTATGGGAAATGTAGAGGGTGAGCGAAAGGCATACTGCAATAATCAGTATGGGCTTACCGAATACACTTTAAGCAGTGTAGATGTGAAAGTAAGCTATAAAAACAGAAATGGAGAGAGAGTAGAGGATACCGTATCATGGCGTGATGTCTATGAAATCTTATCCTATATGGTAAAACAGCCATTCTACTGTGGAGAGGATCAGAAAGCAATCTATCAGACCATAAAAAATAAGATTGACAGGGAAACAATGAATCCTGTTTACCGCAGGTTCTTTGATATTGAGGACAGTATAAGACAAAACCGTCTTGAGAACAGGGAACGTGCGATTGCAAATGGCTGGAATACCAAGATTGACGCAGACGGTCATATAATTTCTGATGATAAGAAAGTATTAGCCGATATTTCACAGAATGATACCGAACCACAGGAGGCTGCCACTGAAACACCTGTACCGGAAGTATTACCGCCAGTGGAAGGTGAGAGTGGAAAGGAAAAACCACAAAAACAGCCTAAAATCAATTTCCACTATAACCTGTGGGAAACAGAAAAGGGCGGTGCAAAGACCAGATACCAGTGGAACATTGACGCAATCCGTACACTAAAGCAGATTGAAGCAGAAAACAGACTTGCAACACAGGAGGAGCAGGCTGTTTTATCAAAGTTTGTCGGCTGGGGTGGTTTGTCACAGGCATTTGATGAGAATAATGCAGCGTGGAGCAAAGAGTATGCAGAGCTGAAAGAGCTTCTTTCTGATGAGGAATACAGTGCGGCAAGAGCAACTGTAAATAATGCCTTTTATACTTCACCTGAGATTGCAACGTGTATTAACTCCGCACTTGTGCAGTTTGGGTTTAAAGGCGGAAATGTCTTGGAGCCTTCTATGGGTATCGGCAATTTCTTCGGAAGTATGCCAGCACCAATGCAGCAAAGTAAGCTGTACGGAGTGGAGCTGGACAGCATATCGGGAAGGATTGCAAAACAGCTTTACCAGAATGCCAATATCAGCATTACGGGATTTGAAAACACCACATATCCGGATAACTTCTTTGATGTTGTTGTGGGAAATGTGCCGTTTGGAGATTATAAGATATTTGATCCAAAGTACAATAAGTACAACTTCCGTATTCACGATTATTTTCTTGCAAAGGCACTCGATCAGGTAAGACCGGGCGGTATGGTTGCGGTGATTACCACAAAGGGAACACTGGATAAGAGCAATCCGACTATCCGAAAGTATCTGGCTGAGAGGGCAGAGCTTGTGGGGGCAATCCGACTTCCGAATACTGCATTTAAGGATAATGCAGGAACAGAAGTGACAGCGGATATCCTGTTTTTACAGAAAAGGGAGCGAAAAATTGATATAGAGCCGGACTGGGTACATCTTGGTGTCACAGACGATGGCATAGCAGCCAATTCCTACTTTGCAGAGCACCCGGAAATGATGCTCGGCACAATGCAGTATGATACAAGAATGTTCGGGCAGGACAGCAGATATACCGTCTGCGTGAATGATGATGAGAACTTTAATCTGTATGAAGCACTCAATAAGGCAATCGGTAACATCAAAGCACAGATGACAGATTTTGAAAGACTGGCAGACAATGAGGAGCAGACAGAGGAAGTCATTCCCGCTGATCCGGATGTCAGAAATTATACTTACACATTCTTTGAAGGAAAGCTCTATTACAGGGAAAATTCCGAGATGGTAAGAAAAGAAGTATCACAGACTGCCGAGGAGAGAATCAGAAGTCTTGACGAAATCAGACAGATAACAAGAGAGTTGATTGATATCCAGATGGAGGGCTGTAGTGATGAGGAGCTTGCAGATAAACAGCAGCTTTTGAATGTAAAATATGATAAATTCGTTGGAAAGTATGGAGCAATCACTTCCAAAGCAAACCGTACAGCGTTCAGGGATGACAGCGATTATCCGCTTCTTTGCAGTCTTGAAGAAGTAAATGAGGACGGGGAGGTGAAGAAGGCTGATATGTTTTATAAGCAGACGATTAAGGCAAAGTCCGTGGTTGACAGGGTAGAAACTGCGGTAGAGGCTCTTAATGTATCGGTCAATGAGTTTGGATATGTAAATATCCCTTATATGCTCTCCATTTATGAAGCAGACAGGGATACTCTCATAAAGGAACTCGATGGAATTATTTTCCTTAATCCTGACCGTTACAATGAAAATAACCCGGACGCAGGCTGGGAGACAGCAGACGAATATCTGTCGGGTAATGTAAGGGATAAGCTGCGTGTTGCAAAGGCAATGGCGGCGGATACCGACAATCCGCAGGCAGAAAGATTTGCCGCCAATGCCGCAGCCTTAGAGGAAGTTCAGCCGGAATGGATTGAAGCCTCGGATATTGATGTAAAAATTGGAACAACTTGGATTGAGCCGCTTGATTATGAGCAGTTTATCTATGAGCTGCTTAATACACCAAAGAGGGCAAGGGCAATCAGAACGGAGTATTATAATTCCGGTATTCAGGTACACTTGAATAAAATGAGTATGGAATGGTTCATTGAAAATAAAAGTATGGATAAACATTCCGTGGCGGCAACGAAAACCTATGGTACAAGCAGAATGGATGCTTATTCTATTTTTGAGGAAACCCTGAACTTAAAAACGGTCACTATCAGGGACAGAATTGATGACGGTGATGGCAAGTACCATTATGAAGTCAATAAGAATGAGACAATGCTTGCAAGGGAAAAGCAGAATATGATTAAGGAGAAGTTCAAGGAATGGCTGTTTGCAGAACCGGAACGCAGACAGAAGTATGTGGAATATTATAATGAAACCTTCAATAATATCCGCCTGCGTGAGTATGACGGAAGCCACTTGCAGTTTCCGGGAATGAACCCTGAAATTGAATTAAAGCCGCACCAGAAAAATGCGGTGGCACGAATCCTTATGGGAGGAAATACCCTGCTTGCACACTGTGTCGGTGCCGGAAAGTCCTTTGAAATGATGGCTGCGTGTATGGAACAGAAAAGGCTTGGTCTTGCCAATAAGACAATTATGGTAGTGCCAAAGCCGCTTATCGGACAGACAGCAAGTGAATTTTTAAGGCTTTATCCGTCTGCAAATATCTTGGTTGCAACGGAGCGTGATTTTGAAAAGAGCCGCAGAAAGCAGTTTGTATCAAGGATTGCGACAGGTGATTATGACTGTATTATTATGTCACACTCGCAATTTGAGAAAATCCCAATCTCGCCGGAGAGAAAGGAGAGAATGCTCAATGAGCAGATAGAAGAAATCACTTATGCGATTGATGAAATGAAGGAGAAAAACGGGGAACGCTGGACAGTAAAGCAGATGGAAAGCCAGAAGAAAAAGCTGGAGGAACAGCTTAAATCACTGACCGATGAGAGCAGAAAAGATGACCTCATTACCTTTGAGGAGCTGGGAGTTGACTCTATTATGGTAGACGAAGCACACAATTTTAAGAACCTTGCCATTTTTTCAAAGATGAATAATGTGTCAGGAATCAGCAGTTCGGGGGCTAAAAAGTCAACGGATATGCAGCTTAAATGCCAGTATTTATCAGAGATAAATGATGGCAGGGGCATTGTATTTGCTACCGGAACACCGATAAGCAACACGATGTGTGAGATGTATGTTATGCAGCTTTATTTGCAGAAGTCGGCACTTGAGGAAATGGGAATTCATCATTTCGACTCGTGGGCGGCTAACTTCGGAGAAGTAACAACAGCACTGGAGCTTACAGTTGAGGGCAGTGGTTTCCGTTTCAAGAGCAGATTTAATAAATTTACCAATCTGCCGGAGCTTATGAATATCTTTAGAGAGGTAGCAGATGTGCAGACAGCGGATATGCTTGACCTTGATGTGCCAGCACTTCGTGGCGGCAAGCCTATCATCGTGGAGTCGGAGCCGGACTGGTATGTGAAGCAGGTAATGGAAGATTTTGTGGTAAGGGCAGAAAGGATAAGAGGCGGAGGTGTTGATCCAAGCGTTGACAACTTCTTAAAGATTACACACGAAGCAAGACTTCTTGGAACAGACGCAAGACTGATTGATAAGGACGCACCGAACAATCCGGACGGGAAGCTCAATAAGGTAGCGGAAAATGTCTGGAAAGAATATGTAAAAGGAAATGCTGATGGTCATATAGGCTGTCAGCTTATTTTTTCGGATATCGGAACACCGGGACCGGATAAGGACTTTACGATTTATGATTATCTGAAGGAGTCACTTATCAAGTATGGTATCCCTGCGGAGGAGATAGCATTTATCCACGATGCAAAAACGGACGCACAGAGGGACGAACTTTTTAAGGAAATGAGGACAGGTAAGAAAAAAGTCCTTATCGGTTCGACAGATAAGTGTGGTACGGGTGTCAATGTGCAGACACACCTTGTTGCAATGCACCACGTCGATTGTCCGTGGAAGCCTTCTTCCATTGAACAGAGAGAAGGCAGAGGTATCCGACAGGGAAATGAAAACGATGAGGTGGCAATCTATCGATATGTTACAAAAGAAACCTTTGATGCGTACAACTGGTCGCTTGTGGAGAATAAGCAGCGTTTCATCAGTCAGGTTATGACAAGCAAGGCAGTAAGCCGAAGCTGTGAGGACATTGATGAAGCAACGCTTTCCTACGCTGAAATTAAGGCGGTTGCTACAGGCAACCCTTTAATCAAGGAAAAGATGGAGGTTGACAATGATGTCCAGAGATTAAAGCTCTTAAAGGCGTCTTATGATAATCAGAGGTACGGATTGCAGGATAACTTTATGATCAAATATCCGAAACTTATCAAAACAGCGACAGAGAAACTTGCCAATGTCAGGGAAGATATAAAGGCAAGGGATAAGCAATTGATTGATAACCCGGACTTTGCCATTACCATAGGAAATGCAACTTATACAGAGAGAGTGGACGGTGGAACCACAATGCTTGAGGCAATCAGCAAATGTAAGACGGGCGAAACCACTTCAATCGGTAAGTTTCACGGCTTTGAGCTTTTGGTAGAAAAGAATTTCCTCAGTATCAACTATATGGTGCTTCGTGGAAAGACGGAATACAAGGCAGAGCTTTCCACAAGTCCGGTGGGAAGTATGGTAAAGCTGGAGAATCTGTTCAACGGACTTCACGAAAATGTAGATTTTCTGGAAAAGAAGATTGAACAGTACCAGAATGACCTTGAGGCTTCAAAGGCAGAATATGATAAGCCTTTTGCACACAGTGCAGAACTGGAAGAAAAACTTGCAAGGCAGTGTGAATTAAATGCACAGCTTGACCTTGAGAACGCAAAGGCTATGGACGCAGATCTTGGCGGACCGGACGAAGAAAAGTCTGAGGACAGAATAGAAAATGCGGGCATTGTTGCAGAGGATAAGGGAATTTATATGACAGACAGAGACAGGAAAAGATAGGAGTGAGACTCTATGAGCATAAGGAAAGTGGTCGCAGGACTATTGATTACAGCAGGGATTGCCATTATGGCAGTCCCTTTTTTCTGGCGTACAACCGGAGAGAGAAACACGAACCAGCTCATAAATGAATTTGAGCAGACATTGGAGGAGAAGCAGGATGAAAGGTCAGATGTTGAGAAAGAGCAAACCACCATTAGTAAAGAGGAGGAAGCCATTCTTAAAGAAGGCGGTGTCATCGGTATCATTGAGATACCGAGCATAGATATCAGATACCCGGTAATGGAAGGAACCGGAAGTGACATTCTTAATGCAGGGATTGGTCATATACCGGAAACAGCGGGAATAGGAGAGGTTGGAAACTGTGTGCTGTGCGGTCATAACGGGAGCAGATACGGCACATTTTTTACACCATTAAGCCGGATTGCCATAGGCGATGAAGTAAGCATTATGGATAAGAACGGGCAGACACATATCTATGAGGTGACAGGCACAGATGTGGTAAATCCTTATGACAACAGCATAAAGACGCAGGGTATGGAAAAAGAACTCACTCTTTTTACCTGTTATGAACAGGGAACAATGCGTTTTGTTGTCAGGTGCAGATATAAGGAGGCGGCAGATGAATAAGAGATACCGACTTGGGGGGATAGAAGAAGCAGTATCGGAAATGGAGGAGTTAATCGACCTTGATGACGATATTGCAGAGATTGATGATGACTTTCAGATAGTCGTAAGCGGCTGGTCTGTATATGTCGAAAGCCTGAACCTGACACTCAGACAGGGAGTTGCCTGTATCTGGGATACGGAGGCAGGAATATTTATGCCTGACTTTGATGTGACTATCGTGTATGAGGGGAACATCGAAACACAGGAATGGCTCTATTATGAGCAGGACGGAATGGCTGTCACACTCGGCAACTGGTTAAATGGCAGATTGTCTTGTGAACAGATAGAACAGCTTTGGTGTGAGCTTATCATACCGGAAAACAACAATTCAGAAGTATAAGAAAGAGAGGAACAGCGTATGAAGTATTCAATTAAAGTAAACGAAGTAAGAGCAAAAGATGGCAGCAACATCAAGGGTTTTGCAACCGTGGTATTTGGTGACTCATTCAAGATTACCAATATCGCAATCCTTGAAAATAAGGAAAAGGGAGAGCTTTTTGTATCAATGCCAAGATACCGTTCCAATGAGCGTGATGAGAGCAACAGCGTGATTTATAAAGATGTCTGCAATCCTATCACGGCAGAGTTTCGTGAGGAACTCTATACCAATATCCTTGAGGCATATGCAAAAATCAGGGAGCCGGAAAAAGCAGAAACACAGACACAGGAAAAAACAAAAGAAATGCCAGAATTTTCCGTGACGGTAACACCTTATGAAAGGGAAGGCAGTAATATCAAGGGACTTGCCCGCATTTACTTTGAAAACAGCTTCATTGTAAATAATGTAAATATCCTTCAGGGTAAAGAAAAAATCTTTGTGTCAATGCCTTCTTATAAGACAAAGCAGGTGGACGAACAGGGGAAGCCAATCTATCAGGACGTCTGCTATCCGGTCACAAAGGATTTCAGGGAGAAGCTCTATAATGAGATTATCGCAGAATATGAGAAAGCAAAGGATAAGAGCAACGAAAAAGCAAGGGAGAATGCCGAACAGAACCACGGAAATCCAGACAGGGAGAAAAAGGATACTCCCTTTCGATAATTAAGGTTAAGGGGTGGCAGGAGCTGCCCCGTTTATAAGGAGGAAAAGCAGATGGAAGCAGAAAAGACACTTACCAATGAGGAGATCATAAGGGAACTTCTCGACCTGTTAAAAAAGAATGCTATGAAGGAGCCGGCAAATGATGTATTTGAGATATGCAGCTATGTGGACGGTCTGGAGAAAAAGATTGCGTCTATGACAGAAGAACTTACCAGTATGCAGAACCAGATTAGAGAAATGCAGGAGGATACCCTTATCAATAATGCGAAAAAGGCATTGGCAGAAGCACAGGAAAGACTAAATGCCAGATGTGAGCAGATAAAGTCACAGGTATATGAGGTAAAGATACAGGTAAAATCTACTGCCAAGAGCATTGTCGATGAAGCAAAGGCAAAGGGAAGGGCGGCACTTTACAGGGTGACAGAATTTGCAGGAATGAAGAAAAGACTTCTTAATGTAAGAACAGCAGTAAAAGATGCGATTGTATCTACGGACAGGGATATTGCAAGGACAGCACTTCTTGCAAAGGGACTCCGTGAAGCCGGGCAGACCGTAAACAATGCGTTCCGTACCTTTGCAGATAAGCCGGAGGTGGATTATTCGCAGAAGGAACAGAAACACCCTATCACAAAGGCGATACTTGCCCCTATGAAAGCAGTGAGAAAGCTGTTTGTATCAATGGAGCTACATCTGGACGCTTCGATTGATAAGCTGGATAATCTGGCTATGAATGTACAGCTTGATAAGGAAAAGCGTGAGGAGCATACAAAGGATAAGGAGCAGAAAGCAGCGGACATCGAAAGAGCAGAAGGCGAAGTTTTTTATTCGCCGATGGTAGCCGAACCACAGGAGTATAAGTATAATGCAGATGCTTTCGAGGCAAGAAAGACATCAGAAGAAAAGCAGGAAGCGGCAGGAAAGGAGTTGACAAAGGTCAGGGAAGATAAAGCTAGATAATTTTTAGGGCGTGGGGAAACCCCGTTTCTTCCAGGAATATGTGTAACTTCATAGTCCTTTTCCGGAGTTTCATATCCAGGCGGATGCTCCACTTGGATAGCGAATTCTTCCGATGAAACACCATTGTAAATAATTACGCCCATGAAGCATCCCTCCTTTCAACTTGTCTCTGAATAATGTTTGATACTTCTTCTGCAATCTCTTTAGGATTACTTCCCGTGATATTAAATGTATTTTCAAATGAATTTCCGCCGTTGAAGTTTCCAACAGCATCTGAAATCTTATCTAACACACTGGAATTATCAGTTGCTTTGCTTCTTACTTCATTAATACGATTACCGGTTCTATTGGCAATATCTAATGAACCAGATAACGAATACCCGTCAACACTCTTCATCATACTAAACAACTGATTAGCACCATTTTGAATATTTGACAGATCCATT
>OJOF01003092.1_pt1 | contig 9448 bp, 8 predicted proteins | sample 1598181 | NCBI WGS metagenome assembly OJOF01 (sample SAMN01915226, study PRJEB22387) | human gut metagenome | isolation source: stool | host: Homo sapiens | place: USA
GCTTCCACGCCGCCGCGGATATCAATACCCCATCTTATATCGCCGGCGCCCTTGATCCATGTGTTCTTCGTGTCACCGTTCTGCGTGTAAACGCCGAAGACCGATGTGTATGTAAGCGCAAGGATCAGAGCCGCGATGATAAAAAACACAAGTTTTTTCACGCGCTTCATCTAATTGTTTCCTCCAATGGATAAAACCGCCGTTTTATCCGTTTACTTTTAAAATGTCCGTCATGTAAAGCAGGGTGGAAAGAACCACCCTGCAAATTTACACCTGACGATTTAAATTATTCCTCAGAAGCGTCCTCGCCCTGGTCTTCGAGCAGAGCACGGATGGAGAGGGAAACTCTCTTCTTGTCGAAGTCGATGTCGGTAATCTTTACCTTAACAACATCGCCAACCTTCAGAACGTCCTGCGGCTTCTCGATTCTTCTGTCCGCGATCTGAGAGATGTGGATGAGACCGTCGATACCCGGGAGGATCTTAGCAAATGCGCCGAACGTGGTCATGCCGACAACGGTAGCGTCGCAAACCGTGCCAACCGGATACTCGTTCTTGAGAATCTCCCACGGATTGTCTTCCTTCTTCTTGTAGCCAAGGGAGATCTTGCCGTTCTCACGGTCAAGGCTCTTGACATAAACCTGAACGGTGTCGCCGACGGAGACAACTTCGCTCGGGTGCTTGATGCGGTTCCAGGAGAGCTCGGAAATGTGGATCATGCCGTCCACGCCGCCGAGGTCAACAAATGCACCGAAGTTCGTGAGGGACTTAACGGTACCCGTAAACTCCTGACCTTCTTCAACAGACTCCCAGAACTTAGCCTGTGCTGCCTTTCTCTGCTCGCGGAGCACGGAACGGATGGAACCGACCGCACGGCGGCGCTGACGGTTGACTTCGATGATGCGGAACTGAACGTCCTGACCCTTCAGAGCCTCAAGATCGTCACCGCGGTTTGCAACAGCCTGAGAAGCCGGGATGAAGACGCGGATGCCGTTATACAGAACAATCACGCCGCCCTTAACAACTTCTGTGACCTTGCCGGTGAGGATTTCTTCAGCGTCCATAGCCGCTGCAATGTCTTCCCAGCCCTTGATGGCATCGATGCGCTTCTTGGAGAGCATGATGGTGCCTTCCTGATCGTTCGTCTTCATGATGAGCAGATCCATCTCGTCGCCGATCTTTACAAGATCTTCCGGCTTCGCGTTCGGATCGTTGCTAAGCTCGTTAGCCGGGATGTAGCCGGCCTGCTTTCTACCGACGTCAACATACACTTCGGTGGGAGAAATGCTTACAACTACACCGTGCACCTTTTCGTCTGTATTTAAGCTCTTGAGTGATTCCTCAAGCATCTCCTCAAAATTAAGCTCATTTGTTTCAATTTTGTCTGTCATGGTAACAAGTACCTCCTTTATTATGCTTGCCGGTGTTGAAGCACCGGCAGTTATGCCGATATTCATTTTGCCCTTTACAGGCAGGGCTGCAAGCTCCGCCGCCGTCTCAATAAGATACGTCTGCGCATACGGTTCACAGACCTCCTTGAGCTTCGCCGTATTCGAGCTGTGACGCCCGCCGATGACGAGCATCAAGTCGCTTTCACGCGCAAGCTCGCGTGCTTCGCGCTGGCGATTTGTTGTAGCCTTACATATTGTATCAAAAACTGAAGCGTTTGTACATACCTTTTTTACGAAATCCAAACATTTTTCCCATTCTTCTACGTTAAAAGTGGTCTGTTCACAAAAAAGAAGGGGCATTTCGGCAAGTTCAGGCTCATTTTTGAATAGATTTTCGAGTTCATCGCGCGTTTTGAAGGTGCGGTACGGTGTTTTGCAGCAGCCGAGTATGCCCTCCACCTCCGGGTGTTTTGCATCGCCGGCCAGCATCACGCGCCTGCCCTCGCGCTCTCCGTCGGAAACAAGGCGGTGAATCTTCTGCACATACGGGCACGTCGCGTCCTTGTAATCGACACCGAGCGCTTTCAGTTTTTCGATGACCTCGGGCGGTACACCGTGCGAGCGGATGACAACCGTCTCCCCCGCTTTCGCGTCCTCGGGCGCATCTATAATGCGCACGCCTTTGCGGCCGAGCTCCTCCACAAGCTGCGGGTTATGGATAATCGGCCCGAGCGTGCAGACGGTTTTGTCCTCGTCAAGCAATTTGTAAACGGTCTCCACCGCGCGGTTCACACCAAAGCAGAATCCCGCTGTTTTCGCCACGCGGATCATACTTCCTTCCACCTGTTCTCCATAATATCGAGACCTTCCTCGCGCAGCTTCTGCACCTCGGCAAAAATATTGCGCGAAACACGGCGGTAAATCATACCGGAATCTTCGGTCAAGCCCATGTCCTCAAACCGGATTGGCTTGCCGATGTTGATGACCATTTTCTTAAACACCTTCGGGGGCTTGCCGCCCTCGCCCACAATCGCCACAGGCAAAATCGTACAGTGCGTCTTGTACGCCAGCATTACCATACCCATTTTCGGGTTCAAAAGCTCGCCGGTCTTCGAGCGCGTACCCTCCGGGAACATGCACACGACCTTTTCTTCCTCCAAAAGGTCAATCGCCGTCTGAATGCCCTGTGCCCCGCCCGTGCCGCGGGAGATTGGAAACGCGCCGAGGCTCTTCAAAAATCCGCCGATGAGCTTGTTTTCAAAAAGCTCGGCCTTCGCCATATAGTGTAATTGTCGTTTCGGTATTGCGCAGCCAAGGTAAATCGGGTCGCCCATCGTCACGTGGTTAGAGCAAACGAGCAGCTTGCCGGTAAGCGGCATGTTCTCTCTGCCTATAATACGGTACGGGTGCAGAATTTTAAAGAAAAACAGCATCACGTACTTTGCAAGGAAATACCACCAGGAAAGGTGTTCCTTCGGCTTCTTATTTTCAGCCATGCTTCACGCCCGTCCTTTCTTCCACGATCTCCAGTAAGCGGTTCACCGTACCGTTAAAATCCAGCTCGCTGTTGTCAAGCAAAATGCTGTCCTCCGCTGCCTTAGATTGCTTTTCGTCCTGCTTGTCGCGGCGAATAACGTCCGCAAGCGTTTCTTCATAGCTCACGTCCACGCCTTTTTCCTTGAGCTCCTTGTAGCGGCGCTCGGCGCGCACCTCGGGCGAAGCCGTCAGGAAAATCTTCACCTGTGCGTTCGGCAAAATCGTCGTGCCGATGTCTCGGCCGTCCATGATGACGTTGTACTTTTTCGCCATATCCACCTGCGCGGAGAACAGAAACTTACGCACTGCCGGTACGGAAGCACACGCAGAGGCCGCCATAGAGACCTCCGGCGTGCGGATAAGGTCGGATACATCCTCCCCGTTTAAAATGACGTGCTGCACGCCGTCTTCGTATTTCAGATCGACCTGAATATCCCGGAGCTTCGGCTCCACCGCTTCTGCGTCTGCAGGGTCAACTTCACTGCGCAGCAGGTAAAGCCCCACCGTGCGGTACAGCGCGCCCGTGTCCACATAAACAAAGCCGAGCGCCTTTGCAGCCGCTTTCGCCACGCTGCTTTTACCTGCGCCGGCAGGTCCGTCAATCGCTATTGCATACATAATATAACTTCCTTATATATAATGATAGTTTACAGATTTTCGCCCGCCGCGTGTCCCGTTGCAAAGGCGATCTGCAGGTTAAAGCCGCCCGTGTACGCGTCCACGTCCAGAATTTCCCCCGCAAAGTACAAGCCCGGAATTAATTTGGACTGCATCGTCTTCGGGTCGACTTCCTTTACGGAAACGCCGCCCGCCGTCACAATCGCGCCGGAAAGCGGTGCAAAGCCGGAAATCTCCACCGTAAAGTGCTTTAAGACATCCAAAAGCACCGCACGCTGCTCGCGCGTGATGGTGTTGCACTTCTCTTCCGGCGGAATGCCCGACCGCCGCACGACAACCGGGATCATCTTTTGCGGCAATAATTCATCGAGCGAATTGCTGAAATTGCGGTTCTTGTTTTTCTCTAAATCGCGTAAAAGGCGCTGGTCAAGCTGTTCTGGGGTGAGCGCCGGCTTTAAGTCGAGCGTCACTGTGTATCTGCCGGGCGCCATATGACGCATGTGCGCGCTCGCACTCAAAATCGTCGGGCCGGAAAGCCCAAAGTGCGTGAACAGCAGCTCACCGAAGTCCGTGTAGACCGGCTTCTTTTTCTTTTCATTGTCCGTCACGGTCACGCCGCAGTTGCGCAGAGAAAGCCCCTGCATCGCCGGGCAATCCTCGTCATCAGAGGTCAGCGCCACCAAAGACGGACGCATAGGAATAATGGTGTGCCCCAGCTTTTCCGCCAGCCGCGCGCCGTCGCCGTTCGAGCCCGTGCCGGGGTACGAAGCGCCGCCGCACGCCAAAAGCACGCTGGGGGCCTCAAACACATCGTTTTCCGTGCGCACGCCGATGACGCTGCCGTTTTCGGTCAGCACCTCTTTCACATTGCCCTGCCGAATTTCCACGCGGCACTTTTTCAGCTTCTTCCAAAGCGCGTCCGCAATGTCGTGTGCATTGTCCGAGACCGGGAACACGCGGTTGCCGCGCTCCGTTTTCAGCGGCACGCCAAGCCCCTCAAAAAAGTCCATCGTGTCCTGCGGGGTGAAATGGTTCACCGCCCCGTACAAAAACCGGCCGTTGCCGGGCGTGGATTCAATCACCGTGCGCGGTTCGCAGTTGTTTGTTACGTTGCAGCGGCCCTTGCCCGTAATGCGGATCTTCCGCCCAAGCTGTGCGTTCTTTTCTAATAATAAGACGTGCTTGCCGCGCTCTGCCGCCGTGATCGCCGCCATCATGCCCGCAGCGCCGCCGCCGACTACGACTGCATCAAACATTACGTTCCTCGTCGGTCTTGTCTTCGACCTTCTCGTACACGCCGTACTCGTCCCAAATGGTTTCCAGGTTTAAGAGTGTATTCGCCACTTCGTCTTTCTTTTTAATGGCCACCGTCACAATGAGCGCGTTGATAAGCGCCATCGGGCCCACAAGCGAATCGACAAATGAGACCATGTCGCTCTTTGCAAGCAGCACATGCTCCGCATACTTCGTCAGCGGAGAAAGCGTGCTGTCCGTAATGGCTACAACCGTCGCACCGCGGTCGGAAGCGTATTTCAGCGCCTTCACTGCTTTTTTGGAGTACCGCGGGAAGCTGATGCCGACAAGCGCGTCTCCCTCGCCGATGTGCACCATCTGTTGTAAAATCTGCGCTTCGCTCGTCGCGCTGATAAGCTGTACGGAATCGAACACCAAGGAGAAATAGTACGAGAGGAACGTCGCAATGGCAAGCGAGCTGCCTGCACCGATGATATAAACCTTCTTTACCTTCACAAGTGCATCGGCCGCACGGTAAAACTCCTCATGTGAAATAGACTCCTTCGTGCGGCGGATAATGTCGATGTCCTGATCCATCGAGCTGTCAAGCAGGCGGTCAAGCGGAATGTTCGTCGAGGTCATTTCAAGGCGTTGCACGCTCGTCATGCGGTTGCGGATCATCTCCTGCATCGCCTGCTGAAGCGCCGGATAGCCGGAGTATCCGATCTCCGTCGCAAAGCGCACCACGGTCGATTCGCTCACACCGACCGTCGCGCCAAGCTTCGAGGCCGTCATAAACGCCACCTTGTCGTAGTGCTCCTCAATATACTTCGCGATCAACCTCTGACCTTTGGAAAACGATCTCGCATTTTGCTTAATGCGATTCGTAAGCTGGATATTCATGGGTGATTTCCTTTCTTTACGTTTCCTGACAGAAAATTTTACAGCACGAGTCGCCGCTTCCTGCAAAATTTCCTCCGTGCAGACGCGGCCGCATACCTGCCCCTACGGACAGGGCACACGTATGCACGGTATCATAATGTTTATTTTAGCCGATATTCCTGCAAAAATCAAGGGATATTTTCGCTGTTTTCTATGAATTTCAAACCGTTTTTGCAGGAAACGTATCCTTTCATGCAAAGGTATGTCCGTGCGGCACGGATATCTCTCTCCATTCTTTGCCATCCTTTACAAAAGAAGCTTGCAATTCCTTTCGTTTTGTTGTATCCTTATTCCGATTATTAACCGTTTAATTCTGTTGATTTCCCACAACAGAATAAACGCACTCGTCTTTTGGAGGTCTTTTATGGAAAGTAAAACGCTCATTTCGTCCATTCGTGAAAATATCGGCAAGGTCATGGTCGGTTCCGAAGAAACCATCAACCTCTTGCTCACCGCGCTCATTGCCGAGGGTCACGTGCTCATCGAAGATGTGCCCGGCATGGGCAAAACCGTGCTCGCAAAGTCACTTGCAAAGTCCGTCAGTCTGGAGTTTAACCGCATCCAGTTCACGCCCGACCTGCTTCCCAGCGACGTCACGGGCCTCAACTACTTCGACCAGAAAGCAAACGATTTCGTTTTCAGCCCCGGCCCGGCATTCTGCAACCTACTCCTCGCCGATGAGATCAACCGCGCCACACCGCGCACGCAGTCGAGCCTGCTCGAGTGCATGGGCGAGCGCCAGATCACCGTGGACGGCGTCACCCGTCCGCTTTCGGCGCCGTTTTTCGTCATCGCCACGCAGAACCCCATCGAAACGCTCGGCACCTATCCCCTGCCGGAAGCCCAGCTCGACCGCTTTTTAATGCGCATTTCCATGGCCTCTCCCACAAAAGAGCAAGAGCGCGCCATCTTGCAGCGCTTTATGAAGGAAGAGCCGCTCGAAACGCTGCAAAGCGTCTGCACGCGTGAGGATATTCTCGCGCTGCAAAAGCAGGCAAAGGAGATTTACATTCACCCCGTCCTGCTCGATTACATGATCGACCTCGTGCAGGCCACGCGCAGTTGGCCGAATATCGATATGGGCGTCAGCCCGCGCGGCAGCCTTGCGCTCGTCCGTGCCGTGCGCGCTTACGCCTTGGTGCGCGGCGGCGCATACGTCGTGCCGGAAGACATCAAGACCGTCGCCGTGCCGGTACTCGCCCACCGTTTGCAGCTCAGCGGCTCCGTCGGCTCCACCGATGCCCAGAAAAAGGCCATGACCGATGTGCTCTCCTCCGTCGCCCTGCCGACTGAGGACTGGTCAAAGTAATGTGGGCGCTCCTTCTGCTCCCGATCGTTTTGCTCGTCCTCTATTTTGCACAGCGCCTTTTGTTCCGCCGCCTGTGGGACGAAAACCTCACCGTACAGATATCCTTTGACCGCGATTACATTTTCTGCGGTGAAGAAGCGAATCTCGTCGAAACGATCGTGAACAACAAATACCTGCCGCTCCCCGTTTTAGAGGTCGGCTTCGATATGAGCCGCTGGGTGGTGTTTCAGGACGAAGAAAACTCCACCGTCAGCGATATGACCTACCGCCGCGACGTGTTCACAGCGTCCGTGCGCCAGCGCATCACGCGTACGCTACCTGTCCGCGGCAAAAAGCGCGGCTATTACCGCATCGCGTCCACCACGGTCACGTCTTACGATTTTCTGATGACCGAAAAGCAGGTGGCGCATTTCCCGCAGGAAACGGAGTTCTACGTCCTGCCCGCGCACATTTCCGCAAGCCACATCCGCATTCCGTACAGCAAGATCATGGGTCTGCTCGTCAGCCGTCGGCGTGTGTACGACGACCCGTTCGAGTTTGCCGGCATCCGCGATTACCGCCGCAGCGACCCCATGAAATACATCAACTGGAAGGCCTCCGCGCGCGGCGGCACGTTGCTCGTCAATCAGCACGATTCCACGCTGTCCCAAAAGGTCACTGTCCTGCTCGACTGCACCGGCATCGGCAGCGCCGTGACGGATGCGTTAAACGAGACCGCCATCTCCATCGCCGCCGAACTCGCGGAGCGCATGCTCGCAGACGGCATCTCGGTCTCCGTCATCTCAAACGGCATAGACACCGTAGACGGCAAAATGCTCTCCACCGGCGAGCTCACCGGCCGCAACACCGCGCTTTACCTGCGCCGCCAACTCGCAAGATTGGAATGCCGCAACGACCTCACCCCCATGCCGCAGCTTCTCCGCACCCTGCACGACGGCGCACACGGCAGCGACCTCTACGTGCTCATCTCCAAGGAGCAAAAGCTGCCCGTTCTGCCGGATTTGGAAGCCTTAACGGAGGGCAGTGACGCCATCTGGATCCTGCCGGAAGACCGCAACATGCCGGAGCGCTACAAACTCACGGAGACCTCAAAATCCGTCGAAATCATCCGCTGGGAAGTTTAACGGGAGGGGACAAAATGAAAATTATCAAAAAGCAAATTCCCGTCCGCCACATTTTATACGTCGTGCTCGGCTGGCTGCACGCCACCATGCTGTGTGTGCCGCTTTATGCGCTCGTTTTAAATTTTGTCTCGGAGGGCATGACAAAAGACGTCATCCTGCAAAATATCCTGCGGGGATTTTTGATTCTCGCCCCCATCGCACTCAGCTGGTTCGCAATAAAATGCCTGCGCCGTATCTTTTTTTATATTCTCGCAAGCATCGGCATCACGGTACTCACCGGCTTCCTGTTCGATTCCGTCCTCATGGCCGTCGTCGCGCTGTTCATCTGCTTCATGCGGCTTTACGGCCGCCTGCACGGCGAAAGCCACTCTCTGTTTGACCACGCCGGCTATGCGGGTCTTGCCGTGTTCGCCGTGCCGTTCCTGTGCTCTGTCTTCACCGACCGCGCCGATTTGATTTTCCAGCCCGTCTCCCTCGTTTTCGCGGCCGTTTACTTCGTGCTGTGCCTCACGCAGCGCGGCATCCGCCGCATCGATGATTACATCGACGTCAACGCCGCCATGCAGAACATGCCCGCACGCCGCATCGTGCGCATCACCTGTGCGCTTTTGGCCGCCGTAGCCGTGTTCTGTACCGCCGTTTTGCTGCCGCCGCTGCTCACAAGCGACATCGGCTACCGCTACACCCCGCGCGAGGCGATCCACGCCGAATATACCCCGCCCGAGCAGACTGAAACATCCTCCGGCGGCGATATGCCGCTTGACGAGATGATTCCCGCCGCAGAGCCGAGCCCCGTGCTCGTCCTCATCATGAAAATTCTCGAGTACATCGTGCTCATCGCGCTCGCGGGCGGCCTCATCTTCGGCGTTATTTACGGCTGCATCCGCATCTCGCGCGGGTTTAAGACCTCGTTTGTCGATCGGCGTGACCTTGTGGAAAACCTGCCCGAGGACGAACGCACCACCGTGCGGGAACGCGCCCAAAAGCGCGACCGTCCCGGCTTCCTTGACCGCTCCCCGACCGCTGCGGTGCGCCGCAAATACCGCAAAACGCTGCTGCATGCCGCAAAAGAGCCGCCCGCGCGCTGGATGTCCCCCGCCGAAGCGGAAGCCCACGCGAAGCTCCAAAACGATGCCCTGCACATCGTCTACGAAAAAGCCCGGTACAGCGAAAAAGGCTGTACAAAAGACGACCTCACCGCAATATAAGCTGTACAAAACGAACAGCCCATGGCACACGGAAAACTGAACAGCACCCCATTTGTTAGACAGTATGATATAATGTTTAACAGGTGGG
>OJOF01003134.1_pt1 | contig 9308 bp, 4 predicted proteins | sample 1598181 | NCBI WGS metagenome assembly OJOF01 (sample SAMN01915226, study PRJEB22387) | human gut metagenome | isolation source: stool | host: Homo sapiens | place: USA
GAAACAAATGGATATATTTTTATTAGAGGATGACGAAGCTATCGGCATAGGGCTTACTTATTCGCTTGAAAACGAGGGATATAACGTAACGCTTGCAAAAAGCGTGAAAGAGGCGGAAAAAATTATTGATGAAAAGGAATTTTCGCTTTATATTCTTGATTTAACCCTGCCTGACGGAAGCGGTTATGACGTTTGCAAAAGGATTAAAGCGAAAGGTGATTTGCCTGTTATTTTTTTGACTGCGTATGATGACGAAGTTAATGTGATTATGGGTTTTGAGCTTGGTGCAGACGATTATATTTCAAAGCCGTTTAGAGTTAAGGAGCTTATGCTCAGAATTAAAAGCGTTATGCGCCGATATTCTAATGAAACTAGTGACGGAATAATCAAAATCAATAATCTTAAAATTAATACAAATGAGGCTAAGGTTTACAAAAATAATGAGGAAATTATTTTGACCGCTATGGAATATAGGCTTCTTTTGATTCTTTTGAGCAATAGGGGAAAGGTGCTTTCACGTACTGCGCTTCTTGAAAATATTTGGGATGTGGCAGGCGATTTTGTTGAGGATAACACACTGACCGTCTATATCAAAAGGCTTAGAGATAAAATTGAGGAGGACCCGGCAAAGCCTGAGTTTATAAAAACTGTTCGTGGGCTTGGGTATGTTATTGAAAAATGATTAATAAAGATGCAAAATTCACGGCTTTTTTCGGAATAGGGGTAACGGTGCTTGCCTCAATAATCTGTTTTATTATAAATGCGTGGGCAGGTGCGATTTGCCTTATTTCAGGTATTATTTTGACAGGCGTATATTTTTATAATATCAAGAAAAGAAACGATAAAATTAACGAACTTAACAACTATCTTTCACTTATGTGTTCAGGTAATTTTGACCTTGATATTATGGATAACAGCGAGGGCGAAATGTCGATACTCAAAAATAATCTTTATAAGATAATGACGCTTTTAAAAACGCAAAACGAGCAGCTTAATACGGACAAGCTATATCTTGCAAATTCGCTTGCCGATATATCACATCAGCTTAAAACTCCGCTTACGTCAATGATGGTGATGTCGGATTTATTAAAAGACGAAAAGGACGAGGGAAAGCGAAACGAATTTTTATCAATTATTGAAACTCAGCTTGATAAAATGAAATGGCTTATTACAAATCTTCTTAAAATTTCAAAGCTTGACGCAGGCGCAACTGAATTTAAACACGAAAAATTTAATATTGCGCCTATTTTAGAAAAAAGTTTGAAGCAGTTTTACGTCACCTGCGACGTGAGAGAAATTGAAATTGTTAATGAAATAAATGATTTTGAATTTGTCGGTGATGAAAATTGGACGGGCGAGGCAATAGAAAATATTATTAAAAACTGCATTGAGCATACAAACAATAACGGCAAATTAAGATTTTTCAGCCGGAGGACGAATGTTTATAATTCTCTTTTCATTCAGGATAACGGCTGCGGAATTACAAAAGAGGATTTACCCCATATTTTTGAACGCTTTTATCACGGCAAAAATTCATCAAGCGAGAGCGTTGGTATCGGGCTTGCGCTTGCAAAAACCGTGCTTGAAAAGGAAAAGGGCGATATTATTGTTAATTCAGAGCTTGGCAAGGGCAGCATTTTTGAATTAAGATTTTATAAAACAATAGTATAAACTGCCTCCCTTAACAAGGGAGGTGATTGAAAAGCAATCGGAGGGATTTTGAGCGAAAAGCCTCGTCGTTGCAAACAAAGGTTGTTTTAATATGTGACATTTTTGTAATATTAGTGTCACGTGATTGTAAGTATGAACTGTTATGATGGTGATAGTGTAAGGGGACTGTACCCATTTTTACACTGAAGGGGGAGGTATTCATTATGAGTATAACAAAAAAATTAGCCCTGCGCCATTTGAAGCAGAACAAAACAAGGTCGGTTTTAACTGTTTTAGGCATAACTATATCCGTAGTTATGCTTACTGTTATTTTTACATGTGCCACATCATTTGCACATTATTACGGCGAAAGAGCAATCAACACAAACGGCAATTGGCATTTCTTTGTTAAAACAGATTATGAAAGTGCTAAAAAATATTTGCTAAGTGATTCTTCTCTTAAAGATATAGGCTTTGAAAAGGATTTATCAACCGAGGAGCAAAGCTATAAGATTTATTCAGATAAAGCTAATTATTTAAGAACAGGCACGATATATCAGGGAGATGCACAGTATATTAAGGATACAGTCACCTGCAAATATGACGGCGCTTTGCCTAAAAGTGACAATGAAATTATGGTGGAACAGTCGCTTATTAAAAATAACGGGATTGAACTAAAAATAGGCGACGAGATTAAAATTGCAGTCGGCTCAAGGCTTAAAGGCGATTTTGTCATTTTGCCGATAAAGGGCGATTACCAATTCGGCGAACGCTTTGAAAAGGAAAAGGACGAAACGTTTAAAGTTGTAGGTATTCTCCACAATAACGAGCCGACCGAGCGTGGCGCAATCATTCGTGGAATGAGTGATTTAAAAAGTAAAAATCTTGTTGCTTACGGCAAGATTAAAAAAGTCACTCCGTTTTCGTACATTAAAATCAACGGTATTTATGATAAGTTCGGCTTTACGAAAAAGAAAAGGGCATTTAATGTGGGCGAAAATACAGGCTTTTTAAATTCACGGCTTGCCTTTTCGATAGACAAAAACGATTTGCCGCAGGTATTAAAGCTTACTGCAATCGGAATCGTTGTTTTTGCCGTAATTTTCGTTTCGTCATTTGCAATGATTTATAATTCCTTTGCGCTCTCTGTCGGCGAGCAAATCAAATACCTCGGTATGCTTTCCTCGGTCGGTGCAACAAGAAAGCAGAAGAAAAAGACGCTCTATTTTGAGGGCGCAATCTTGGGAGGAATAGGAATTATTCTCGGCATAGCGCTTGGCTTGCTTACTACCTTTATATCGCAAAGCGCAATGAATGCCAAAATTGTCTCGATTATGGAGGGCTATAACGACAATATCAAATATTCAACTCATATTTCCCTGTGGGTGCTTTGCCTTATTGTTATTTTGGCGGCGCTGACTGTTTTTGTGTCAATCATTTCGCCCGTGCAAAAGGCGGCAAGAATTACTGCGATTGATGCGATTAGAAAAACGGACGAGATTAAGCGCAAGGGCAAAATCCGCACTCCGTTTATTATCACTAAGCTTTTCGGCTTCGAGGGTGATATTGCATTTAAAAATTTAAGGCGCAACGGCAGAAAATCGAGAACAATTATTGCTTGTATATGTATTTGCGCAGTCCTCTTTTTAAGCTGTAATTATTTTTGCGAAACATTTAAAGAGGCGTCAAACTTAGATTATGAAATTCCTTATCAGATTATGTATCAATACAGTGCCGAAAGCAAGGCGCAGCTTGAAAAAGCAAGAAATTATTTGAAAACAAATAAAAGGGTAAAGCGATTTTATTCAATTTGGGAAGCTTGGTATTCAATTTTACGAGGCGATATAAATCCTTATGATAATTCACGCCTTTATGATATGTCGTTTCAAAATGAAAGCATTTTTGTTGATAAATATAAATTTATCGCAACGCAGGATATAACATATACCGCTCATTTGCTTGATGACGAGGATTTCAATGCGCTTTGCAAGAAAAACGGAATTGATTATAAAAAATATTACTCGCCCGATAAGGACGGCTCAATTAAAACGATTGTAATAAACGGAATTGACCGTAATGATGAGCCGATTTTTAATAACAATCTACTCGGCAAAACTATCGGCTGTTATGATATTGATTCTGAAAAAACAGAAAGGGAAAATAAGCTCGACGAAAACGGGAATCAAGTTTATTTCTATTATAAAACCGGTTGCACATCTATTTATAAATTCTGCGATTTTATAAAATATGATAAGGATAATCCTATTTGTAATTTGGATTCAAGCGGCGTTGCTTTTTATGCGCCTAAGTGTGTATATGATAAATATTCTGATGATGATTCGTTTTATTTTGACTACGGTATGGAAACCGACGAGCCGTACAAGGTTGAAAAGGAACTTAAGGACTATTTGTCCGAAACTGAAGCCGAGGGCGACGTATATAACAATTATAATTGGATGATGAAGGAAAAGAGCATTATATCCGCCGTTCAATTTCTGTCCTATGCTTTCATTTTGTTGATTACATTAATAACAGTATTTAATATAATCAACACAATGACGGCGCAGATTGCAGGCAGGAAAAAGGAGCTTGCAATGCTGAAAAGCGTGGGTATGACGCCAAAGGAGTTTAAAAAGACGTTGATTTTTGAAAGTATGTTTTACGGTTTATTCGGTTTGCTTTTTGGTGTGCCGCTAAGCCTTGTTATTAACAGAGTGGTGGGATATATTATTTCAAAGGATAATCCTATTCCGTTTTCTGTCAATATTTGGCTTTATCTTATTGCCTGCGTTGCAGTATTTGTTATCATAGGTCTTACTATGATTTATTCATTAAAGCTTATTAAAAACAATTCTATTATTGATTCATTAAAGGACGATACAAACTGACACAAAGTCGTAGGGGCGAACATTGTTTGCCTTTTCTCAAAATCTGCATACGGTTGTGCGCCGGATTTTGTATTCGTATTCAAATTTAGGTAAGTGACAAAATTGTAATTAAACAGTCACACGATTGTAAGTTCATTAAGGTATTATGGACTCATCGAAAGGAGATAACTACTATGAAAATACTTGAAGTTACAAATTTATGCAAAACATACGGCAAGGGCGACACAATGGTTAAGGCTCTTGATAACGTTTCGTTTTCAGTAGAAAAAGGTGAGTTCGTTGCTATTATCGGGCCGAGCGGTTCGGGCAAGTCAACGCTTCTTCATATCCTCGGCGGTGTAGATGTGCCGACAAGCGGCAGTGTTGTTATTAATCAAACGGATATTTCAAATCTTGATGAAACGGCACTTGCAATTTTCCGTCGCAGGCAGATAGGCCTTATTTATCAGTTTTATAATCTTATTCCTATTTTGACTGTTCAGGAAAATTTGACCTTGCCGCTTCTTCTTGACGGCAGAAAGCCGGATAAAAAGCAAATTGATACTCTTGTAAAGCGTCTTGGCTTGGAAAACAGGCTTGACCATTTGCCAAATCAGCTTTCAGGCGGTCAGCAGCAGCGTGTATCAATCGGACGTGCACTTGTCAACAATCCTGCGCTTATGCTTGCAGACGAGCCTACGGGAAATCTTGACAGCGAAAACAGTAAGGAGATTATTTCTCTTTTAAGGCAGTTTAACAAGGAATTTAATCAGACTGTAATTATTATCACTCACGATGAAAAAATTGCAAATTCAGCCGACCGTGTAATCACAATTGAGGACGGCAAAATCACCGGGGATGAGGTGAGAATAGGTTGAATATCGTAAATAAGCTTACAACACGTCACATTCAGCAAAACAAGGGCAGAACGGTTGTAACAACACTCGGCATTTGCGTTTCCGTTGCAATGATTACGGCTGTATTTGTTGCAATGGCTTCGTTTTTAAACCTTTTCGGTGAAATCGGCTTAATCTCATCAGGTAAATGGGACGCCGAATTTGACTGTCTTAATCAAACACAAATAAACCAAATTAAAAATGATGACAGAATTTCAAATGTAGGTCTCGGTTACAGCGACGACTATATGTCGTTTAAGCTGAAAAGTGCATCTGATTATGAAAAAAGCACGGGTGAAATTCTTGTCGGAAACAAGAAATATTTTGAAATGATGGCAACGGGCGATTTTGACGGAAAGCTTCCGGAAAATGAAAACGAGGTCGCAGTTGAAGAAAATTTGCTTGCGGCAAACGGTATGAAAAATGCCAAGGTAGGCGATAAGATTACTTTTGCTCAGGGGATGAGGCAGCTTGCCGACGGAGGTATTGCAACAGACGGCTATCGTGATGAAAACGAGAAATTCGTCACGTCAAAAGATTATAAGGAATATACAATTACCGCAATTCTTCACAATAACCCTGCTACAAGATATAAAAAAATTTGGCGTGGTATGAGCGAGGCGGAGAGCAAGAGCGACAAGAACATTTTTGCTTTATTTACGCTTGCCAAGCAGGACTCAAATGCACATAAAACCATTGAAAAAATCCAAAGAGATTACAAAATTGACGGCTACAGGGCAAACGAAGATGTCCTTGCGTCATATCTTTCAGGCAGACAGGGCGGCTTTCTTTCAACGATGCTTCCAATTGTTTTGGTTGTTTTAATTCTTATCGTTATCGCATCCGTAATGCTTATTTATAACGCATTCGGTATGTCGCTGAGTGAGCGAGTAAGATATCTCGGTATGCTTGCCTCGGTTGGTGCAACTAAGGCGCAAAAGCGAAAGAGTGTGTATTTTGAGGGTGCAATTTTAGGTGCTGTCGGCATTCCCGTCGGTATTGCGGCAGGAATACTCGGTATCGGAATTACCCTTAAATTAATAGGCAATAAAATTATTTCTACAGGAATGATTGCAGGCGTCAGCGACAGCAATATGCAAATGAAAGTCGTAGTTCCTTTTTGGGCGATAATCTCGATTGTTATTGTAAGCATATTAACGATTTTTATTTCTTCATTCATTCCGGCACGCAAGGCGTCAAAAATCACTCCTATTGATGCAATTCGCCAAAGGCAAGAGATTAAGGTTAAGCCTAAAAAGCTTAAATCGCCTAAATATATCAGAAAAATATTCGGTTATGAAGGTGAACTTGCATATAAAAATCTTAAGCGCAACGGAAGAAAATCAAGGCTTATAACCGTTTCAATCGCTCTTTCAATTGTACTTTTTATTTCCTGCAACTATTTTTGCAATATGTTTGTTCAGGCAAGCGGATATGAAAAAACAATTCCTTACCAGATATCAACAACAATTACTTACGCTCATAAAAAAGAACTTTATGACGCACTTGACAAAATGCAGGGAGTTAATAAATATTATATTGATACGGCGGATATGAGGATTTTTCTCGGCAAGTCAAGCCCGATTATTAAAAATAATGGAATTAAAGATTTGAAAAATTATACTTCTGCTTATTCAAAGCTGTTCAGTGGAGAAAAGGATGTTGCTACAGTAATTCACTATGTTGACGACAGCGAGTTTAACACGCTTTGTGAAAATAACGGTATTGATTATAATGCTTTTTACGGTGACAGCCTTAAATGCGTTTTGCTTAACAATCTTACTCATAAGCAGGACACAACGAAAGTATTTACCGACAACATTATAGGCAAGCATATTATTCAAAATTCCGATTATGCAAACGATGAAAAAAATCCGCTTGATATCGAGGTCGGCGGTCTTGTTAAATTTGATAAAAACAGCCTGCCGTGCAATTTCGTTGCGCCGGGCGTAGTCGGTATAATTATGCCTTATTCTCAGTACGTAAATGTAGTAAATAAAGGCGAAAAGGCAAGCAATATTTCAATGAGCGTTTGTATTGAAACCGATGATCATAAAAATGTTGCAGAAAATCTTAATAATCTTTTGACTGAAAAAGATTTTGGAGGAACGTTTGTTTCTGACATTTCCGATAATCTCCAAACTATGAATACCGTTATCTTTATTGTTCAGGTATTTGTTTACGGCTTCATTTCGCTTATCTCTCTTATCACGATTGCAAATATTATTAACACCATTTCAACGAATATATCGCTTCGACGTAAGGAATTTGCGATGCTTAAATCGGTCGGAACGGCTCCGAGCGGATTTAGAAAAATGGTCAGCCTTGAAAGTGTATTTTATGCGCTTAAAGCGGTCATATTCGGTGTGCCTATAAGCGTTTTGGTTTGCATATTGCTTAATAAAATGCTTGGTGAAAGCTCAATTCCTTATCAGTTTGATTATAAACTTTATTTGAGCGTAATCATTGTTGTATTTGCGATTATTGCAGTTACGATGATTTATTCCGTAAGAAAATTAAAGGATGATAACATTATTGAAACCCTTAAAGAGGATATAAGTTGATAATTTTCGGCAGGCTTTTATTACCCATTTAAACCCCAATATATTCTTTCTGCCGAGAAAATAAAAAGGCTCATCTTCAAATTATCGAAGATGAGCCTTACTTTATTGTGGCTGTTACTCATATAAAAATTCATAGAAATTCGGTGTATAGTTGCCGACCTTGACAACAATATAATCGCCTGCGTCTAAAATATAACCGCTGTCATTATACGAGGGAATATTTATATATTTTTTTGTTGCCTCTTTAAATTGCTCATTTGTGCCAAGCTTGAAATCATAGCCGCATGAATTGAAAAACTTTTTAAGTTCAACATTTGCGCTTGAAAACGAATAAATCGACCAAGAAATGTAAGAACTGATTGATGTCTGGCAAGCGGTATAAGTATATGACTTTTTCGCTTTTTTAGAGGTATAGTTAATTATTTTGCCTGCCACACTGTCTTTTTTAACAGCGTATTTATCTTTAATATTATTAGAAAGTTGATAGTAACCGATAAAAATGACAGGCTTATTTTCATCATATTTTTCAAGGTCTTTTGCAATATTACAAACAACTTGCTTTTCTTCTTTATCTCTTAAAACGTTTACGTGATACCAATAATTTGATGAGCAAATTTGAACTGTTAATATTATGACAAGCGACAGTGAAGCAATTATTTTTAAAGCTTTTTTGCCGTTTGAATTAATGATTTTTGATGAAAGCAGCAGGGTAATTGCACCGATATAAAACGGGATTCCTTGCTCGGCTCTGTATGCCAATTCCGCTCCCCGATAAATGCTTAAAAAGAAAACAGTAAGTGCAAGGCCTAAATAAAAGAAAATGAGAATAGGCTTTTTGGTGCTCTTGGTTTGAAGTATCATCAAAACAAATGCAACGGCGAGAAAAATGAATAAAATTGTAAATGGGGCATAGCAAAATATTTTAGATACAAATGAATATATAAAATCATAAAAAAATGATTTTAATGTGGCAGAGCTTGAAAGCCAAGCAGTACCGACAGCGTTGTTGTTATCTTGTGTAATATTGCATATATTTATTATTGCGTTTGATATTATTTCCTCTAAAGAAAATCCTAAAAACAAAGTCGGTGCAAGCCAAAAACCGTTGAAAAACAATTCTTTTTGGCTTTTTTGACCGTCGGCAAGAAGTATAAGAAGTAAAAATACTGCGCCGATATAAACTAAAATGAACGATTCATACCATGAATATGCAAAGAATATAAAAATAGAAGAAATAAGTATTGAGGCAATCAAATTTTTAATTTTCAGTGCAAAATAAAGTGCAAAAGATACTAAAAGAATTGAGCCTCCGGTGGTTAAATCTGAGCCAT
>OJOF01003162.1_pt1 | contig 9243 bp, 6 predicted proteins | sample 1598181 | NCBI WGS metagenome assembly OJOF01 (sample SAMN01915226, study PRJEB22387) | human gut metagenome | isolation source: stool | host: Homo sapiens | place: USA
TGACGGCGCCATTTATGGCGCGCGTGCCGCATATATCGGCGGCTGCGTCGGCACTGCCTGCACCATCAGCGACCGCCGTTTCGGCGTTCCGGCGCTCGGCACCATGGCGCACAGCTGGGTACAGCTTTTTGACAGCGAATACGAAGCGTTTAAAGCGTATGCCGAAGAATATCCGCACAACTGCACGCTGCTCGTCGATACATACAACGTATTGAAATCCGGTGTGCCGAACGCCATCCGCGTCTTTAACGAAGTACTCGTGCCGCAGGGTTTCCGCCCGGCCGGCATTCGCATCGACAGCGGCGACATCACGTATCTTTCCAGAAAAGCGAGAAAGATGCTCGACGACGCCGGCTTTGAAGACTGCAAGATCTGCGCATCCAATTCCCTTGATGAGTACATCATCCGCGATATGCTCATGCAGGGCGCAAAGGTCGATTCTTTCGGCGTAGGCGAGCGACTCATCACGTCTTCCAGCGAGCCGGTGTTCGGCGGCGTTTATAAGCTGGCGGCCGTTGAAAAACCGGACGGCACCATCGTTCCGAAGATCAAGATCAGCGAAAACGTAGCAAAAATCACCACACCGTGCTTCAAGGAGGTTTGGCGTATTTTCGACCGCGAGACCGACAAGGCCATTGCGGATGTCATCACGCTGAACGACGAGGTCATCGATGACGAGAAGCCGTATACAATCTTCGACCCGAACCACACGTGGAAGCGCAAAACCGTGGAGAATTTCCGCGCCGTGCGCCTGCGCACCCAGCTGTTTAAAAACGGCGAGTGCCTGTATCAGCCGCGTGCCTTAAGCGCCATCCGCGCGCATTGCCTCGCGCAGGTCGATACGCTGTGGGAAGAAGTAACGCGATTTGAAAACCCGCACAGCTACTATGTGGACCTTTCCCAGAAGCTGTGGGACGAGAAGAATCGCTTGCTTTCCGAAAACCAGTATTAAAATCCAATCATTTCACAAATTTTGCGAGTAAGCCGGACAGCTGCGGGTGTACGCCGAAAGGCCGCATCTGAGGAAAGTCCGAGCTCCACAGGGCGAGAATAACGGCTAACGGCCGCCGGGGGCGACCCCAGGGAAAGTGCAACAGAGATATACCGCCTGCATTGCAGGTAAGGGTGGAAAGGTGCGGTAAGAGCGCACCGGCGCGCAGGAGACTGCGCGGCCATGTAAACCCTATTCGGAGCAACATCGTGGAGAAACATATACGTCGGCCCGGCGGTTTCGAGGAGATGGCTTGAGCTGCACGGCAACGTGCAGACGAGAAAGATGGTTGTCCAAGACAGAACTCGGCTTATAGGTTTAGTCGCAATCTTGAATAGAAGGGGACAGAGAGTGCAAGCTTTCTGTCCTTTTTGTTTATTGCATATAAAAATGCCTCCCCGTTTTGGTTAAAACGATATTGACAAAATTCGCGCTTTTATGTTATTCTTTTTGTAACAAAAGCGGTTTCCCGTAAACGCGTATATACTTTTAACATCGGGAGAACGGTTGCGGTCGTTCTCTTTTTGCGTATTCGCGCGCTTTATTGAGTTACTGTGCTGATTTAAAAGGAGGCGGACGATATGAAACGCAAATGTGTGGTCGTTTTGACAATCTTGGTGCTGATGCAGGTGCTGTGCGGCGTTCAAAGCGCGCCGAAAGCACAAACAGCAGGGGAGAAAAAGCCGACGATCTTAGTGGAAAGCAAAAATTTCTTCAAGAATAATCCAATCACGGAGATTTACGAATACCTCTACGGCGAGTGCCCGGTGGAGTTTGTCGCGCTACCGAGCGATGGAGCCGAGCGCGAAGCAAAGATAGAAGAAATTCGTGCCGAGATCGAAGCCGGCGGCGGGCCCGACGCGTTTATTTTGGCGGCGCACGCCCCAAACTCGACTTGTACGTCCGCGCTTTTCCCGGATGTGGAGCAGAGTATGGCAGACGGCGCATTTCTGCCGCTTGATATCTACATCAAAAGCAGCCTCTATCTTGACCCGAGCGCACAGGTGCAGCCGGTGTTTAATGCCGGCAAGGTAAACGGTGAGCAGGTTGTGCTGCCGCTTTTGTACCGCGTGAACACCTATCTGCTCGATAAAGCGCAGATGCAGGACCCGAACGCGCAGTATACGTCTTTTAACGCGCTGAAAACCTGCAAGGACGATACTGTTTTGAGTGTTTTGCAGGCACATCAGGCGAGCTGGTACGGCGCACAGCTTGCGGATATTGAAACCGCATCGGAATTTTCCGTACCCACTGCCGAAAATGAAGTCGCAGACGCCGAAATTTCACTTACCGGCGGCGCATGGTACGAAGATGGCTTTACCTATTACGCACAGAACAAAAACGACACCTACGCGCTGACCGTCCCAAACGATGCGGGCGGTGTGACGGCGTTCGTCACGGCCTATGCGGCGGTGAATCCGAATACGAAGTGCGCCGAGGAAGTTCTTAAATATCTCGAACTCTTTTACAGCGACGCCGTGCAGAGCGACAACGGCCTGCGCGATAAAGAAACGGAAATCACCTACGGCGCGCTCGCAAGAAGCAATATGTTTGCGCTGCTGAGTGCAGATATCAGCACCGTAACGGGCGAATACGCCTACGAAAACGCAGAGCTGCGCAATGAGATTAACAGCCGTATCAACGCGGTGCGCTTTTACGGCGAAAAGGACCGCAAATTGCTCAAACACGCGCTTTTGGGCTGATTTTCCGGAGAATTTCAGGAAAATAGAATTTTCCTCTTGCAAAACCGAAAGAACTGTGGTAGGATAGTCAAAACAAATTTGGAAGAAAGGGGTATGACAATGTTCCGCTTTGTTCGCGTTATGATGAATATGCAGTCCGCAAATGCCGTGGGTAACGGTACTTGCTGCGGGCTTACATTGTCATACGCTTTTTGAGAGTTAGAAAGAACCTAACCGCATAAATCGCAATGAGCAGTGCAGGCTGAATGAACGGTCTGCACTGTTTTATTTTCAGGAAAAATCAGGAGGAAACACAATGGAACACAAGGGGACTGTCACACTCGAAACGCCAAGACTCATTTTGCGCCGCTTAACGCTTGCGGACGCAGAGCCGATGTACCGCAACTGGGCGTCCGACTCTGGGGTCACAAAGTTCCTCACATGGCCCACGCACAGCAGCGTAGAGGTAACAAAGCAGATTCTCGCGCTGTGGGCATCGCACTATGAGGAGCTCAACTATTACCAGTGGGGCATTGTTGTAAAGGATGAAAACGTGCTTATCGGCACCATCGCTGCGGTAAAAACGGATGATGAGATCAAAGCGGCAGAGATCGGCTACTGCATCGGCCAAAACTGGTGGCACAAGGGCTATACGAGCGAAGCACTCGGTGCCGTGATTAATTTCCTGTTTGACGAGGTCGGCCTTAACCGCATCGCGGCGCGCCACGATGTGAACAACTCGCATTCCGGCGGCGTGATGAAAAAGTGCGGCATGCAGTTTGAGGGCATCATGCGCGAGGGTGCAAAGAACAATGGGGGACTGTGCGACATCGCAAATTATGCGATTTTGAAGAAAGATCGCGCATAAATCGCGTTTTCGGGGAGAAAATTCAAAATTTTCCTTGCTAAATCGATAGCGTTTGTAGTATGATAATAAAAGTGATTATTTGCGGAGAAATGCCGCATGCCAAAGCGTAGGTTTTGCGTGTGCAGTTTAAGTGCCGCACGGAAAGGAATGTGGTCATCATGAAAAGAACAGAAATCGCGGCCCTCTACGGATCGCCGGAGACCTTTGGCGATACGCAGGTCACGGTCTGTGGCTGGGCGAGATCGATCCGCGACTCCAAAGCGCTCGGATTTATCGATCTGAATGACGGCAGCTGCTTTAAGGGCGTACAGATCGTCTTTACGGCGGAAAAACTCGAAAATTACAAGGAGATCGCTTCCCAGAATGTCGGCGCTGCGCTGCGTGTCACCGGTACGTTGCTGCTCACGCCGGAAGCGAAGCAGCCTTTTGAAATTCAGGCGGAGGAGATTACCGTTGAGGGTGCGTCCTCGCCGGAATACCCACTTCAGAAAAAGCGTCACACGGTGGAATACCTGCGTACGGTCGCGCACCTGCGCCCGAGAACGAACCTCTTCAACGCGGCGTTCCGCGTGCGTTCCGCTGCGGCGTTCGCCATCCATAAGTTCTTCAACGAGAACGGCTTCACCTACGTGCATACGCCGATTGTCACGGGCAGTGACTGCGAGGGCGCGGGCGAGATGTTCCAGCTGACAACGCTCGACCTCGACAATGTCCCGAAAAACGAGGACGGCACGGTCGATTACAGCAAGGATTTCTTCGGCAAGCAGACATCCCTCACCGTTTCCGGCCAGCTTGAGGCGGAGTGCATGGCCATGGCGTTCGGTAAGGTCTATACGTTCGGTCCTACGTTCCGCGCAGAGCGCTCCTACACGCAGCGTCACGCGGCAGAGTTCTGGATGGTCGAGCCGGAGATCGCGTTTGCCGATCTCAACGACGACATGGATCTCATGGAGGCCATGATCAAGTACATCATTAAAGACGTTATGGCGCGCTGCCCGCAGGACATCGACTTCTTCAACCAGTTTGTCGATAAGGGCCTCAAAGAGCGTCTGGAGCACGTGGCAAACTCCGATTTCGTCCGTATCTCCTATACGGATGCCGTAAAGCTCCTCGAGAAGAACAACGACAACTTTGAATATAAGGTCTCCTGGGGCTGCGACCTCCAGACCGAGCACGAGCGCTACCTCACCGAAAAAGAGTTCGGTAAGCCGGTGTTCGTCACCGATTACCCGAAGGAGATCAAGGCGTTCTACATGCGCCTCAATGACGATGACAAGACCGTTGCGGCGACCGATCTGCTCGTGCCGGGCATCGGCGAGCTGTGCGGCGCAAGCCAGAGAGAAGAGCGCTACGACGTGCTTCTGAACCGCATTCGCGAGCTCGGCCTTAACGAGGAGGATTACTGGTGGTACCTCGACCTTCGCCGTTTCGGCGGCAACAAGCATGCAGGCTTCGGTCTCGGCTTCGAGCGCATGGTCATGTACCTTACGGGCATCTCCAATATCCGCGACGTACTGCCGTTCCCGCGCACAACGGGCTCCGCGGAGTTCTAAATTTCATAAAAGCAAGTCTTTTGCCGGTGCAGTTCGCTGTGCCGGTTTTTGCTTTGTTATACGCTTGTCAGAATGAACGGAAAAGCAGGAAAACACGTCGTACAATCGTGCAAAACGGGAAAAAATGCAAGACTTATAAATAAAGCTTGCATTTTTAGCTTATTTGCATTACAATAAGAATTGTTTCAGGCGCTATTGGAGCGTAAAAATGAATTGAATGCTTATTTTTCAATTCAAAATCTTATTTATGGAGATGTTTTCGTGGCGTACGCAAACTTGAGCAAAGCAGAATTACAGAAGGTTTTCGATGAGCTTTCCGCAGAATATAAGGGCTATCAGGCCAAAAATCTTGCGCTGAACATGGCGCGCGGCAAGCCCAGCGCAAAACAACTGGAGCTCGCCCTCGGCGTTTTGGAAGCGCTGAAAGCGAGAAGCGAATTTGCGAATTCCAACGGTGATGACTGCCGTAACTACGGTCTTTGGGACGGTCTGCCGGAGATGAAACGCATTTTCGCCGATATGGTCGGCGTACCGGCTTCGCAGGTCATTCTCGGCAACAACTCAAGCTTGATGATGATGTTTGAGGTTATTTCCCGCGGCTTCTCGCACGGTTACAACGGCTGCACGCCGTGGTGCAAGCTGGATAAGAAAAAATTTCTCTGTCCGGTGCCGGGCTACGACCGCCATTTTGCCGTAACGGAGTATTACGGCTTCGAGCTCATTAACATCCCGATGTATGCTACCGGCCCGGATATGGATCTCATCGAAAAGCTCATCAAGGACGATGACTCCATTAAGGGCATTTGGTGTGTGCCGAAGTATTCGAACCCCACAGGTGTCACGTATTCCGATGAGACCGTCCGCCGTTTCGCCGCATTAAAACCGGCTGCAAAGGACTTCAAAATCATGTGGGATAACGCCTATTGTGTGCATGACCTCACCGATACGCCGGATACGCTGCTCAATATCTATGATCTCTGCGTTGAAAACGGCACGGAAGATCAGATCTTCATTTTTGCCTCTACGTCCAAGATCTCGTTCCCGGGCGCCGGTGTGGCCGGCCTCGCCACGAGCGACAACAATATCCGTGATTTCAAGGAGCACACGCTCACGTCTACCATCGGCCCGGATAAGCTGAATCAGCTGCGCCACGTGTTGTTCCTGCACGACATCAACGGTGTGCGCGCCCTCATGAAGGGCCACCGCGCCATTTTGGAGCCGAAGTTCCGCCTGTGCGAGCTGATGCTGGAGGAAAATATCGGCGACCTTGGCATCGCCGAGTGGAATAAGCCGAACGGCGGCTATTTCATCAGCGTCGATGTGCTTGACGGCTGCGCAAAGCGCGTCGTGCAGCTGTGTAAAGAAGCGGGCGTCATCCTGACCGATGCCGGTGCGACGTTCCCGTACGGCAAAGACCCGCACGACAGTAACATTCGTCTTGCGCCGTCGTTCCCGCCGCTTGAAGAGCTTGAACAGGCCATGGAAGTTTTCTGTTGCTCCATCAAGCTTGCCGCTGCAGAAAAGCTGCTGAACGCGTAAAAATTTCATACAAAATACAGAGCAAGAGAGGGATAGACCGTCCTTCTCTTGCTTTTTTGCATAAAAGCGGACGTCTTTTCAAAATCGCCTTGACGCCGAACATAGGTTTTGCTATACTGGAAAATACGGGAGAATAGTTTTAATTCTGAGGAGAACGATATGGAAAAGAAAAACAACAGAAAAATTCTCGAATATTTCACCTGCGAAAAGAGATTTTACACGAAGGACAACGACGGCGCAGCCGCCGCCAAGGCGCAGGCGCTGTTCATTCATAAGCACGGCAAGGAAGAGTTTTTCAAGCTGCAAAACGTCATGCACAAAGCGCGTGATTTCAAGAAGATACAGGAAATCTTGGGCCAAAACACGCAGGAGGGTTTGCACATTTTAGAAGGCTTTATGAAAACGGAAGCAGATGTTTGACGGCACTTTCGATTTTTGAATGTATTTTATCAAAATACAATAATTTTAAAATTGTATTTTGAAGTTCTGCTTTTGCAAATTTGCGGTTTTTAATTTATATTGATTTGGATTTTACTGTTAGTATTCCGGCTTTTTCCAACATGCCAATCAGCATGAAAAAAGTGCCGGTGTAGGGGATGAGCCAAAAATTGCGGCTGATAAGGCTGCAATATACAGCGAAAAGCATCACGGCGGGCGGGGTGCGCGTCATTTTGGCGAGCAGCTTCGGCTCAATGATCTGCCGAATGACGCTTAGAATGATCCACCCGATGAAGAGCCCGAGTGCTTGCGCCGCGCTGCCGCATAACAATCGGTAAACGGCGAGCGGCAGCAAAACAGTTCCCGGCCCAAAGACCGGGAAAATATCGGAGACCGTCACAACGGCGGCAGTCATCAGTGGGTATTCCATGCGCAGCAGGTGGAGCATCACAAAGCTTTCCGCAAACGTGATGGTGTAAATGAGTGCATAGGCAGAAACAAACCCGACGGAAGATTCGCTTTTTGCGGATTTTTGCAGGTTTTCTACGTACTTTTCGCCGATGAGCTTCTTTAAAAGTGACAGTAAATTTTCACGGTACAGCAGGGTGAGATACGCAAAAACCGGGATGAGCGTGAGCGTTAAAAACACGGCAGGCAGCAGCAAAATCGCTTTTACGGTGCCTTGCAGCGCGGGCATGGCGGCACCCATGTTACCCGAAAAATTCTTCTGCGCAGCGGAGATCCACTGCGGAAATTCCTGCCATGTGCGCTCCAAAAACGACCGCACGGCGGGGGCGAGTGCTTCGTAGCGAAAGTATCGCCCGGAAGCAAAAAACGCGGCGCTTTCTCGGATGAGCCGCGTGAAAAGCAATGCAAGAAGGACGAGTGAAACACTATAAACGGCGACAGCAGTGCAAAGTGCGGCGCGCTTATGGGAGAGATGAAGCCGTTTTTCCAGCAGGCAGCATAGCGGTGCTGTAATCCACCCAAGCAGCCCGCCAAGCAAAATCGGGAGAATATGAAAAATAAATCGAACCGCCAAAATAAAGACAACTGTATACAGTATTAGTAATACGATAAATATCTTTTTACTTCTTACAAATTTCCAAAAGCGTTTTGCCACCTTTGCACCGCCTTTCCTTTACACATCTGCAGCGCACATAGTTTGGCTTTGCGCGGCGGAAAAATTCGCAAATTTAAGCAAAATATGCATGACATTTTTCGCGCGGTGTGCTACAATATCCTCGAATAAATGTGGTGCATGCATTTTAATGCGCCAATAACGGCTAAAGGAGCTTGAGTTTATGGAAATTACAGTCAGCAAACGTTTTCTACGCGTGCCGGTGAAATTTGACGGCACTTCGCACAAATTTACTTTTTCTGAAAACGGCACACCGGTTTATAAGTTCGATGCCGTTTATACGGAAGAAAACGCAGATGCGGTTTATTATGCCGACCTGCGCGATTACCTTGGTAAGACGATGACTGTCACGGTAGAGCCGGAGTGCGCATTTACACCGGTGTTTGAGGATGCCATGACGCCGCTTACGGCGGAAGAGACCGTCTTGCGCCCGCAGCTGCACTTTACAGCGGAGCGCGGCTGGATCAACGATCCGAACGGTCTGTGCTTTTACGGCGGACAGTATCACCTTTTCTACCAGCACAATCCCTACGGCAGACTGTGGGGCAACATGCATTGGGGTCACGCCGTGAGCCCGGATCTTCTCCACTGGGAATATAAGGAAGAAGCGATGTTCCTTGACATGGACGGCGCAATGTTTTCCGGCTGTGCGGTAGTCGATCACAACAATGTTTCCGGCCTCAAGGAAGGCGATGAAACGCCAATCTTGTTCTTTTACACCTGCGCGGGCGAAAAAAAGAGCACACAGTGCCTTGCGTACAGCACAGACGGCGGTAAAACGCTGAAAAAGTATGACAAAAATCCGCTGATCGACGAGATTGCACCCGGCAACCGCGACCCGAAGGTTATTTACGACGCAAAGCGCGCGCGCTGGCTGATGGCACTGTATTTTGTGGAGCGCACCTACGCAATCTTCACGTCGCAGGACTTACTGCACTGGGATCTTCTGCAGAAATTTGACCTGCCCGGTGATGACGAGTGCCCGGATCTCTATCCGCTTACAGCAGATGACGGCAGAACGCTGTGGGTCT
>OJOF01003169.1_pt1 | contig 9222 bp, 8 predicted proteins | sample 1598181 | NCBI WGS metagenome assembly OJOF01 (sample SAMN01915226, study PRJEB22387) | human gut metagenome | isolation source: stool | host: Homo sapiens | place: USA
CCAGCTTGCACTGCGGATACTGCTTCTGGAAATGCAAACCGCGCAGCACGCCCTTCGTGGACATGGACTGATTATCCTGTACAAAATGAATGTCGATGCCAGCTTCCTTCATATCTTTTTCGTTGTAGGTTTCCATAAAATAGCCACGGGCATCACCGTGCACGGCAGGCTCAATAACACAAAGGCCCTCGATGCCACCTACATTTTTCTCAACTTTAATCTGTCCCATTTCTTCTATCTCCTCTATTACTGCTCAATCTCTTTCAGATAGCGACTCAGTGCATCCTGCCAAGTCGGAAGCGGAGTAAATCCTGCTTCCACCAGCTTGCTCTTATCTAAGCGACTGTTGAACGGACGAGCAGCTTTGCTCATTCCATATTCTGCGGTCGTCACAGGCAGAACTTCTGTCTTATAGCCCGCCTGACGATAGATTTCCTTCGTGAAATCATACCAGCTGATATAGCCACCTTCATTGGTCGCATGGTAGTAGCCGTACCTTTCGGTCTCATTCATATCAACGAGCAGTCGAGCCAAATCATATGTATAGGTCGGTGTGCCAATCTGATCATTAACCACGCGGACAGTATCGTGCGTCTTGCCGACATTCAGCATGGTCTTAATAAAGTTCTTACCGTTCAGACCAAACACCCATGCTATACGAACGATAAAATACTTCTCCAGCGTTTGACTGACAGCCAGTTCACCTTCCAGTTTCGTCTGACCGTACACATTCAAAGGCTTGTAATCCTTGCAGTCCGGCTGCCAAGGCTCAGTGCCTTGACCATCGAACACATAATCTGTGCTGATATAGGTCATCTTGCAGTCCAATTTCTTGCAGACATCAGCGATATTCTGGGTACCGCCAGCATTGATAGCGCGGACTTTTGCCACTTTGTCGTCATCCTCTGCCATATCCACGGCAGTCCATGCTGCACAATGGATCACGGCATCCGGTTTTACTTCTGTAATTACTTTCTCAACGGCATCTTTATCCGTAATATCCAGAGCCACATACGATGCTTTTGTCACCGCAGACCCGTCTGCTACGCCGCTATAATTATCCTGAATATCAGAACCCACGCCTTCGTGGCCGCGCTTCAGCAGTTCGTTCATGACATCATGTCCCAGCTGACCGCCAACGCCTGTTACAAAAAACTTCATACTGATCTCTCCCTGAGCGTTTTAGCGATTACCGTACATTTTTTCGTAGTAATTCTGATACTCGCCGCTGATGATGGTCTCCCACCACTCGCGGTTATCGAGGTACCACTGGATGGTCTTCTTGATGCCGTCCTCAAACTTGGTCTCCGGCAGCCAGCCCAGCTCGTTATGAATCTTGGTCGGGTCGATGGCATAGCGCATATCGTGGCCCTTGCGATCGCCAACATGCGTGATAAGGCTCTCCGGCTTGCCGAGCTCCTTGCAGATGATCTTTACGATCTCGATGTTCTGCTTTTCATTGTGGCCGCCGACGTTGTATACTTCGCCAACACGACCCTTATGGATGATGAGGTCAATCGCCTTGCAGTGATCCTCTACATACAGCCAGTCGCGGACATTGAGACCTTCGCCGTAAACAGGAAGGGGCTTGTCTGCCAGAGCATTCGCGATCATCAGCGGGATCAGCTTCTCCGGGAAGTGATAAGGACCGTAGTTGTTGGAGCAACGGGAAATGGTCACAGGCAGACCGTAGGTACGGTGATAAGCCAAAACCAGCAGATCTGCACCGGCTTTGGAGCTGCTGTACGGAGAGCTGGTGTGGATCGGTGTCTCCTCGGTGAAGAACAAGTCGGGACGGTCCAACGGCAGGTCGCCGTAAACCTCGTCGGTAGAGACCTGATGGTAGCGCTGGATACCGTACTTACGGCAAGCGTCCATCAGCGTTGCGGTACCCATAATATTCGTCTGGAGGAAGATGCCCGGGTCTTCGATGGAACGGTCAACATGGCTTTCTGCGGCAAAGTTCACCACAATGTCCGGATGCTCTTCTTCAAACAGCTTATTTACAGCTTCGCGGTCGCAGATATCGGCCTTCACAAAGCGGAAATTCGGGTTATCCATGACAGGCGCCAGCGTAGACAGGTTGCCTGCGTAGGTCAACTTATCGAGACAGATAATGCGGTAATCCGGGTATTCTTTCAGCATGTGAAAAATAAAATTGGAACCAATAAATCCGGCGCCGCCGGTAACGATGATCGTCATATTCATACTCTCCCTACTTATCTATGTATTTTCCATCTAAAACATCTTTAAGATACTGACCGTACTGATTTTTCTTCAACACCTCATAAACTTCCAGTACGTCTTCCCTACTGATCCAACCGTTCAGATATGCAATTTCCTCTAAGCAAGCAATCTTACGATGCTGATGTGTTTCCATCGTTTTTACAAAGTTGGTTGCATCGACCAGGCTTTCATGTGTTCCGGTATCCAGCCATGTAAATCCTTGGCCGAGCAATTCAACATTCAGCGCATTCTCTTCCAGATAGATACGGTTCAGATCCGTGATCTCAAGCTCACCACGAGCAGACGGCTTAAGATTTTTAGCATACTCGACTACGTGGTTATCATAAAAATACAATCCCGTCACGCAATAGTTGCTCTTCGGGTTTTTGGGCTTTTCTTCAATAGAAACAGCCTTGCCGTTCTTATCAAATTCAACAATGCCGAAACGCTCCGGGTCATCCACATAGTAGCCGAACACGGTTGCGCCCTTGCCGTTTTCTGCATTCTGAACCGCTGCTTTCAAACGCTTCTGCAAACCGTGACCGGCAAAAATGTTATCTCCCAAAACCATTGCGACGGTATCATTGCCAATAAAATCTGCACCTAAAATAAAGGCCTGTGCTAAGCCATCCGGAGACGGCTGCTCTACATAACTCAGTTGAACACCGAACTGATGACCATCACCAAGTAGCTGCTCAAAACGCGGCAGATCCTGTGGCGTGGAAATGATCAGGATATCTCGAATACCTGCACTCATCAAGACAGACATCGGATAGTAGATCATAGGCTTATCGTAAATCGGTAAGAGCTGCTTTGATGTTACTTTTGTCAGCGGATAAAGGCGGGTGCCAGAGCCGCCGGCTAAAATGATGCCTTTCATGTTTTTTCGCTCCTTTGTTATAAATTTTCAAACTCGTTATCACATATTGCTGTATTGATAACAGCAATAAAACAGCAATAAAACAGCACGCCTAAAGCTGCATTCATATAAGGATTAAAATAGGAAAACGCCATAAATCCTAACAAAACAGACAACCAAGTAAATGAAAGTACTTTGTTTCTCCAACACTTTTTTCTTTGTTTAAGTACTCTATACACCGAAAGCAGCATGGGCGCCATATACAATAAGAGACCTATGATACCAGTTTTAGCCATCAATTCAAGATAAAAATACTCATTGTATTCACGCCATTCCAGCGTTGCACCTAAACCATTACCCATAACCGGTGAATTTGCAATCATCAATATTAAGTCTTTACTAATATCTTCTCTCAAAACGTCAGATTTTTGTGTTGCCAATTTATAACTATCTTCATCGGTTAATTGTTCATTATCTTTCGGCGACTCCACTAATGATTCACTTACATCCGAATGTACTTTACTCGCTGCTTCCGAGGGAGTACTTATAATCTGACTATCATCCGATGATTCTGATGAGGACAAATCGTCAGAATCACTATTCGTTGAAAAAGACAATAGAGTCCTAGTAATTGCAAATGAAAAATAATCTGTCTTTGCGGCAATGCAAAAAGATGTAGTTACGATCAAAAAGGAAAGTAATGATGCTAATATGCACTTTCCGAAACACTTTTTGCTTTTAGCCGGACAAAACACTAAATAGCAAACTAATAGCACTAAAACCGTAACACCTGCACCCAAATAAATTGAACGCGTATACGTTAATAGAATGCTAAACATATTGATTCCGACTATCAAAAAATACGTATTTTTAATTTTCTCTGAAACAATCTGAAAATATAATGGAAATGCGCACCCAACTAGCAAATATACAGAGCTTTTAAAAAATAATCTCGGCATAGTTGGAGAAATTGTCGACAAAGCAGAAAACTGAGCATTGAGTCCCCACAAATATACTGGCTCAAAGCTTTCTTTAAACCATATAAAATGGATTAAATGAATTATTGCAACAATGCCCAATACACCACTTGCATACATCATTACCTTCATTATAATGTGGATTCGCTCTTTAGTATTAAGAATACAAATCATTGCAGGAGCAGCAATAAAATAGGAAAAGCCCTTAACATCTGAAAATAGTACATGTAAAGGGTTTTTATTTATCAACGCTCCGATAATTATCTCTATCACTAACCATACAAAAAAAAATATTACCGCAATAAATTCAGGTATACCCATCAACTTTTTAAAATTATCAATTACCAATGGAATTGACGTAACCAGCAGAAGAGCAAATGCTAACATTCTAAAGCTAACAGGTCCTATCATTATAATACGACCAGCTCCTGCTATACAACAATCTGCCATCAACATGCATAAAAGCAATAATGAAAATTGACTACAAAACGAAAATACTTTTTCTTTTTTCACTCCTACATCTCCTTTTAAGATGATTATCCAAGTAAAATCTGTCCTATTTCCCTTATTAAGCCTTTTTTCCAAAAGCCATACCTAATATAATCAAACTTTCTAATTAGAGCATTTTTATTTTCCATATTAGCATAAGCATTTATTTCGTAAATATATTTTTGCGGAATTATATCGTGATAACATTTAAGAAAAGTTTGAGCATTTTTAAATGTATCCTGCAGACTATTGGCAACTTGTGCTGTTTTTAGCTTGTTTACAATATATCTTAACGATTTTGCATTTTTAGCGCCAACCGAATTATTTGCATGCTGACGATAATCTATTGTTGGCTCATCTAAGAAAGCTGCAACACCGCACGTTGCTGCTAAAAGAGCCAGCCACCAATCATGCATCAACATTTGATCTTCATCAAAACTTCTACATCCTAACTTAGCTAAAGAATTATTAATCATCACTGTGCAACCAGTAACTACGTTTTGCACCAACAGCTGATTTACTGCCAATCGATTTCCGTTCAGGTTAGAATACTTACAAAAAGAAGGTGCAATCTCGTTTAAATTGCTATCAACCACTCTTAAATCTGTATGTACTAAAATCGGTACGCTAATATCATTGTCTTTTTCAAGTTCTACCATTTTTTTCATTGTCTTTGAAATCTTATCTTTATGCCAAATATCATCTTGATCGCAGAACATAATATGCGGATAATCAGAGAACTGACGCAACAAATGCATAAAGTGTTTTTGTGCGCATCCAAAGTGCATTCCGGAATGATATAAAATTACTTTTTGAGAATACTTTTGCGCGTATTCTTCTAATATTTCGGGTGTGCTATCGCTTGAAGCATCATCAGATAAAATGATCACGAAATTCTCATAGTCTTGATTGAGAATCGAGTCGATCATCTCGCCAATATATTTTTCGCCGTTATACGTTGCTAACAAAATGCAAACGTCAACATTGTGATTTTTATTAATACTTTTTTCTCTAGACAAAACAACTCTCCTTATATTTTGGGCGCAAAATCAAATTTAAATTACTAAAATCGACAACTTTCCTTATAGCGTATTATACCGTATTATCTGCTTAAAAGCAACCCTAAGCTAGAATTTGCATTTACCGAAACGCTAAGATTTAAATACAGGTAACAGCAATCTGAGCATTATATGAAAAATCGGTCACATCGTTTTTTCATGATGCAACCGATTCTCAAGCTACAAAATACCAATTTCAACCACTAAACACAGTTATATGATTACAATAGTCTGCTCAAGCACTATGTACTCATCACAAATTTAAAGTTGAAATAATTCTTAACACTTTTTCACGGAATACACCTTTTGTAAAGTTCTTGTCAAAAAAGCTGCGCACTTCTTTTCTTGATTTTTGCAAAGCCATAATCTGATCTGCTGTGACCGAATTATCTCCGACATTTACACCTATTCCCAGTTCGTCTACAAATTTCCACGTATCGCCTTTGATCGTATTCAGGATTGGGAGTCCTGCTTCAAAGTAATCGATACTTTTCATCGTTAGACCGACAAAAACACTGTCTTTCATAAAATTGAAGCCTGCATGACAGCTATCAAAGATTTTTTGTTTTTCTACTCGATCATATACTTTGCCGTGGTAAACAACATTTGCCTCTACATTGGATGCCGCATCAATCAGCTCTTGCCGTTTCTCACCATCACCTATAATATGGAAGTCTACCGGTTTATCCAGATTGGCAATCACACGGCAAATTCTAGAAATATCAACAATATTGTTAATTGACCCCAAATAGCAAAGTGAAATTCTATCCTGCGGTGGATTAGGTTTAGACTCGAGAGAATTGTTATCATGCGCTAAATACAACGTATAAATCTCTTTATCATAAAACCTATTTAAGACGCTTTTGTATAAATCACATTCAGAAACCACAGCATCCGCTACTTTGAGCTTTAGATTTCGCAGTCTTCCCCATTCGGTAAAAGGAGGTAAATTTTTGTATTTGGAAATCGGCATAGATTCCGGCCACATATCAATAACATCAAATACAACCTTTACTTGTGAATTGCCCTTCTTGTACTTAGCCGCTTCTTTAACAAGCGAATTGGGTGGAACAAAAAACCAAACCAGCGATACATTATCATATTCTTGCGTCAAATGCTTAATGGCTTCGCATGCAAATCTATAATGGGAAAACAGTCTTTGTGCAGATAAATTCTTCTTGTATGGATAAACATGTATCGGATCAAAGTCCACTGGAAAATCATCGCGTTTCATTTTGAAAATATGTTTGTAATCTGAAGTGATAATACAAACTTTTTTCCCAATACTCTCAAAAACTTCTTTTAATAGCATAGCCCTGTGCTCGTATGTATCAAAGCAGTTGACTATTACTACATCTACATTTTGTTTCATTTAATTAAACCCGCTCCACTCAAAACTTCATAAGCCCTTTACCTATTACAAACCCTAATATAAAATATTATACAACATATTTGTTCATTTATCTTGCAGTTCATCCACACTCTTGGTTTTCTCCGTCATCTGGGCAGACTTCTCTTCTGTGAAGCCTTCTGTGGATTCCGGCACGAACATAATCTTGATTGTCAGCAGAATCAGCTTTAAATCAAGCAGAATTGACTGTTTTTCGATATACTGAAGGTCGAGCCGCAATTTATCGTAGGGGCTCGTGTTGTATTTGCCGTAAATTTGGGCATAGCCGGTCAGGCCGCCTTTAACGCGCAGGCGGTAGGAAAACTCTGGGATTTCTTTTGTGTACTCTTCCACGTGTTCGATGCGCTCCGGGCGCGGGCCGACGATGGACATATCACCTTTTAAGACGTTAATAATCTGCGGGAATTCATCGATGCGCAGTTTACGGATGACGCGGCCGACACGTGTGATGCGGGGATCGCCGGAGCGACACGGAATGGATTTGCCGCCTTTTTCCGCATCTACGATCATACTACGGAACTTGAGAATTTCAAAAACCTCGCCGTTTTTGGTACAGCGCTTTTGCTTATAGAATACAGGGCCGCGATCCTCGAGCTTGATGGCCAAGGCTGTAAGAAGAAGCAGCGGGGAAAGCAGAATAAGTGCCGTAAGGGAAAGCAGAATATCGACCACGCGCTTGACAAGGTTGTACCAGAAACGCTCGCTTCGGTACTCATATTTCATCATGGGCGTATCGATCAGATGACGCGCTCCGAAGCCTTCCATGGTGATCTCACTGAGCTGCGGCGTGATATAGAGGCTTTTGCGGCTCTGCATGCAGTACCAGATCACCTCTGAACGTTTTTTAGAGGGAACCTCATAGAAAATGACAGCCTGATAGGGAGCGACTTCTTTTTTCCAGTCGCCCTTCAGAATATCCGCAGAAACGACCTTTTCGATGGTGAAGATATGACCAATCTTATCAAATTTTTGTAGAAACTCATTCACATTATCCGCGCCGGAGATGACGAGGGTCTTCTCCGGTTTGCCGAACGCGATGGTAAAACGCTTGCCGACAAGAGCCCAGCACGCTGCCGCCAAAAGCTGGCAAAGCACCGTGAGAATGCCGGGAATTAAATTTACATAATTATGGCGAATCATGCAGAATTCGCCATAGAGCAGCAAATCTGCCATGCCAAAGGACAGGAACTGCGAAAAAATAGTTTCTGCTATGGAATAATCTGTAATTTTAAACGCACGGAAAAGATTGCCGAGTGCTACGTATACGATGGCATAGAGAATCAATGTGACCGCATATCCGATGCTGTCTGCTCTACGGAAAAGTCTTGGGCCGTAATATTGGAACAAAACCATGGCAAAAAAACCGAATTGCAATGCAAAAATGGAGAACTTCATGATCATAGAAAGCGCAAACTTTCTGTTATTCATTTATATTCACGCACCTTATATTTTTAATAAATATTGTTACACATTTTTAATGATACCATTCGACACGCTTATTGTCAATTCGTTTTTTAAATCCTGTGCAACGCACTAATTACCCCCTATAATCTCTTCTTTTTTTCGTAATTGTTACTAATAATCCTACAATAAAATTAATATGCTTAGAACAGATCCATCATGGAGCACTTTTTGGGGTAGAAGACGTTGGGGACGGCGGGAGCTTGGCGGAGGAGGCAGACGTCAGGCATCCAGGGGATATCGGCGGCGGCGCGGGCGCCGGTGATGAGGGCAGAAAAGGCGCGGATGTTGAGGATGAGGTCCGGTACGGCGTCGATTTTTCCGACTTTATTTTGCTCGCCGGGGGCAAAGTGCAGGCGCCATGTGCCGTTATTTTCCGTGATGATATCGTCTTCGATACGGAGGGTGATCTCCCCTGTGCCGCGGCAAGCACAGTTTTCTAAAATACGCTCGACGTTGACAACGCGCAGCATGCCGTTTGGGAACACGGAGCAGAACGTGCGCGTGTTTTCGCCGATGAGCTGCTCTAAGTGCATATCGGACGGGACGGTGAAACGGAGCTTCTCGTAATCCGACGAGAAAGCGGATTTTGCGAAGAACAGCAAGCCGTTGAACGCTTCGGCATCGCACGCGAGGAAACCGCCGGGGCTTTGGAACGTGTGGGTGCAGTCAAGATATGTGACGCCGTCTTCTTCGATTTTATGGGTAATCATCAGCCCGCGCGGCTGATTTTCGTTATTG
>OJOF01003199.1_pt1 | contig 9138 bp, 6 predicted proteins | sample 1598181 | NCBI WGS metagenome assembly OJOF01 (sample SAMN01915226, study PRJEB22387) | human gut metagenome | isolation source: stool | host: Homo sapiens | place: USA
AATGAACGGAATATGTGCCGGCGGTACAGGTTCTTTCATTGACCAGATGGCAACTCTGCTACAGACAGACGCAATGGGACTTAACGAATATGCCAAGAACTATAAGTCAATATACCCTATCGCCGCAAGATGTGGTGTATTTGCCAAGACTGATATCCAGCCTCTTATCAATGAAGGTGCAACTAAGGAAGACCTTTCTGCATCTATATTCCAGGCTGTTGTAAACCAGACAATCAGTGGTCTTGCATGTGGTAAGCCAATCCGTGGCAATGTTGCATTCTTAGGCGGACCACTTCATTTCTTATCAGAGTTAAGACAGGCATTTATCCGTACATTAAGCTTAGGTCCGGATGAAATTATTGCTCCTGACCATTCACACTTATTTGCTGCTGTTGGTTCAGCAATGAATTACAGTGAAGATGTATGTGTTCCTGTAGAAGACATTATCGCAAGACTTAAAGGAAAGATTAAGCTTGAGTTCGAGGTTGAACGTATGGAACCTCTTTTTGAGAACCAGTTTGCATATGATGAATTCACAAAGCGTCACAGCTCTCATCATGTTAAGACTGCTGATATCGCATCTTACAAGGGCAACTGCTATCTCGGAATCGATGCGGGTTCAACAACAACCAAGGTTGCTTTAGTTGATGAAGACGGTAATCTTCTTTACTCATTCTACTCAAGCAATAACGGTTCACCACTTGCCACAACAATTAAAGCTATTAAAGAGATATATACCTTGCTTCCACCGGAAGCTAAGATTGTACAATCATGTTCAACAGGTTACGGCGAAGCACTTATCAAGTCGGCTCTTATGTTAGATGAGGGTGAAGTTGAAACAGTGTCACATTTCTACGCTGCTGCCTTCTTTGACCCTGAAGTAGACTGTATCATCGATATCGGTGGACAGGATATGAAATGTATCAAGATTAAGAACCAGACTGTAGATTCGGTACAGCTTAACGAAGCATGTTCATCAGGATGTGGTTCATTCATAGAAACATTTGCAAAATCCCTCAACTTCACGGTTCAGGACTTTGCCAAGGCTGCTTTATTTGCGAACCACCCTATTGACTTGGGAACACGTTGTACAGTATTCATGAATTCAAAGGTTAAGCAGGCACAGAAGGAAGGCGCTGAAGTTGCAGATATCTCTGCCGGACTCGCTTATTCTGTTATTAAAAATGCTTTATACAAAGTTATCAAGATTTCTGACCCTGATGATTTAGGTAAGCATATCGTTGTTCAGGGTGGTACATTCTACAACGACGCTGTTCTTAGAAGTTTTGAGAAAATTACAGGCGTTCAGGCAATCAGACCTGATATCGCAGGTATCATGGGTGCTTTCGGTGCTGCCCTTATTGCAAGAGAAAGATATGATGGTATATCAGAATCATCTATGCTTTCTATAGATAAGATTAACTCTCTTACATATGAGACAAAGCTTACAAGATGTAAAGGCTGTACTAACAGCTGCCACCTTACAATCAATAAATTCTCTGGCGGCAGACAGTTCATTACAGGTAACAGATGTGAGCGTGGACTTGGTAAAGAAAAGAATAAGGAAAAGCTTCCTAACCTTTTTGATTATAAGTTCCACAGACTCTTTGACTACGAACCTCTTTCAGAAGAAAAAGCTACTAGAGGTACTGTAGGTATTCCAAGAGTTCTTAATATGTATGAAAACTATCCGTTCTGGTATACATTTTTCACAAAGCTCGGATACAGGGTTGTACTCTCACCTCAGTCAAGCCACAAGCTTTACGAATTAGGTATTGAATCAATTCCATCTGAGTCAGAGTGTTATCCTGCAAAGCTTGCACATGGTCATATCATGTGGCTTATTAAGCAGGGAGTTAAATTTATCTTCTATCCATGTGTACCTTATGAGCATAACGAATATGAAGGTACTAACAACCATTATAACTGCCCTATCGTTACTTCTTATGCCGAGAACATTAAGAATAATGTAGAAGAACTTAAAACAGAGAATATAGATTTCAGAAATCCATTCATGTCATTTGAGAGTGAAGAAAAGCTTTTAAAGAGACTTGTTGAAGAATTCTCTTACATATCTTCTTCTGAGGTTAAGTCAGCAGTCCATGACGCATGGAACGAGATGATGGCTTGCAGAAATGATGTGAGAAAGAAGGGTGAAGAGGTAATCCAATACCTTAATGAGACAGGAAAGCGCGGTATCGTACTTGCAGGCCGTCCTTACCATATTGATCCTGAAGTAAATCACGGTATTCCTGAGCTTATTAATTCATACGGACTTGCAGTACTTACAGAGGACAGTGTTGCACATTTAGGAACGGTGGAAAGACCTCTTATTATCCTTGACCAGTGGATGTACCATTCAAGACTTTATGCTGCTGCTAACTATGTTAAGACAGTAGATAATCTTGACCTTATCCAGCTTAACTCATTTGGCTGCGGTCTTGACGCTGTTACTACTGATGCTGTCAACGATATACTTACTAAGTCTGGAAAGATATATACAGTACTTAAGATTGATGAGGTTAATAACCTTGGTGCTGCAAGAATCAGAGTACGTTCTCTTATCGCAGCATTAAGAGTCCGTGAACAGAAGAATTACCAGAGAAAGATTCAGTCATCTGCCTACCACAGAGTACAGTTTACTGAAGATATGAGAAAGAATTACACAATTCTCTGTCCTCAGATGTCACCAATACATTTTGACATATTAGGTCCTGCACTTAATTCATGCGGCTACAATATTGAAGTCCTTGAAAACGACAACAAGTCATCAGTAGATGTAGGTCTTAAATATGTTAATAACGACGCATGCTACCCTTCACTTATGGTAGTCGGACAGATTATGAACGCCCTTCTTTCAGGCAAATACGACCTTTCAAGAACTGCTGTGATTATGTCACAGACAGGTGGTGGATGCCGTGCTTCCAACTATATCGGATTCATCAGAAGAGCACTCATAAAGGCTGGTATTCCAGATGTTCCTGTAATCTCACTGAGTGCACAGGGACTTGAATCTAATCCGGGCTTCAGCTATGACATACCAATGCTTAAGAAAGCTATGATGGCTGTTGAATACGGTGATATATTCATGAATGTTGTGTACCGCACAAGACCTTATGAGGCAGTTCCGGGGTCAGTTAATGCACTTCATGAAAAATGGAAGAAGGTCTGCATTGAGCAGCTTACTAAAGATAAGGTTCATATGAAAGAGTTCAATAAGAACCTCCGTGCTATTGTTAAGGATTTTGATAATATTCCGCTTAAGGATATCAAGAAGCCTAGAGTTGGTGTTGTTGGAGAGATTCTTGTTAAGTTCATGCCTGCTGCTAACAACCACATTATTGAGTTACTTGAGGCAGAAGGTGCAGAGGCTGTTATGCCTGACCTTATGGGATTCCTGCTCTACTGCATGCAGAATTCAACATATAAGCATGAATTATTAAAGGCACCTAAGAAGGGGGCTATTCTTTCAAGTACACTTATCAAGATACTTGAGACATTCAGAAAAGCCGGAACCAAGGCACTTGCAGAAAGCAAGAGATTCGATGCTCCATCTAAGATTAGTGAGACTGCTAATTATGCTAAGGACTTCGTATCACTTGGCAACCAGACTGGTGAAGGCTGGCTTCTTACCGGTGAAATGATTGAGCTTATCCATCATGGTGTAGGCAATATCGTATGCTGTCAGCCATTTGCATGTCTGCCTAACCACATTGTAGGAAAGGGAGTTATCAAAGAGCTTCGTGCAGCATATCCTGAAGCTAACATAATTGCTGTAGATTATGATCCTGGTGCTTCCGAAGTTAACCAGTTAAACAGAATCAAGCTTATGCTTTCAACTGCTAACAAAAACCTTGCTAAAGAAGAAAAAGAATCTAAAAAAGACGCTTAATTGCTTGTACATATTATAAAACCGATATATAATGGATATAATAAATATGTTCGAAGAGGTGTAATGTTATGAGTTTTATGTTATTCATCGGACCAATTATAGGTGTTGCAGTTGCTATTATTGCTGCTGTAGTTATCATATCAGTTATAGCTGCTGCTGTCTCACAGAAAGATATTAACGACGAAGATTAACAAAAAGTTCCTGCAGTTTCCATTGTGCCAGAAGCACTGGATACTGCAGGAACTTATTTTTTACTGCTTATTGCTTTTCTTATCTTTCTTTGGTTGTATTTTTCCTTCTGCTATCTCAATAATCTCATCTGACAGGAATTCCAGTTCATCAGCATCATGACATGCAATAATAATCAGTGCCCCTTTTTGCTTATGTTTCATAAGAATCTGCCTTACCTGCTCAGTTCCTGAATCATCAAGCGCATTAATCGGTTCATCAAGAATAATAATATCAGGATCTTCCATTATTGCAGCGGCTATACCGAGTCTTTGTTTCATACCTAATGAATACTTTTTAAATGTTCTCTTATCATCCGGTTCAAGCCCAACCTCAGTAAGTGTCTGTCTTATCTTGTTATCATCAATTCTTTCTCTGATTGAAGCAAGAGTCTTTAGATTCTCAAACCCAGTATAATTACTTATAAATGACGGATTCTCTATAAGAATACCTATGCTTGGCGGAAACATTTCATCTTTTCCTAATATCTTCCCATCAATATCAACTGTTCCTGTAACCTTGATAAGACCTGCTATTGCGCGCATAAGCATTGTCTTACCGCTTCCATTCTTTCCCCTGAAACCATATATCTTTCCAGATTCCATTCTAAGGCTGACATCATCAAGAATATCAATACCTTTAATTTTCTTAGATACATTTTTCAATTCAATATACATACTTACTCCTCCTACAGAAAATCTCTTTTTCTTGAATATATAATTCCAGCAGCCATAATCCCCACATCTATCCCCAGCATTAATAACGCTCCAAAATACCATCTGTCATAAACATGCGGTATTCTGTACATCATCATATAATTATAGAAACCAAACCACTTCATATAACATATGCTGAATATGAATAACAACAGATTAATAATAAATCCAAATATAGAGTTAAACACATATGAAACCAGCAGAATTATAATACATGCAGTAATTAAGCTAAGCGTACACAGAACCATAAGTAAAACAACATTGGTCTGGCAGCTTATATCTTCACTCCCAAGTATGAGTTTTATGTTCTCTCTGGCGGTAAAATGCATCCTCAGACTGAACTTATTTCCTAGAACTGCAAAGCCACTGACTGCAAATGTTACAATTATCACAACCATATATACAAGTGCAGCTAATACTGCGATAATATATTTACTGACCCACCAGTACACTGGTGAACGCGAGGCAATCATTATGCTCCTGCTTAACGCACTCCTGTCCGAATTAATATAATACGCAACAATAAAAAGCAAAAATAAAAGGACAAATATCTCAAGCACCGGAATATCCATCGCCAGATTTCTTTCGGGATAGAACTCTTTAGCTCCTTTAAAGAAATCCATAAGGCTGTCGCCTAACGACACTGCTGCTATCCTCCCCTTATTGATTGATTTGTTCATATTAGCAAAGAATATTAAAGCCTGCATTAAAGAATACACTGCAAATGCTATGTATAATTTCCATGCAATATTCCAGAACCTTTTCAGGTCTGCCTTAAATACATTAATAAAACATCTCATTAGTTCTTAAGCATGTCCTTTCTATAGAATCTGAACACAAGAAAACTGGCTGTAACACACACTGCCCAGATAATAACAGGCAGTACTACATTATCAAATACAGATATTCCCTTTAGATATGTCCCCATCTTCGACACAATCATGTAATTATAGATACTCTTTACATTCATATCGCAATAAGCAAGAAGCGGCTGTATATTCACAATAATAATATTAATGTATACAACCAGAAATACTACTATTGTCTTTCGTACAAGCCAACTTGCAATACATACAATAAATAATGTAACCTGCAGTCTTATAATATCAAGAAATACTGATAATCCAGCCACAATAAATGTGTTTATTTCATGTAATTCATAATAAGGTATGATAGTCGCAGCCATACTTCCAGCCTTACTCCAGTTACATGTAAAAACAGCATTTTTCATAGCTGCCACAATTCCAATAATGACACAATTCATTATCGGAAAAATTATAGTAAACAATGCACTGCTTTTTATAGTATTTACCCATAATTTTGTTGTCGAATCATATAATACAACTCTGTTTGACATCAATTCACGTCTAACCAACATAACCATAAAAAATGATACATAAATCACTTCATACATGCACAAAAAATCATAAGAATCCCAATCATAAAAATGTAAATAATAATCCGCAAAACATGCCTGTCCATTTGAAAAAGTCTTATTAAATGTTGAAACAGCATGTGTCATTATTAATTGCGGAATAAAATACATCACATAAAACAATGGATTTTTTAAGAGCTTTTTCATAATAATCCCCGTTTCTATCTGCTGAAAACAAGCTTTCTTCTATATGGATAAAAAGAATATACTAATGTTATTGTCGAAGAATCGAGCTTATCAAGATTATTTTGTTCTAACTGTGATGCCCCGATATAAGCCCGTAGTTTCATCTCTTTTGTCTCATGAGGCAGCAATGTACAATGTCTTGATCCTGAACCAATCGGTATTGCACCATTAAATGCATTCAGTTCCTCTGATACGAATATAAAACTTGGAGTATAGTCTGCCACTTCTTCAGTTGTATTCTCTATTGATATTGTAAGCACAACTATTCTGCATTTATCTTTCTTTTCATCTTTAACCTTAGAATATTCTGATGAAATTTGTGAATATTCATCTATTGTACATATCTGATAGCTAAGCGGTTTAACAATAACTCCGTCAATATCAGCAGGATTATCAATCGTATAACTCTTATCTTCTGCTTTAGGAAATTGAATATTAATTCTTATAATCATTGCTGTACATATAACTACAACAATACTGCATATTATTAATGCAATTACTTTACAACGCTTCATTTTCTGCTCCTTTCCTAAAGAATATCAACATACTCACTCCAATAATAATTAACGGTTCCAGTATGAATCCTATAAGTGCCTTGTTAGGAAGGAGATATGAAGGACTAAGATATACCATAGGATTAAAACTTGTTATGCCAAGATAATTCTTACTAAGTGTTGAAATAACTCCGACACCATAATAAGCAACAAATGGCGACACAATAACAAGAAAAACATTATTAAATGTAAATGAAACCGCAAGCGAAACAACTGAAAAAGCACCACCATATATAAAGAACTGCACTATATATATAAGCACATAAATCATTGTGTGGTCACAAAAGAGATTAGACATTATTGACTTTCCCGTTCCAATAAACAAACCATTCTCAATAGGAGGTAATGCCGGAATAAACATCATTGTTGCAATCAGATTAATTAAGACAGGCAAAAATACAAGCATTCCTCCGATAACAAATGTTGTTATAAATTTAGCTGCATGCACTTTATTTTTAGACATACGGCTGTAATACTGTAAAATGTACTGATTCTTGTTGTCTCTTACAAAAAATCCACAATAAGGCAATGCCGAATAAAGCATGCATACATATAAATATGCCGTTGCAAACGGCTCATATCCAACAAAATTACCCATCCATGAATTATATACTGAAAACGGATATGAAGCTGCATTTCCAGTGAATCCTTTTAATACATCCATATGCGGTACGGCTTTATTAATAAAAGAACCAGCAGCTAATGCTATACCAATTGCTAGACATATATAAAATGCTTTACTTTTAAATGCTCTCTTAAATTCAATCCGTAATAAAATTCTTAAATCATGCATCTTAATATTCCTCCCTTTATAAATCAGCCTTCATCCTTAATGTCATTCAATTCTATTAAAATTCCTGAATAATCACTTGGATCAAATATATATCCAAATGATCCAAACATATAATAATTTAATTCAGGTTTAAAATATCCCGTTCCAGCTACATACCATAAATCCTGCTCACAATTTGCCTTTATTCTTACTATATCTCTGTGATTAGGTTCTCCCTGAAAGCACAATTCTTTATCTATCAAATGCAAGCTCGTTGCACCTGGTCTTATTCCCTCATCTGGCTTTCCATATACAAAGCATGTACTCATATTCAAATCTTTATCTTTATTTCCATCATTTTTTATATGAACTTTAATCCATAATATCTTTTCTCTGCTATCTTCAACTTTTCCCTCTGGATATATGCTCTTTAATTCTGCTTTACATGACTCTAATACATCATCATCTAATACTTTATCAGCATAATCCACATTCGTAGTCATGTGTGCTTCTGTAATCGAACACTCCATTCCTCCCCATTCATATACTTCGTTCATTTTAATTAATTTAAGACTTCCATTTTTATTTCTCAATGATGCTATAGTTCCCTTTGTTACTGTTTCAAAATCATCAAATGACGGCTTTTCTTCATGATATTGCGTCTCTGCCTGTCCCTCGGTATTTGTCTCATATTCATATTTATACACATATGTATTACTTTCTTCTATTTCCTTCGCTTTATCAACAGACTGCGTTGTGCATCCGCACAACGCAGTCATTAAGAATAAGCTGGAAATAATTGTGATCTTATTACTCTTCATAATTACTCTACCTTCTCATATTACTCTTAAAAAATCAGCCTTCATCCTTAATGTCATTCAATTCTATTAAAATCCCTGAATAATCACTTGGATCAAATATATATCCAAATGATCCAAACATATAGTACTTGGTTTGTTTATCATAATAAAATATACTTAATGCATACCATAAATCCTGCTCACAGTCTGCTTTTATTCTTACTATATCTCTATGATTAGTTTCTCCCTGAAAACACAATTCTTTATCTATTAATATACGTGTCCCTGTTGGTTTATAATCACCTTCTGATATTTCTTTTACCCCCTTCGACCTCATATTTAAATCCTTATCTTTTGCACCTGTATTCTTAATATGTACTTTAACCCATACAATTTTTTCATTCTTATCTACTCTGCTTTTTCCTGTCGGATATATGCTCTTTAATTCTTCTTTACATGACTCTAATACATCATCATCTAATATTTCATCTGCATAATCTACATTCGTAGTCATGTGTGCTTCTGTAATCGAACACTCCATTCCTCCCCATTCAT
>OJOF01003201.1_pt1 | contig 9134 bp, 8 predicted proteins | sample 1598181 | NCBI WGS metagenome assembly OJOF01 (sample SAMN01915226, study PRJEB22387) | human gut metagenome | isolation source: stool | host: Homo sapiens | place: USA
ACAGCGGCGTGAACGACGAGCAGATCGCAGCGTTCCAGCGCGAGTGCGATGAGCAGTACGGCGAGAACGCCGCGCTGAACCCGAACAACATCATCGAGAACAAGAAGTTTGAGATCACGACCCCCGAGGTCAAAATTTCCATTGCACCGGAGAACAGCTATATGATCGAAGCGCGCGTCATCAATGGCCGCAAGTACCTCCTCATCCCCGCCGACGACGGCGTGGAGGTCAACGGCATCGGCGTAAACATCCCGGGTCTTGCAAAAGAGGAATAAAAAAGGAGAGAAGCCGCAGCTTCTCTCCTTCTCTTTTTGACCATTTACGCCTTGCTCTTGTAGAGGTCAGCGATGATGTCGGCGCACTTGTCGATGCCGAGCTCGCCGCTGTCGAGCGTGATGTGGTAATTCTGCGCGTAGCCCCACTTCATGTTCGTGTAGAAGCGGTGATAGGCCGCGCGGCGCTTGTCCTTGTCGCGCAGGCGCTGCTCGGGCGACTGCTCGCGCTCGCCGTAGACCTCGACGATGCGCTTGGCGCGGAACGCCATATCCGCGTGGATAAAGACCTTGAGGCACTTGGTCTTGTCCTGCAAAATGTAGTCCGCGCAGCGGCCGACGATGACACAGGGGCCCTTTTCGGCAAGCTCGCTGATGACGCGGCACTGAATTTCCCATAGGATGTCCTCGTTCGTCGGGCCGAACGCGCGGTTCGAGAGCGCTGAGGACAGAAAGCCGCCGGGTGCGTACTCGCCCGCCTCCTTGACATAATTTTCTGCAAAGCCGCTCTCCTCGGCGATCTTCTGGATGAGCTCTGAGTCATAGCAGGGGATGCCGAGCTGCTCTGCAACCTTTTTGCCGACCGTGCGGCCGCCGCTGCCGAATTCACGGCTGATGGTGATAATATGATTCATAATACAGTTGCTCCTTCCGTATTGAGTTCCCGATACGTTTTTACAATCATAACCGCCGCAATGACGAAAGTCAACACATCCGACACCGGCATGGAGTACAGCACGCCGTCAAGGCCGAAAAAGCGCGGCAGCAGCAGTGCAAAGCCCACGCCGAACACGACCTCGCGCACCATGGAGAGCATCGTGGATGAGAACGCCTTGCCCACGGCCTGCCAAAAGATGAAGCAGGCCTTGTTCACGCAGGCGAGCACCATCATGCAGAGGTAGGTGCGAAACGCTTTAATTGCAAAGTCCGTGTAGTAGCTGCTCTCGTTTGCCGCGCCGAAGATGGCGATGAGCTGACGCGGGAAGCCCTCGGCCAGAACGAGCGCGACGGCGCCGACGATCGCCTCGCAGAGCAGGAGCTTTGTAAAGAGTTCACGCACGCGCGTCTTTTTCCCCGCGCCCATGTTGTAACCTACGACGGGAATGCAGCCCGCCGCCATGCCGACGACGATGGAAATGACGATCTGGAAGAACTTCATCACAATGCCGACGACGGCCATCGGGATCTGCGCGTACTGCTCCTGCGAGAATATCTCATCCAGCGCGCCGTACTTGCGCAGCATGTTGTTGATGGCCGCCATCGCCGCGACGAGGCTGATCTGCGAGAGAAAGCTCGTGATGCCGAGCGTCAGCATCCGGGTACAGAGGCTTGCGTGCAGGCGGAAGTCTCCCTTTTCCGGCTTGACGGTCTTCATGCGGCAGAGGTACCACACCGCGAGCGCCGCTGTGACGATTTGGCCCAACACGGTGGCGACCGCCGCGCCCATCATGCCCCACTTACATTCAAAGATGAAGATGGGGTCTAAAATGATGTTGAGCACCGCGCCCGCGAGCGTGGAGATCATGGCGAACCGCGGGTTGCCGTCGGCACGGATGACAGGGTTCATCGCCTGACCGAACATATAAAATGGGATGCCGAGCGAGATATAGAAGAAATACTCCTGCGCGTAATGAAAGGTCTCCTCGTTCACCGTGCCGCCGAACATCGAGATGATAGCGTCGGCGAAGATGAGGTACAGCGCCGTGAGCACAAGGCTGCTCGCGACCGACAATACGACCGCGCTGCCGACGCTCTTTCTTGCCTCTCCCACTTCGCCCTTGCCGAGCGAAATGCTGACGAACGCGCAGCAGCCGTCGCCGATCATCACGGCGATGGCGAGCGCCACGACCGTGAGCGGAAAGACGACGGTGTTTGCCGCGTTGCCGTAGGAACCGAGGTAGCTTGCGTTGGCGATGAAGATCTGGTCGACGATGTTATAGAGCGCGCCGACGAGCAGCGAGATGATGCACGGGACGGCGTAGCGCCGCATGAGCTTCCCCACGCGCTCCGTCCCCAAAAACTGGTTTGTGTTTTCCATGGCGGTCTTCCTCCTGAACATAAAAAATAAGAGATGCGTTCTGCCGGATCAATCCGGACTTACGCATCTCTGCCGCACGATTTGACTATGAAGTTGTCCTCTCCCTCCTTTTGCCGTAAAAAAGCGTGCAGCGTTTCTGCAACCGGATTTACGCAGAAACGCCACACGCTGTGAATTGATCTTATCAAATTGTTTCGAGCATTTCAAATGTTTTTTGCGGCACGGGCCGCAAATTTTTATTTAGTCCTGCTCCATGAAGCTGCGGATATAGGCGATCAGCATCTTCGCCGTGCCCTCGAAGCCGAGCACATCGCTCTTGACGGTCATGTCGTAGCCGCGGGCGTCGCCCCACTTCGTCTCGCAGTAGTAGTTGTGGTAGGACTTTCTGGAGCGGTCGACCTCTTTGATCTCCTCGATCGCGTCCTCGGCAGACAGGCCCTTCTTCTCCATCACGCGGCCGACTTTGGCTTGCTGGTTGCCGCAGATGAAAATGCTCAGCATATTGGGGTTGCCCTTGAGCACCTGGTCGCTGCAGCGGCCGATGATGAGGAAGCTCTCGCCGTTTGCCGCCTTGTCGCGCAGCATGGCGAACGTCTTTTCCGCCACGTTGACTTCAAGAGAATTGGAATACTTGCCGATGCGGCGCGAGGCAAAGAAGTTGACGGGCTTTTCGTCCATCTTGCGGATCATTTCCCCGCTGTAGCCTTCGGAAACGATCTCCTTTTCGATGGAGTCCTTGTCATAGAGCTTGATACCGAGCTCTTGCGCGATCATGTCGGCAATGTAATGGCCGCCGCTGCCGTGCTCGCGGCCAAGGGTGATGATGATCTGGTTTTTCATGGGATCGCACTCCTTTCCTTTTTCCGTTTACAGATAGCGCAGGAATAAGTAGGCCGTGGACACCGCCATGACAATGATCGTCGCGGGCACGCAGTACTTGCAGTAGCGGCCCCAGCCGATGGGATAGCCGCCCTTGGCCGAAGCCGAAGTGCCGACGACGTTGGCGCTCGCGCCGATGGGCGTCGCGTTGCCGCCGAGGTCCGTGCCGAGCGAAAGCGCCCAGGCAAGCACGCCGATATCCATGCCCTCTGTCGCGGCGATGGCGCGGATGACAGGGATCATGGTCGCGGCAAAGGGGATATTGTCGACAAAGGCGCTCGTGATGGCCGAGAGCCACAGAATGACGATCACAATAACCGCGATATTGCCCTCGCTGACCGAGGTGATGAAGTTCGCGATCATGTTGAGCACGCCTGTCTTTTCAAGGCCCGCCACGGAAACGAACAGGCCGATGAAAAAGAGCAGCGTCTTATAGTCCACGCCCTTAATGATTTCTATAACAGATTTTTTGCCGCTGGTCAAGCCCAAAACGATCAGCGTCAAAATCGCGACGATCACGCCGATGCACGCGACGGAAAGTTCCGTCTGCGCGTGCGTGATGAGCAGCACGACCGCCAGCAGGAAAACGCCTGCGCTCGCAAGAAATGCCTTCTTGTTCGTGATGGCCGTCGAAGGCTCGGGACAGGTGATGGGGCCGCCGTTGGCATGCTCGGCGCGCTCAAGTTCCTTGCGGAAGCAGAGCGTGAAGTAAATGAGCATGAACACAAAGCAGATCGCCACGACCGCGCCGGTATTTTCGATGAAGTCGAAGAATGTGTAGCCGAGCGAGGTGCCGATGATGATGTTCGGCGGGTCGCCGCACATCGTGGCCGCGCCGCCGAGGTTCGCGCAGAAAATTTCAGACAGGATCATCGGCACGGGGTCGAATTTCATCGTCTGCGCCAGTTCGAGCGTGACGGTGGCGAGAAACAGCACGACCGTGATGCTGTCGATGAACATCGACAAAAACGCCGAGAGCGACATAAAGCAGATGAGCAGCGGCACCGTGCGGTAGTGTACGAGCTTGGCAAGCGTCAGGCACAGCCAGCGGAAAAAGCCCGCCTTGCCGAGGCCCTCGACCATGATCATCATGCCGGCGATAAACAGGATCGTCGACCAGTTGATGCCAGCGGTGCTCTCCTCACTTGCGCCGTACCAGAATGTGCTCTGGAAAAACGTGCCGAGGTTGAGCGTCTCCCAAATGGCGCTCATCGAGCGCATGCAGACGCCGAACACCAGCACGAGCACGAGCGCGCCGCTCCCGAGCGTAATGTAATGCCGTTCAAACTTATCGAGGATAATAAGCAGGAACATAGTGACAAAAATGCAGATGGCAATGATCTGAGCAAACATGTTATTCCTCCCTGTGCTGTGGAATTTCCAACGCGAGTCATTATATCGACCCTTTGCGCGGAAACGAAATGCTTTCTTGACATGGAGGATATGTCATTTTTCTATGCCGTCCGAATTTTCCTGATTTCATGCGGCTTTTCGACGGTGTTTACTTTTCGTCAAGGTTCTGTTCTTTTTTTCCCGAATACGCTTGCGCCGCCGCTTCGCTTCTGTTACAATCAGTCTTGCCGTCCGCAAAGTGCGGACGAATGCTTTTCTCTTCCGTCAAATTTTACGCAGTCAGGTTCCTCGCCGCCGCGCAGAACCCCAATCATTTCTTTTTCAGAGGAGCTTGCCTATGAACATCAGCTACGACAGCTATCGCGTCTTTTATTACGCCGCCAAATACCGCAGCTTTTCGCAGGCCGCCGCGGCGCTCTACAGCAACCAGCCCAACGTGACACGCATGATCCGAAAGCTCGAATCCGAGCTCGGCTGCGCGCTGTTTTTCCGCTCGCCGCAGGGCGTGCGCCTCACGCCCGAGGGGGAGAAGCTCTACACGCACATCGCCGTCGCGTTTGAGAGCATCGAGGCAGGCGAAGAGGAGGTCCTCTCCGACCAGAGCTTGCAAAGCGGTATCGTCCACATCGCAGCGAGCAGCCTTGCCCTGCGCACGCGGCTTTTGCAGGTGCTCGCGCGCTACCGGCGCGCATACCCGCACGTGCGCATCTGCCTGACGAACCACTCTGCCTCCCACGGCCTCGCCGCCGTGCAGAACGGCCTTGCCGACTTCGCCATTCTGGCAGAGGGCGCGTCCGTGCCGGATTCGCTCACGGCGCAGAAGATCGACGAAATTCAGGAGATCCCCATCTGCGGCCCGGCGTTTTTGGAGCTCACCGAGGAGCCCGTTTCGCTCAAAAGGCTTGCCGACTACCCGATCATCAGTTTGACGGAGGGGACATCGTCGCACGACTTTTATGCCGAGCTCTTCCTGCGCCACGGTCTTTCGTTCAGCCCCGATGTGGAGGTCGAGACCACGGCGCAGGTGCCGCCCGTGGTGCAGAGCGACCTTGGCGTCGGCTTCGTGCCGCGCGAGATGCTTTACGGCACGCCGGAGGCAAGCGGTATCTACCCCATCATGCTCGAAGAGCCCATTCCCGCGCGCAGCGTCTTCCTCTTCCAGCGCAAGACGCAGCCGCTGAGCATCGCCGCCAAAAAGCTGCGGCAGATGCTGCTCGAAGACGCGCCGCAGGAGAGTGGAAAATAATCAGACAAAGCCCCGCCGTTTTCACAGCAGGGCTTTTCTCTTCACTTTTTTACAGATTCAGCAGCGTTTCGCTCAGGCGCTTGCCGGCGCTTCCGGCAAAGTCCTCCGCCCGGCGGATGCGCAGGAACGACGCGCCGTAGATCATGCGCTCGTTTTCAAGCTCTCCGTCCTCGCCGAGGAAAATGCCGATGACGTGCGCGCCCTCGCGCCGGAGTTTTCGCACCTGAAAGCAGGTGTCGCGGATGGCGGCGTCGCCGACGTAGGTTTCCGGCGCGCCCTCGCGCTTGCGGCCGCTGACCATGTCGTTCGGTAAGCCGTCGCTGAACACGATGATAATTTTGTGCTCCTCGCGCCGCTTCTTGAGGTCGAGTCCCGCCGCGGCCAGCGCAAGGCCGTCGCGGTTATTCGACGTCGCGCGGTACTCCAAAATGCAGCGGTCGGCCTCCGGTTTGTCGTCATAATCGCGGAAGCGCCGCAGCACCGTGTAGTTGCCGTAGGTACAGTAGCTCATCACGCGGTGCGGAATGCGGATGCGGCTGAGCGCCGCGCTGAAGAGGTAGCTTTGCAGCGCCACCATGCTCTGCCGCACGCTCTGCGAGCCGCTTGCGTCGATCAAAAGCTCCACGACGACGGCGGACGGTTCCTGCCGGACGATCTTTTCAAAAAGCTGCGGATTTTCGCAGCGGCTGACCTTCCAGAGCAGATCGTTTTGCAGCACGCCGTGGTCGGCGCGGTAAACGTCCGGCTCGCTGCGCAGGCTCAGCGCATTGCGAAAGGCCTGCTCGATGCTGCGGATGCCCTGACGCGCGGCGTCCTCGTGCTCTTGGAGCATTTTGAGGTTGCCGTCCCGACTGGCGCGCAGCGATTGGGCGCGCGGCTCACTGCCCTCGTAGGCGTCCGCGCTCAGGCCGTCGGTGAAGAGGAGCTTTCGCTCCTCGTGGATGCCGGTGCAGACAGCGCTTTCGATCTCCTCCATCGCCTGCTCGGTCTGAAAGCTGGGGCCAAAGTTGCGCATCAGATACTCCGGAATGCCGGCGAGCGCGTCGTCCGGCAGGACGAGGCCATCGGCCGATGCCTCGCCCGCCTTGTCGTATTGGAGTTCCATCTCCTCGGTCTGCGTCCACTCGATGTCCCCCGGTTCGGCTGCGCGCTCCCACTCTTCCGTCTCGCGCTCGGGTAAGATGTCCTGATTGTGGTCGGGCGCAAAATAGCGGATGAAAATTTTGCGGTACAAAAGCGCTGCGAGTTCGACGAGCGACTTTGCGTCCGCGCAGCTCTCGCTGCGCGCGGCAAGGTCGTCAAACTCGGCCAGCATGTCTTCAAAACCGCTGAAATTTTTCAAAATGCGGCGGTCGCCCTCCGTCGCCGCGGCGGGAAACTGCTTCGTCAGATCGTAAATGTACATCCAGCCGCGCGAGCTGCGCCGGTAGCGCAGAAGGTCGCCGCGCAAAATCTCGCCCGCCGCCTGCTCCGCCATCACGGCGACGCCCGGGCGCTCGCCCATCAGCTTTGCCCTCACGGCGCGCTCGACGCACAAATGCGCAATGGGCAGCAGCACGTTCATATCGTAGGCCGCGTAGCGGTGCCGCCGCAGCCACAGATTCAAGTCATCGAGCCCGAAAAACTTGTCCGCCCCGCCGAGGACGACGCCCTCGTACACCTCCACCATGCCGCCCGCGCGCTCAAAGGGTTCGCTCATCTTCTGCACATACTCGGGATAGGTCCGCTTGCGGTGATTTTCAGAAACGGTCAAAAAAAGGCTCTCTTCTCTGCCGATGCTCATCTCTTCAAGCAAAGCGCGTCAGCGCTACGTCGCGCACGAGCGCATACTCGTACTCATCGAAGCATTTATTCGTGATGCTCACGGCAATGGCGTCCTTGGGCGCCATGCCGTCGGTCATCAGGTGCAGGGCCGCGATCATGCCGCGCATATCGACGGAGTTCGTCGATATCTCGCCGTTCACAGCCTTGGCGTTCAGATCGAGGAACAGCCCCGTGCAGCGCTTGATGTTCTCGTCCGACGCCTCCGGTACGTTTGCGCGCAGCAGCTCGCAGAGCTGGGGTTCCTCGAGCGTCGGCATGCGGATGACCGTAAAGCGCGAGACAAGCGCTTCGTTCAGCTCGCGCGTACCGGCGTAACCGTAGTTCATCGTGGCGATGAAGCGCGCGGCGGGGTGGATAGGGATACACTCATAGCCCGGCACGTCGATGAGGCGGCGGTAGTCGAGCGCGGAGTGCAGCACGGCCACGGCGTCGTTTTTCGCCATGTTGATCTCATCTAAGATGCAGAAGCCGCCGTACTGCGCGGCGAGCGCGACAGGGCCGCGGCGCAGCCGCACCTCGCCGCCGGTGAAGGTGTCGGTGCCGATGAGCGTGCTGCTGTCGGTATTCACGTGGAACGACACAGTGTAGACCGGACGGCGGAACAACCACGCAAGGTTGTCCGCCAAGATATTTTTGCCCGTGGCCTTGCCGCCGGAGAGCAGAACGTTCTCCCCCTGCAGAAGCGCGGCGACGGCCAGCTCCATGATCTCATCGCCGATGAATTTGACGGGCGGCTCGGCGATGCGGCTGCGCACCGCCTCGTCCGCGACGTATTGCTTTTTGAATTGCTCCAAACGGAGCGATAGATCCTGTCTCATGTCTTTGATAATTCCCTTCTGTGTGCGGAAACGACTCCCGCGCAATGCGCCTTTTCAGCGTTTTTCCATGCAGAGCATTATAGTATTCACGCGGAATATTGTCAATTTGTGCCGCCGTTGCGCGCGGGAAAAACCTGTGGTAAAATGAATGCAGAGAACTCCATTTTCAAAAAGGGGGCCGTACCATGTTGACGATCTTCAACCGCAAGGAACTCATCACCACGATGGACATGCAGCGTCAGTCCAACATCCGCAGCATCCTGTCCGCCAACGGCATTGCCTACACGGTCAGAACCGAGAATTTGCAGGGCTCTTCCGCGCTTGGCGGCCGCAGCCGCGGGAGCAGCGGCAGCTTTGGCATCGACCCGAACTATTCGTATGAATATCATATCTATGTTCACAAAAACGACTATGAAAATGCTCTGAGACTGATTCGGTAGCGCCCCTGAACCATAGAACGATAAAAGGCATTCCGCGCGATAGACGGGTGTCCGTAAAACAGTTAATCCTCCGTATGGCTTAGACCATGCGGAGGATTTGTTTATGTCTAATCTTCAAACTTGCTGGCGGCAAACGGTTTGTCAAAACCGTTTGCGGACGGCAAGTCCACAAGGGATAGCCGCATAAGCGGCGCAAGGGGGTGTAGCCACCTTGACGGAACGAAGTGACGAAACATTCTCGGTCGAGCAGTTTTCTTCTGCTGA